>CESO01031680.1_pt1 | contig 23309 bp, 21 predicted proteins | sample 356341 | NCBI WGS metagenome assembly CESO01 (sample SAMEA2621812, study PRJEB7988) | marine metagenome | biome: marine biome (ENVO:00000447); feature: deep chlorophyll maximum layer (ENVO:xxxxxxxx); material: "saline water (ENVO:00002010), including plankton (ENVO:xxxxxxxx)" | depth 35 m | reverse complement strand
AAATAATTGCAGCAGGCTCAAATGGCATTTTTTATTCTACTGATGGAGGGCTTAATTGGTCAAATCCATGGGAATATCAATCTTATGATGTACATTTTAAAAGTAATAATGCATCTATAGTATTTGCTATAACTACCGTTAACGGAGATTTTAAACTTATTAAATCTAATAATGGTGGGGCTAGTTTTTCTACTGTCTCTTCTTTTCCGAGCAATATTGCAGATGAATCAGGTGCATTATTAGCAGTAAGCCCAGATGATTCCGAAAGTATTTTTGCTCTACTCTTAAGTAGTAATGACACACCCCTACTCTACAAAGGAAACTTAGCTATGGATAGTTGGGAAGTCCTTGCCACTGGGCAAACTGATGATTTTCCCCTAGAAAATTGGCAAGGGTTTTATGATCTAGTTTTTGAAGTATCACCAGATGATGCTGACGTAATATTTGCAGGAACTTCAAGTTTATACAAATCAACAAATGGTGGTGAAAGTTTCTTTATCATAGGCGGATATGGAGGTGATTTCTCTATACATCCAGATGCCCAATACATGATATTACTCGAAAACAACGAAGCATGGTTAGCAACCGACGGTGGCTTTACCTATTCAACAGATAATTTCACTAATACCAATAATGCATACTCCAAAAACAAAAACTTAGTTGGTTCAGATATGTGGGGTTTTGATCAAGGATGGAATGAAGATATCGTTGTTGGTGGTCGATATCATAATGGCAATACTGCAATTGCTGATTTTTATCAACCTAAAGCATTGAGAATGGGCGGTGCTGAATCTCCTACAGGTTGGCTTATGAAAGGGAAAAGTAGGCATGTAGCCTTCAACGACTTAGGTCCTGGTTGGATACTTCCAAGCTCAGCGGAGTCCTCTCCTGAAGGTCGGTTTCCTTTTAGCAAGTATCCTAATATGGATGAGTATGGTGGTAGAAGAGGAAATATGGTATTCCATACCAATTATTATGAAGTAATATTTTTGGGTGAAGGAAATAGCTTTTGGAAAAGTAACGATATGGGGCAATCATTTGAGCTTCTACACAACTTTGGGCAAAGGGTTAGATATCTACAAATTTCATATAGTGATCCCAATGTGATTTATGCTGACGTTGTCAATCAAGGATTACATAAATCAGAAGATGGCGGTTATACCTGGATAGCTAAACCTAGTTTAACTAACGGAGAAAATGGAGAAAGCTTTTGGAAAGGAAAGCTACATTTTGATATTTCTCCCAATGACCCAAACACAATTTACGCTTGTTTACAAAATGGAATATGGTCAGCAGATTTAGGCAAAATTTTTAAATCAACAGATGGAGGAGACAATTGGACAGATTGGACAGCAAACCTAAACCCCTATTCGAAGTCTTTAGTTGTCCAACCTGACGGATCAGGTAATGATATCGTCTACTTATTTACCTCAAACATCAATAGTGAAAACGCTAATTGCTATATTCGAAGACATGGAGAAAGTGAATGGTCAATTTATGGCACTGATTTTCCTGTAGGCACAGACCCAAACCATGCTCTTCCATTTTTTAGAGATAGTAAAATAAGAGTTGCTGGAACATCAGGTGTATGGGAAAATGATTTAGACGAAATTGATTTTTTGCCTATCATTCAACCTTGGGTCAATCGACCGATAATTGATTGTGTTTTCGACACTATACAATTGGAAGATCATTCTATTTTAAATCATGAAAACTGTAGCTGGCAGTGGACAATCGAACCTGAGCCTATTTATATTGAAAATGAAAATATAAGAAATCCAATGGTGATCTTGGGAGAGGTTGGAAATTATACTGTCACCCTAAGCGTCACAAAAGATGGGACAACCTATTCTAAAACCATAGAAGATATGATTTATGCTAAAGAATGTCCTTCAATAGAAAATTGTGACAACCCTGCTATTGTACCCAAAGAAAATTGGGACTTAGTGTATTTCGATAGTGAAGAAAGCAATTATCCAGGTTATGCAAGTATGGCTTTTGACGGCAATACAAGTACAATTTGGCACACTCAATGGAGTACTGGCAATACACCTTACCCTCATCAATTAGAAATTGATTTTAATAATGAATTTAAAATTTATGAGTTCACTTATCAAACAAGACAAGATGGTGAAAATGGCAGAATTAAGGATATGGAGATCTATTTTAGCAACGATTTATTAGATTATGGAGAGCCTGATACAATAGTCGAATTTGAAAATACAGCTGCACCTCAAACAATTATTTTTCAAAACCCCAAAGTAGGAAGGTATATAAAGATAGTTGCTTTATCAGAGGTCAATGGCGGTCCATGGGCGTCAGCAGCTGAATTTGATATAAAAGCCTGTTACAACACTTCTGCAATTGAAACTAAAGGTTTTAATTATCTTAAAGCATATCCTATACCTACAAATGGTAATTTGAGAGTATCTCTACCTTCTCTTAATTCATATTACTACACTATATATACTATAGATGGTAAAGAAATAAAGAGAGGAAAGACTGACATGAGTATAGATTATTTTGAAATTGATTTATCTGATTATAATGACGGCATTTATATCATTAAATTACAGTCGTATGACGGAAAGGAATATTTTATAAAATCAATAAAAGAATAAAATTATCTGAGTGTATCTAAACTATCAACAGCTACTAGTTTTTCAGTTGTAAAACCTTCTGCATACTCCATTCTAGACAATCGCCCTAAATTGGATGCTCGATAGCGTACGCTATCTAAAAACCCTTGACTGGAAATTATAGTTTCAGGCTCATCGGAATTAGCGTCAAAAAATTGTGAACTAAAGGCTTTAACAGCCTCCATTTTTTGTGTCATAAAATCACTAATATCTACCACAAAGTTAGGCTCTATTTCTTCAAATTGGATATAATGATAAACTACCTCAGACCGCCAAGCCTCTTGTCCTGTATCAATCTTAGATAATCCTGCTAAAAAACAAGCTGTTGAAACTAAATCAGAACCTTTCTTATGATCTGGATGTCTGTCGCTGACAGCATTAGCCAAAACAATTCTAGGACGATACTCACGAATTATTTTGACTATCTCTAATTGATGTATTTCATCGTTTTGAAAAAAACCATCCCTAAAATTCATGTTATGTCGGATTTCAACACCAAGAATTTGAGCCGCTATAGCAGCTTCTTTATCTCTAATTTCAGCACTACCTCGAGTTCCTAGCTCTCCTCGTGTAAGGTCTACAATACCTATCCTACTTCCTAAAGAGATTTGCTTTGCTATAGTACCACCACAGCCCAGCTCTACATCATCAGGATGCGCACCAAAAGCTAATATATCTAACTGTTTATCCATTTTACAATTTTCTTTGATTTGGGACTGGTAGTTGGTAAAAAATAATCTACCCAATATCCATTTTCATCGATAGTAAACTTTTGAAAGTTCCACAAAACCGATACATTTTTCTTCCCATTTTTATTTTTTTCTGTCAACCATTGATAAAAGGGATGTTTATGTTTTCCCTTTACCGATACTTTTTCAAAAATAGTAAAAGTTACACCATAATTTTTTTGACAAAAAGAAGATATCTTTTCATTGTCACTATACTCTTGGTTAGCAAAATCCGAAGATGGGAATGCTAAAACTTCAAAATTCTGTTCTTTATTCTCTTGATACAACGCTTCCAACTGCTTATATTGAGGTGTTAAACCACACTTTGACGCCACATTAACTACTAGTATTTTTTTACCCTTCAAACTTGACATATCGAACTCAACACCATCTATGGTTTTAAGTTTAAAATCATAAAAAGATTGACTTTCTGATGTATTGTAACTATTCATACAACTCAAAAAAACAGTTAGTAGAAATACGCTTTGGTATTTTATTAATTTCTTAATTGTCTTTGTCTCCATTTAGCTAAAACAGCAACAATTGTTACTATTACAATAGAATAATACACAAATGAAGGAATGGGCATCGGGTCACCTTTTGCATAAGAGTGTAAACCTGAAAGATAAAAATTCACCCCAAAATAAGTCATAATTATTGAACTGTAGGCAACTAAGGAGGCAAGGTTAAAAGCGAAGATTCCTTTAATCTTAGGAATAAAACGCATGTGCAAGACAAAAATATAAATTAGCATACTAGCCAATGCCCAAGTTTCTTTGGGGTCCCAACCCCAATACCTTCCCCAAGATTCATTAGCCCATATACCTCCTAAAAATGTTCCTACAGATAGCATAAACAATCCTGTCGTAATACTCAACTCATTGATAAATGTCAATTCTTTCAGACTATCTCCAATTCTTTTTCTATTATTCTTATTCTGAATTATCATTAAAATCAAATTAAGGAATCCGAGCAATGCACCCAAAGCAAGAAAACCATAACTAGCTGTGATGATAGCTACGTGAATAATAAGCCAATACGAATCCAATACAGGCACCAAGTTAGTGATTTCAGGATCTAACCAATTAAGTGCTGCTACCATTAAAAGTAATGAGGATAATATAGCCGTAGCTGCAACCGTCATTAGGCTTTTTCTAGAAAAAATAAAACCTGCTAAAACAGTAGCCCATGCAATGTATATAACACTTTCATAGGCATTACTCCAAGGTGCATGACCAGATATAAACCAACGTCCCATCAAACCTACTGTATGGGCAATAAATCCAATACCAATTAAAACAAAAGCAATTTTAATAATTACATTTCGCCATTTTCTTTCCTTTAAAATTTGTTGGATAAGTAATAAAATCATTATCAAACCAACAATAGCATAGTAGTATGATAATCGATTAAATACTCTAAATTCATTATAAAAAACCTCTGTATTTATTTTCATATCAGAGGGGTAAACCTCTGAACCAAACTTCAACTGATAATTCTTTATGGCGGTCAGGGTATTATTTGGCACTTGATAGTCCCCATCTGCAATTGCTTGTTGTAAACTTTTGTAGTATATAGGTAAGATATTATTGACAAATAATGAATCTCCACCCATGAGTAAACCTTGATTCATAGAAGGCGATATCCACTTATTATTTGGGTCTTCTGGAATAGGAAAAAATCGCATAAATGAGCCATTGTAAACCATATAACATACGTTTACTCTCTCATCAACAGCCATAACCTCTTTATCGTATTTACTTCTCTCAGCGGGTTTTTTAGCATAGGCTACTTCTACCTCATTGGTAAGTATATATCTAGCCTCATCACTAAAAAAAGACAAGAAAGAAGTGTATTTATTTTCAATACCTAAATTAGCTCTGAGTTCTTCGTTATTGACTTTTATCATAGGAGCCAACTGCCATAAGTAAGGATTTTGAAGCATACCCAATACCACTTGATTAGGATTTAATCCATTGTAATCACTTTTACGGCTAACTTTTCTCAAAACTTCAGAAGATGTTGTACTGAACGGTTTTAATCGGCCACCATCATCTTGAACCACTAATCTGCCAAAGTCATTAGCATGTATCACTTCTATAGCATTGGCTTGTATTAATGAATCTACTGATGATGACGATTGAGCAAGAATGGACGATGAAAGGGAAAAGAAAAGCAATACAGTAAGCGTTCTTTTAAGTCTCAAATCATCTAGTTTCTTTCTTAAAGAAGCAAATCGTGTGTTTTTAGAAAAAATAGTAGCTATCATTCCTATGGTCATTAGAAGATAACCCAAATAGCTAACCCAAGTACCCCAAAAGTCATGATTAACAGAAAGTACTGTGCCCAATTCATCTTGGTCATATGAGGATTGAAAAAAGCGATAGCCCTTATGATCTAACACATTATTCATAAAGATACGATGATTCGTTTCTTCTCCATCAATCAAAGTGACTTCACTTGCAAATGAAGCTGGGCTATTTGAACCTGGATATCTTTCCAATTGAAAGTCATTAAGACGAATAAAGAAAGGGGTTTGATAGTATTTAGAACCATATGAAAGCGAAAAATTTAGCCCCCCTAATTGAAACTGATTTCTATTACTTACAAAACCTTTATCGCCAAACAGCTCAACCAGTTGTTCTTCACCATTACTACTCACTTTAACTTTCAACAAGTCTTCCATTTCTTGACCCTCAGGATTGACTCCAGCATAATGTGAAAGAGTAGCCTTTTCATTTAAAATAGGAATGACAAAATTTTGACCATCAACCATATACAAGGAACGTAACATTAGGGGCTGTATACTATCTTTCTGCACCATTCCTTGAAACTGGTCTGCCATGCGCATAAACTGCCCATCTGATGGAAGCTGAACCATCAACTCATCGTCTTGATAAAAAAAGTTTACGTGACCTGGAAGAGGAGTTCCGAACGAAAAGTTAAGCCCTAAATAGCGTTTGGCCCTACCCTCTTGCAGATAATATGTTTCTCTTCCATTAGCACCTGCTAATACGATGGTAAGTGTAGGAACACCCTCTCCTACAATGAGGGTATCTACTGCGTTGGGAATAAAGTCGATATAATCTATAGAAATATCATTCTCCAAAAACTTAACGTTTTGACTAAAATCATTAGACTTTAAAAATTCTAACGAACCTTCATAATTGTGCAATAACAATGGCTTATCGTAATTAAATTGATAGGCATTATCATGTACTTTTATCTGTAAAAAAGTGCGATCTGAAACAATCAAATTTGATTGTTCACCTTCACGAATCGACATCATACCTTCGTAGCTTACATATCTAGTAATACCCGCGCCAATAACAATGAAAATAAATGAAATGTGAAAAAGTAATACCGGCCATTTTTCTTTTCGCCATAGCTTATATCGATTGATGTTAGCAATCATATTTATACTAAGTAGTACCATTATAATTTCGAACCAAGTGGTATTATATACAAGTGCTTTAGCGGTTTGAGTGCCGAAATCGTTTTCTATAAAGGTGGCATATCCGATTGCTATGAAGAATAAAAGTATCAAAATAGCCATCAGTCGCATGGAAAATAAAAAGGAGATAAACTTATCTAACATAAAGGTTTAAATTTGGAAGTACAAAATTACTTAATTTTGTGGTGATATAATATCAAATACATATAATTCAGTATGACAAAAATAACAATGATAGGTGCAGGTAATTTAGCAACACATCTTTGTCGTACTTTAAAGGATTCTGGACACGAAATTATTCAAGTTTATAGTAGGACAGAAAAATCTGCTTATGAACTTTCCAATCGAATAAATGTTCCTTATACAACAGACTTAGAAAGTATAATTTCTTCAGACTTAGCTATCATTGCAGTAAACGACGATTGTATACACAATATTGAAAAACATATTGATTTTCCAAAAGTCCATACTTCTGGGACAAAACCAATGTCAATACTTAACGGTGAAGAGATTGGTGTGTTTTATCCGCTACAAACTTTCAATAAAAACATAGAAATAAAATTTAACTCAATCCCAATCTGCATAGAAGCATCGAATACCGAACTAATGCAATCACTAACAGTACTAGCTCAATCGATATCTAGCAAAGTTGTTAAATTAAATAGTGATCAAAGGCAACGTTTGCACCTAGCTGCAGTTATAAGCTGTAACTTTAGCAACTTACTTTATCAACTTTCTGAAGAAATATGCCAAGAAGAAGACATCCCTTTTGATATATTGCAACCTTTAATTTTTGAAACAGCTAAAAAAATTCAAAAAACATCACCGTCGATGGCTCAAACAGGACCAGCTAAAAGAGGAGATTCTGAGACAATAGAAAAACACATAAAACTATTAGAAAGCAATATTGAAAAAGAAAAAATATATAAACTGCTAACAGAAAGTATTAAAAAACGGAAATGAATTATAAAGAAAAGTTAAATCACATAAAAGCATTTATTTTTGATGTTGATGGTGTTCTTACAGATGGCAAGGTGTTACTTCACCCTTCTGGAGAACAGATGAGGAGTATGAGTGTGAAAGATGGAATGGCAATTAGAGAGGCTCTAAAAAAAGGATATTTAATCGCTATCATTTCCGGTGGCAAAAGCCAAGGACTCATTGAACGATTTAAACATCTTAAAATTCATGATGTATATTTAGCCTGCGAGGATAAAAAAGATGCTCTTAGCGATTTAATACATATCCATCAATTAGATGCTAATTCTATTTTATATATGGGTGATGATATCAACGACTGGGAAGTAATGAAAGAAGTGGGTTTAGCGTCTTGTCCACAAGATGCTGTTCCAGAAATAAAAGCTATTGCCGACTATATTTCACATAAAAATGGTGGTCAAGGTTGTGTAAGAGATGTAATAGAACAAACACTTAAAGTACAAGGGAAATGGTCAAACTAATCGATTTTTTCAGACTAATAAGGATTAAAAACCTATTCATAATTGCTATTAGCCAATACCTCATTCGCTATGCGCTTATCATTCCAATGACAGAAAGCAATAGCCTGAACGACTTACAGTTTCTTTACCTAGTGCTATCAACCGTTTTTATTGCTGCTGCTGGATACATCATAAACGACTATTTTGACACTCAAGTTGATAGGCTAAACAAAAGAAAAGTTATTATTGATAACACGATTAAAAGACGTGAAGCCATTCTATGGCACTTTGTATTAAGTGGTATTGGTGTGATTTTAGGTTTTTTTCTTGGTTGGCGAGTAGGCATATTTAATCTGGGATTTATAAACCTGTTTTGTTCTAGTGCATTATGGTTTTATTCCACTCACTTTAAAAGAGCTTATTTAAGTGGAAATCTATTAATCAGTTTATTAGCAGCTCTTGTCATTTTAATAGTGCCGTTGTACGAAATTATACCAAAGCCTATGGCAAATAGTGAGAATGCATTTTATATTATTTGCGGCTATGCCATTTTCGCATTTTTCACAACTTTCATAAGAGAAATTGTTAAAGATTTTGAAGATACCGATGGTGACAGAAAAATGGGCTACACTACATTTGCGATAGTTTCAGAAAAATCAGCAAAAAATAGTATTAGATTTATTAGTGCACTTCTCATATTAATTATTGGAGCTGTTACGGCAATTCAGATTACATACGAGGCTTATATTGCAGCTGTATATGTCATATTAGCTGTTGAAATACCATTCCTATACTTTTTTATCAAATTATTCAAACTAAATGATAAGGGAGGATATCATCATCTTAGCCAAATGATAAAATTAATTATGCTTACTGGAACACTTTCAATGTTAGTCTTTACTCTATTGTTTTAAAAAAAACATGTTAAAAAATCTTGAAACAAAAACTGTAATTTTAGCCTCTCAATCACCAAGAAGACAGGAGTTGTTATCTGATTTAGGCATTTCTTTTGAAGTTAAAACAAAGCCTACAGAAGAAGACTTTCCATCTGAAATGGACACTCATGATATAGCCGAATACCTGGCTATTAAAAAAGCTTCAGCGTTTAAACCAAAGGAAAATGAAATATTAATTACTGCTGATACTGTGGTAATACACAATAACAAAGTACTAAACAAACCTAAGGATGAAGAAGAAGCAAAAAAGATGCTTAATAAATTATCTAATTCTTCGCACGAAGTAATTACTGGAGTTTGTGTTTACCATAAAAACCAAAAACATAGTTTTTCTGAATTAACTAAAGTAACGTTTAAGACTATTTCTGAAAACGAAATTGACTATTACATAAACAACTTCAACCCTAGTGATAAAGCAGGCGCTTATGGTATTCAAGATTGGATAGGGAAAATAGGAATTAAATCAATAGAGGGTTGTTATTACAATGTAATGGGACTTCCATTACATTCGTTATATAGTTATCTGATAAATCTTTAGTACTTTTGCAATACGAATTAACAAGATTTATTATGAAATTTTCTTTATACATATCAATAGTATCAATGTTTTTAGTGTCTTGTTCATCGATGAATAAAATTGTACTGCTAGACAAGGATTTGGATAAGGATACAAAAATCACAACTGCTAACTATCCAAAACACCAGTTGCAAGAAGGTGATATTTTGCACGTAAAAATCATTGGCATACAAGAAGAGTCCTTTGATATTTTCAATGTTGAAAATAATGCCAATAATAGTCAAACGACGTCAGCTAATCTTTTCCTTAATGGCTTTACAATAGATAGCAAAGGAGATATCGAAATCCCTACACTAGGTAAGATACCTATTGAAGGATTAACAGTCGAAGAAGCAAAAAGTAAGATTCAAACAAGAGCTAACGATTTTTTGATTAACTCTACCGTAATTGTTAAGCATATAAATTTTGAAATCACAGTACTTGGTGAAGTGAATCGTCCAGGAACTTACACCGTTTATAAAGACAACATTACAATTCTAGAAGCACTAGGACTTTCTGGTGACTTATCGGATTATGCAAATCGGAAGAAAATAAAACTCATTAGAGACAACAAAATTTTATACATCGATTTAACAGAAATAGAAACGTTATACTCACAAAATTTCGTTTTAAAATCTGATGATGTAATCTATGTAGAGCCATTAAGAAATGTGCGATTAAGAAGCTCTAACGCACAAATTTATATTTCTGCTATTTCAAGTATAGCTCTTATTGCTAATATTGTTTTTAGTATTTTAAATCCTTAACAAAATTGTTCATGAACAATTCGCAACATAATAATCAAGAAGAAAAAATAGACCTTAAAATTTTTATCGATAGATATCTAATTTTCTGGAAGCAAATCATATTTTCAGTTATTATTTTTCTTCTCATAGGATTCATATACAATAGGTATTCAACTAAAATCTATAAATCATCTACTACATTATTAATCAAAGAAGAAAGTAATGCAAGCTTAGGTTCAGATGATGTTTTTGAAGGATTAGATTTGTTTGGTGGACAAAAAAATATAAAAAATGAAATTGGAATTTTAGAATCTTTTTCATTGACCAAAAAAACCCTAGAAAGGTTAAACTTTAGAATATCATATTATCACTCTGGTAATTTAAAATCAGATGATATTTACAAAAAAACACCATTTAAGGTTGTAATAGATGAAATTAATCCTCAGACCATAAATCAAAAGTTCTACATAAAATTAGTTTCTGAAGACGAATTTATTTTATCAACCGACTTCAATAATTTCAAATTATTTGACCTTAGCACTGAAACGTACATTTCTAATAAGGAGTTTGATTTTGATTACGAAAACACACATAAATTTGATGAGAAAATAACAACTGACTTCTTCAGTTTTAAAATATCAAAAAATGATCTAACTCTATTCAAAGAAGAGAATTGGACAAACTATTACTTTATTGTTTCAAGTTACAATGACTTAACTAAAAATTATCTCAAAAACTTAGAAGTTTTAGAAATAGAAAAAGATGCTTCTATATTAAAAATATCACTAGAAGGCTCAAACCCTATCAAAATCAATGACTTCTTAAATAAATTCACTGAATTATACCTCGCTGCTGGTCTTGATGAAAAAAATCAAATCACATCTAACACTATTCAATTTATAAATGAGCAATTAGCTTCAATTTCTGACTCTTTGTCCGATGTTGAAAGTAGCCTAGAAAATTTCAAAGAAAATAATCCGAAAATTGAATTATCACAAAAAGAATATGGTGCCTTTTACCAAGTCGAAAAACTCGAGCAAGAGAAAGCTATTCTTGAATTAAACAACAAATATTATATCTCTCTTCAAGAATACTTAATTAAAAACAATAATGTTGAAAATATAGTTGCACCATCAACAATGGGAATTGAAGACCCTCTTCTTAGCACCCTTCTAGCTGATTTAACTAAATTATACTCACAACTAGACCTAGTAAGCGTAAACTCTAAACAAGAACACCCTCTCGTCATATCTATTCAAAAACAAATATTAAGTACTAAAGAAAAATTAATCGAGAATATTGAAAATATCATTAGTAGCTCAGAACTTTCTTTAAAAGATATAAACTCAAGAATCGTTGAAATTGAAGGACTTATTGGAGAACTACCACAGAATGAAAGAATACTTTTAAACATTCAAAGAAAGTTTAATCTTAACGAAAACATTTACAACTACTTACAAGAAAAAAGAGCTGAAGCGTCCATAACTAAAGCAAGTAATATTTCTGACCATAAAACAATTGATTCACCAAGGTTAGAGTCAAAATTACCAATCAAACCCAATACGACACTAACTTATGTGTTATCAATCCTGCTTGGTATATTTATGCCAACATTTGCAATAAGCATATTCTTTTTGTTTAACAACAAGATTCTTGATAAAAAAGATATTGATCAAATTACTTCCATTCCTTTACTCGGAAAAATTATGCATAATGATAGTGGTTATAACTTAGTAAATGCTAACAGTCCTAAGTCTGGTATTGCTGAGTCATTTAGATCGATAAGAACAAATATTCAATACTTAGCTTCAGATAAAAAAGAAAAAGTTATTGGTATAACTTCAAGTGTTGGTGGTGAAGGAAAAACCTTTGTTGCCATGAATTTAGCTTCTATATTTAGTATAACTGGAGGAAAGACTATTCTTATAGGTGCTGATATGAGAAAACCTAAGATATTTAACGACTTCAACCTATCAAATGACAGAGGTTTAAGCTCCTATCTTAGTAATCAAAATACCAAAGAGGAAGTCATTCAAAAAACTAATTTTGAAAACTTAGATATCATCCTTTCAGGACCAATACCGCCCAATCCTTCTGAGTTATTAAGCCTAGAAAAGATGAAAAGCTTTATCGAGGAATTAAAGAAAACATACCAACACATTATCATTGATACCCCTCCTATTGGATTGGTAACAGATGGACTAATCTTAATGAAGCATTGTGATGTAAACATTTATGTAGTAAGGCAGAATTTTACAACAAAAGATATGCTCTATAATTTTAACGAAACTGTTATTGAAAATGATGTGGTCAATATGAATTTAATTATTAATGATATTTCTATTGACAAAACTTCCTATGGATATGGGTACGGATATGGTAATACTTATGGATATGGTTACTATACAGAAGACCAAACACAAGATAAAAAACCTTGGTGGAAAATATAACTAACAACAATAAACATGAAAAAACACAAACCAGCAGATAGCATTCAAGATATTCAATATTTTGGTGAATATGGAGGCGTAAATCCTTCTATTGCAGATTCTTCAACATTTACATATATGGCCGGAAAAACTATGGAAATGGTTTTTGGCGGTGAACGTGAAGGCTGCTATTTATATTCTAGGCACATGAACCCTAGTACTGGATACCTTGCTGAAGCAATTTCTAATATGGAGAATACGGAGGCTGCACATGTTTCCGCATCTGGAATGGGCTCTATCAGTAGCACTATCATGCAACTGTGTAAAAGCGGTGATCATATCGTAAGTAGTCGAACCATATATGGTGGCTCATATGCTTTTATGAAAAACTTCTTACCAAGACTAAATATTAAAACTTCTTTTGTTGATACAACTAATTTAGAATCTGTTGAGTCTGCTATTTGCTCCAATACTAAGATTTTGTATTGTGAAACTATGAGCAACCCCCTTTTAGAAATTTCTGATATTAAAAAATTAGCCGAACTAGCTCACAAAAACAATATAAAACTAGTGGTGGACAACACTTTTACTCCGCTTATCTTTTCCCCTACCGAGTTAGGTGCTGACATCGTGATACACTCACTTACTAAATTCATCAATGGTGCAAGTGATACATTAGGAGGGGTTATATGCTCTAGCAAAGAGTTTGTGGGTGAACTTATAGACGTTAATGAAGGCGCTGCAATGCTATTCGGACCAACGATGGATGCTATAAGAGCAAATGGGATTCTTAAAAATTTGCGCACTCTACCTATACGAATAAAACAACACAGTAAAAATGCTCATTTTCTAGCCATTAAGTTAAAAGAAATAGGCTTAAAAGTTCATTACCCTGGCCTTGAAAGTCATCCTCAACATGAACTCATGAAGAGCAGTATGAATACTGAATTTGGATTTGGAGGAATGTTAGTTCTAGACGTTGGTTCTATGGAGAATGCCTACAAGGTAATGGAAGAGATGCAAAATGAAAATATTGGCTATTTGGCAGTAAGTTTAGGCTTCTACAAAACACTATTCTCTGCGCCTGGCGCTAGTACATCTTCAGAAATACCTGAAGAAGAACAAGAGGAAATGGGAATTTCAGAGGGTATGATCCGTATGTCAATTGGTTTAGACAATGATATAGAAAGAACATTTCATAAAATAAAAGAATGCTTAATCAAAACAAGCATTCTTAAAGAAGACTAAGAGCAATTGTTGTTTCATGCTTTAGGATTATTATATTTACAGAAATAATTTCCCCTTATGAAACAATCTTTTTTTAGTGCTTTTCTTCCCATTCTATTTTTAATTGCCTTATTATCTTTTAACGTTTACTTATACGGAGACGATAGTTTGGGAGGAGCGAACCAATTAGCACTATTGCTGTCTGCCGCATTTGCAGCCCTAATGGGAATCAAAAATGGCAGCAGTTGGAAAAGTATTTTAGATGGAATTAGTAAAAGTATTGCTTCAACAACTCCTGCTATAATCATACTTCTATTAATAGGTTCTTTGGCTGGAACTTGGCTCATAAGTGGTATTGTTCCTACTATGATTTACTATGGGTTACAAATCTTGAATCCTAAAATATTTCTTGTAGCAGCATGTATTATATGTGCTATTGTTTCCCTTGCATCAGGAAGTTCATGGTCTACCATTGCAACTGTTGGTATAGCTCTTTTAGGAATAGGAGAAGCTCTACAAATTTCTGAAGGATTAGTAGTAGGTGCAATTATATCAGGAGCATATTTTGGTGACAAATTATCCCCTCTATCAGATACAACAAATTTAGCCCCTGCTATGGCTGGCACAGATTTATTTACTCATATCAAATACATGATGTACACTACGGTTCCTAGCTTTTTGATATCACTAATTTTATTTTTAGTTATTGGTTTAACTTTTGATAGTACCCAAAACACAACCGACATCAACAGTTTATTATCTGCAATTGATAACAGTTTTAATGTTAGTCCTTGGTTATTTCTAGTACCCATAATAGTACTAGCCCTGATTATAAAAAAAGTACCCGCCCTACCCTCTTTACTAGCAGGTACATTACTGGGAGGTTTATTTGCTGTGATTTTTCAAGCCGATCTAGTTGTAAAACTATCAGAGATTGACACTAATTTTTTACAAGCAAGCTATGTAGCGGTAATAAATGCAATGGGAGGAGAAACGAACATAACCACATCAAATGCAATGATGAATGATTTACTTTCTTCAGGAGGAATGTATGGAATGTTAAATACTATATGGCTTATCATATGTGCTATGTGTTTCGGAGGTGCGATGGAAGCCACAGGAGCGCTTAAAAAAATAAGCCAGTCAATCATTCAATATGCTGAGAGTACTGGATCAGTAATAGCAACTACAGCCTGTACTTGTATATTTTTCAACCTTACGGCAAGTGACCAATATTTGAGTATTGTTGTTCCAGGAAGAATGTATGCCGACACCTATAAAAAGAAAGGTTTAGCACCTGAAAACTTAAGCAGAACACTTGAAGATAGTGGAACTGTAACTTCTGTACTTATTCCTTGGAACACATGTGGTGCAACACAATCAGCTGTCTTAGGAGTTGCCACATTAGCCTACCTACCTTACTGCTTCTTTAATCTAATTAGCCCATTAATGACAATAGTATATGGTTATTTAGGTTTAAAAATTAAAAAAATAAAAAGCTAAATGAAGATTGCAATCATTGGTACAGCACATCCCTACAGAGGCGGAATTGCCGCATTCAATGAGCGTCTAGCTAAAGAACTCATTTCAGAAGGGCATCAGATTACTATACATACTTTTAAATTACAGTATCCAGATTTTTTATTTCCTGGTAAAACACAATTTTCTTCTGAAGAAAAACCCAAAAATCTCAACATTATTAGAACTGTAAACGCCATAAGCCCAATAAACTGGATATTTCAAGGGCTGAGCTTAAGAAAAGAGAAATATGATGTTGTCATTGTACCATTTTGGCTACCATTTATGGGAGCTTCTCTGGGTACTATAACAAAACTACTTAAAAGAAAGAGTACAAAGGTTCTATGCATAGCTCATAACATCATACCTCACGAAAAACGTATTGGTGACAAAGCTCTTACCTCGTTTTTTACGAAAGGTGTAGATGGCTTTTTATCAATGACGGAAAAAGTTTCAAAAGATTTAAAAACCTTTGAAAAAAATAAACCTAAAGTCGTTTCTCCTCATCCAATTTATGACAACTTCGGCAAAATTGAAACAAGAGAAAAAAGTCTAGAGTCCTTAAATTTAGATTCATCTTACCGATACATTTTATTTTTTGGGTTAATAAGAGATTATAAAGGACTGGACTTACTATTAGAAGCATATTCATCTCAAGAACTAAGAGAAAAGAAGATCAAACTAATTATCGCTGGAGAATATTACTCAGACAAAACACCTTATCTGGAGTTAATTAAAAAATATAAACTAGAAAAAGACATCATACAAGCAGATAAATTTATCCCCGACTCTGAAGTACATTTATATTTTAACGCTTGTGATTTAGTTGTTCAACCCTATAAATCTGCTACACAAAGTGGAGTTACTCAAATAGCATATCACTTTAACAAACCTATGGTGGTTACAAATGTTGGTGGACTAAAAGAAATGTGTCCAGATGGTAAAGTAGGATATGTAGTTAACCCTAACCCACATGAAATAAAAAATGCCATATTGAAGTTCTTTGATAATAAGGATTCAAAAGAAATGATTGAAAACATAAAAGAAATAAAGACCCAATACAGTTGGTCAATATTCACTAAAAATTTACTTTCATTATTAAGTCTGAACAAATAAAAAACCAAAATGAATAAGCAAGACCTTATAAAAAAGAATATTAAAGATTCTCTTAAAATTAAGAAAGAGCTACTTAAAAATGAAACTCTCATTAAGCAAATTGTAGAGATTGCTGATTTAATAATAAAAGCCTTTAAAACTGAAAAAAAATTATTGTTTTGCGGTAATGGAGGAAGTGCTGCCGAAGCACAACATTTAGCAGCAGAATTTTCTGGAAGATATTATTTAAACAGAGCCCCATTACACGCTGAAGCGCTACATACAGACACTTCTTTTATGACTGCAGTAGCTAACGATTTTTCATTTGACGAAGTATACTCTAGACTAATTAAAGGAATTGGCAAAGACGGAGACATACTAATAGGTATGTCAACATCGGGAAATTCAAAAAATGTGACTAAAGCATTGGAACAGGCTAAAAAACAAGGTCTCATAACCATAGGATTTACAGGCAAAAAAGGTGGTGAAATGAATAACTACTGCGATTTAATCATAAATATTCCTTCTAACGATACACCACGAATTCAAGAATGTCATCTTATGCTAGGACACGCTATATGTGAATTGGTCGAAAAAGAATTATTCTCATAGTATTATTATGTCGTTAAACCTTCCTAATATTGATAACAGTTGGACACTTTTTCTAGATAGGGATGGTGTAATAAATAGAAAGTTAGAAAACGACTATGTCAAATCTGTAAAAGAATTTGAATTTCTTCCACAAGTATTAGATGCTATAAAACTGTTTTCTAACCGATTTCATAAGATTGTTATTGTTACCAATCAACAAGGGATAAGCAAGGGACTGATGACCGAAAAAGACTTGCAAACGGTACACACTCATTTAATAGAGGAAGTAAAAAAGAAAGGGGGTAAAATTGATGCTACCTATTATGCACCGCAATTAGCAGAAGAAAACTCTCCAATGAGAAAACCGAATATTGGTATGGCTTTAGCTGCACGTAATGATTTTCCAAAAATAGACTTTAAAAAAAGTATTATGGTAGGTGATTCTATTAGCGATATGGAATTTGCTCAAAATGCTAATATGTTTGCTGTATTTATAGGTCAGTCGGACCAGTACTATTCCACTGACTCTCTAATGAGTTTAGCACGGTTGATTTAAGTTATATCTCGTCTTCGACGTGGTACTGATTTCTATCGTGAGCATTTCTAGAAATCATCTCTCCAACAAAACCTGCTAAGAATAACTGCAATCCCATTACCATAGAAGTTAAAGCGATATAAAATCCACTCATATCGGCAATATTGGTAGCTTTAACATCAACATACATGAAGTATAGCTTTTGCCCTCCTATATAAGTAAATAAAATAAATCCTAGAACAAACATTAAGGTACCTAACACGCCAAAAAAGTGCATTGGTTTTTTACCAAAACGGGAAACAAAAGTGACGGTCATCAAGTCTAAAAAGCCATTGATAAAACGCTCTAAACCAAATTTTGTAACACCATACTTTCTGGCTTGATGCTCAACGACCTTTTCGGTGATTTTTGGAAAACCTGCTCTTTTAGCTAACATCGGGATATAACGGTGCATTTCACCATATAGCTCAATGTTCTTCACCACATCTTTTCGATATGATTTTAAACCACAATTAAAATCGTGCAAGTAAATGCCCGAAGCTTTGCGGGCAGCCCAATTATATAGTTTAGTAGGTACCGTTTTAGTGATGGGGTCATAACGTTTCTTTTTCCAACCAGAAACCAAATCCCAACCATCTTTTTTAATCAAACGATACAACTCTGGTATTTCTTCAGGACTATCTTGTAAATCAGCATCCATTGTAATCACTACATCACCTTGAACTTTAGCAAAAGCAATATTCAAAGCTGCTGATTTGCCATAATTTCTTCTAAATTTAATCCCCTTAATACAAGAGTTTGTTTTTGATAATTGTTGTATTACTTCCCAAGAATTATCAGTACTACCGTCATCAGCAATTACAATTTCATAGGAAAAAGAGTTTTCTTGCATTACTTTATCTATCCAAGAACACAGTTCAGGAAGAGATTCAGATTCATTAAAAGAAGGTACTACAATGGATATATTCATATTTATTCTGAAATTTCTATGGGTTTATCTTTTTTAACAAATGCCGCAATTATAGCGGCTATGATAATATGAAAAAACAAACTATAAAAAAAGGCTGTTGCTTGATTAGAAATTGAATATATGTCCTCTTCTTGTGTTTGCTCTATTAATGACTCCATCACACTATACATAGCATTGCTCTCAGGAAGTTGTTCTAGCTGAACAACTAATTTTTCAATCGTGAATTCTTTTAACAAAACAGCAAAATCTGGATCAATAAAATTAAACAAGATGATAGAAAAAAATGTAGTGAAAAAAGCTCCTGCTACCGAAATACCTAAAGTAACCGTAAAAGTTTCTTTAAAAGAAAGAAAACCACCTACCCATTTTTTATAATTGATAACTAAAAAAATTAAAATCACATAAGGAGTCAGCCCTTTGATGATAGACCATGTATCATTGAGAAAAAAATCAACTCCAAGAGTATATGATGTTAATAGTAAAACTATACTTATGGAGCCAAGTATTAAACCGTTTTTTAGGATATAATCTTTCATTATTTTGAATTAAGGATTGTATACAAATATAATTATTTTTTTGTCCTATTTTTTTAGGCTAAAGTAATCGGAAAAGAATGCAATTAGTATATATTTGCACCGGGCAAGTCTTACACAACCAGCTCCTGCTGAACTCCCCCAGGACCGGAAGGTAGCAAGGGTAAGTGGTTGAGCGGTGTGATGTAAGTAGCTTGCCCTTTTTTTATTATCTTTATTGAATAATACGTTTTCAATATGAGATTCTTCATCGACACAGCAAATTTAAACGACATCAGAGAAGCGCAATCACTAGGTATTCTAGATGGTGTGACTACAAACCCTAGTCTAATGGCTAGAGAGGGCATAAAAGGAAAGAACAATATTCTTCAACATTACAAAACCATCTGTCAAATTGTGGATGGAGATGTCAGTGCAGAGGTTATTTCTACAGATTTTGAAGGTATGGTAAAAGAAGGTCAAGAGTTAGCTCTTCTAGATCCTCAAATAGTTGTTAAAATACCAATGATTGAAAATGGCGTGAAAGCTATTCGTTATTTTAGTGACAAAGGAATAAAAACCAATTGTACACTAGTTTTTTCTGTTGGTCAAGCACTGATTGCCGCTCAAGCAGGTGCTACTTATGTGTCACCATTTATTGGCAGACTTGATGATAATGGAGAGGATGGAATACAAATAGTGAGTAACATTGTAAATATGTTTGAACGACAAAATTATTCAACTAAGGTATTAGCCGCATCAATAAGAAACAAACAACACATTGAAGAATGTGCAAAGATTGGTACTCACGTAGTGACTGCCCCCCTTTCGGCAATCAAAGGCTTAATACCTCATGAATTAACTGCTATAGGCTTAAAGAAGTTTTTAGACGATTATGCCAATAATCAATAAAGATGCTCATACAAATACATCCAGACAACCCAAATCCTAGAGGAATTTCTCAAGTTATAGAATGTCTTAAAGACGGTGGTATTATTATTTATCCTACGGATACAATTTATGGAATAGGTTGTGATATATTTCAGCAAAAAGCTGTTGAACGAATCGCAAAAATCAAAAATGTAGATTTAAAAAAACAAAACTTCTCATTTATATGTTCGGATTTAAGTCAATTATCTGATTATACACTACCTATCAGTAGAAATGTATATAAAAGTATGAAAAGGGTTTTGCCAGGTCCTTACACCTTTATTCTAAAAGCTAATGGTAGTATTCCAAAACTATTTAAAACTAAAAAGAAAACCGTTGGTATTAGAATACCAAATCACAACATACCACAAATTCTGGTCAATGAAATTGGAAATCCTATTTTATCTACTTCCGTTCACGATGAAGACACTATAATGGAGTACAGTACAGATCCAGAGTTAATACACGAACGCTACAGCAATAAAGTAGATATTGTCATCGATGCGGGAATAGGTTCATTAATCCCATCTACAGTCGTTGATTATTCTAAGGATGTAATTGATATTATTAGAGTGGGTTTAGGAAAGACTGAGGACCTACTTTAAAGCGTCATGAATTCTTAACACCTGAGGTATAACTAAGCAAGAATTATCGTTTACGATTATAAAATCTGACATGGAAATCTTCTTCTCTTCTTGCCATTGATTACTCATTCTTTGTTTTATCTGCTCTTTTGATACACTGTCCCTTTTTAACAAGCGTTCTACCCTAATATCCTCAGGACAACTTACACAGATTATTACATCTAAAGATTGATGTGTATTGCTTTCAAACAATATAGCAGCTTCTTTTATTATATAAAGACTTTTTTGTTCATCTGACCATTTTTCAAAAGCATTTTGAACAACAGGATGTACTAGTGCGTTTAGCTTTTTCAAAATTAAATCGTTGTTAAAAGCCAAGTCTGCTAAATATTTACGGTTCAATTGGTTGTCGATAAACACTTCTTTGCCAAATTCAGATATTAAATTATCTTTTAATTCTGAATCCGTAGTCATCAGTCTTTTAGCCTCCACATCAGCATTAAAAACAGCTATACCAAGAACTTCAAATAGTCTTGCAATTGTAGTCTTACCACTGCCAATATTTCCTGTTAAGCCTACCTTTTTCATATTATTTCTTAATTAGAAAATATTCAACCTTAGATGGTGATATACGAACATTCTCTACAAAATCAGCTTGACTGACTAATTCAATAGGTAGCCTTTTATATTCTCCATCAAAATTAACATTAGTAGCAAACATATTTGTTTTTACTAACTCAAATTGATCTAATGAAACTAAATAGTTAACAGTTACCTCATCAGGAAATAACTTGATTTCATACCCTTTTGGCACATTATTAACTGAAAGAGGTAGCTTTAATTCCCCCTCTGTAAACTGTTCCACTTTAATATCCCAATTTACTGAATTTAGAGAATAATTAATTTCTGAGTGATTGAGATGTTCTATTTCTATTTTGCCTGAATAATCAGAATCTATATCATTTATTTTAAGCGTTTTAGTTCCAATAGCATCGAATACCTCAACAACAGCCTTAGGACCAGAAATAACAATAGTTTGAGGGTCTAAAGTGATAGACTCTTTCAATCGAAATAAATCTTTAAAAGACAACTCTGATTTAATTTGTACGGGTATAACCCGTTCGGCTTTCTCATCTAGCATTAAATCAATTCTATTAGGCTGTACGTGAAGTAATTGCATATTTGTCGGCAATACTTCTTGAAGTTGTGAAATTGATTGTTTACCTAACCAATAATAATTCCATTTTTCACCAATCTTTTTGGGAATAAAAGTAGAAACAGACAATGGCAAATCATTTCTAAAACTTAATCGATGAGCAAGAATAGTAAATCCAGGAGCAATGACTTGAAGATGAAGGTCAACTTCTTTATTTTCAATAAGTAATTTATCATCAGGTAAGTCAACAAAAACAGCCTCATAATGTACTGTTGTAGTATAATCTTTTGACAGAACAGTAAGCACCCAAAATAGTGTAGATAGTGCTAAAAGAAATAAGAAAATAGGCAGTTGCTTTCTCTCAATTCTTAACACAACAATTAGTTTATTGAATAGAAGTGTAAGTTTGCTCAACATAAAAAAAGGGCCGAAGCCCTATTAGAAATTATTCTTTCACTGTTGATAATTCAGCAGATATACATGATTTATCAATTTTTAAAACAATGTCTTTTGCGACATCAATTTTAACGATCTTATCAGCTACCTCAACCACCTTACCGTGTAAGCCTCCAGATGTTATCACCTTATCACCTTTTTTAATTTCTTCTCTGAACTTACGTTCTTGTTTTTGCTTTTTCACTTGTGGTCTTATCATAAAAAACCAAAATACACCAAAAACTAAAACAAAGAAAATGAGCGGATTACCTCCAGCTTCGGCTTGTAAAAATATTGTAGTTAAATTCATTTAATTAGATATTACTTCAGAGGTGATGTTTATCACTTTTCTGTTTGGGTTCGTATTTGATGTTAAAGTTACAGCTTTCTTTTGTTTTCCACTTCTTCCTGAACTATTAAAAGTCACATCAATTGTACCTGATTCACCCGGAGCTATAGGGTCTTTAGGCCAATTAGGAACTGTACAACCACAAGAACCTTTAGCACTAGAGATAATAAGAGGGGCATTACCAGAATTGGTAAATTTAAAAGAGTAGGATACTTTTTCTCCATCAATAAGTTGACCAAAGTCATGAAGTTCTTTTTCAAATTTAAAATCTGGCATAGGCGACTTACTATTTGAAGATTCAGCAGTATTATCATTCATCACAAGGTTGGATGAAAGTGACGGCTTTATTTCTTCTTTCTTAACAGGAGGAGTTGAATTATCTCCCACTTCTTTTGCTACATCTCCACAAGCAAAAAGCAAAACTGAAATTGATATTATAAAAATTCTGTACATGTTAAAA
>CESO01034594.1_pt1 | contig 23335 bp, 24 predicted proteins | sample 356341 | NCBI WGS metagenome assembly CESO01 (sample SAMEA2621812, study PRJEB7988) | marine metagenome | biome: marine biome (ENVO:00000447); feature: deep chlorophyll maximum layer (ENVO:xxxxxxxx); material: "saline water (ENVO:00002010), including plankton (ENVO:xxxxxxxx)" | depth 35 m | reverse complement strand
GGCCATGTCGATGGTTCGCGTGTAGGGATAGGGCACATTGGGGCGGGCATTCTGGATCTCGACGATCTCCGCTCCGACCTGGTTACCGCTTTCATCGAAGAAGGTGAAGGCCACGCCGATGTTCCTCAGGAGATCGGTTCCATTGAGAACGCTTCCGGAGATGGTCATGCTTGAATAGTCCACTTCGCGGTTCTCGGGAACACTCACCGCCCTGATGCCACCGAATCTCGATGGTCGATACTGGATGGTCTTCCCGTCCTCGCCCTCGTACGGTGCGTAGAAGAAGGCCGACCTCGATGTGTAGACATCCTGTCCTATTGAGGCAAATCCCTTCTCGTCGTAGATCTTCTCGAGATCGGACTTCTTTCTCGACTCATCGAGCTTTCGTCTTGCCTCCTGCTGCTTCTTTCGCTTCGCCTCTTCTCGCGCACGGCGTTCACGAACAACGGAGGCTCTCGCCTGACGTCTGGTTTCCTCGACCACCTTGGTGTAGGCGGTGAAATCCTGTCCGTAGGTATCGTGGTCGACGACGAATTGTCGCAGGTCGTCGAGTTCATCCTGAAGTCCCGCGAGTGCCAGATTCGACTTGGCGAGTTCACGATTGGATTCCATCAGAGCGGCGGTCCGATCGAGAAGCGCTCTCCAGAGAACGGTTGAATCGGTTCGTTCTCCAAGACCGTCCTTCTGCAGTCTCTTGAGCGCTTCCAGTCGACGATCGTTCTGATCGAAGGCGGAACGATCCTCCATCGACTGGCTGGAGGTCTCATCCGCAACGACGGACATGGAGGAAACGCTGCCGGATATCAGGAGAATGCAGGTGAGTGTGATGATCATGATGGAGTACTCGCGGTTGAAATGACGGGCAGCAGCATGGACAGATAGAACCGGCTGCTTGATCAACAGTATTGACCAGGATCAGGTCAGGCTCTTGGTTTCACTGCGAAACCGCATCATTTGACGGCTCTGAAGGCTCTGGAATCGACTCGATCGGCGTGGTGCTGTTCAGATTCATCGTCTCGATACCCGGATCCTCGGATTGTCCGGACTCGACACCCCGAGCTTCGTTGCGGAAGTTTCGAGCTCGTTCAAGCAAAGACTCCGCCGACTCTTCCCTCGGCTCGAGATCAAAATGCCATTCAACCTTGCTGTGGGCCTGGAATGGCATCACCTCGAGGACGAAATCCGGACCAGGCAGATCCCATGCGGGTGCACTCGCCTTTCGACTGGTGAGCACGGGTTCCATGCCTTCACGCTCGATGCGGATGTCGTAGGTTCCGTAGTGGGTGAAATCCACCGAAAGCGGCGTTCGGCCGACCTCGCGATGATTGACCCAGACGAGGGCATCGGGAGGGGTGCTCGTAATCGAGAGCGTCCTTCGAATGCATCCGAGGGAAAACAGGAGTGTCCCGATGAGCAGGAGTGGAAGAATCGATCGTTTCATCAGCAGAAGTCTACCTAGTCAAACTCGTCACCGCGGAAGGTGGAGGCGAGATAGGCGTCCTTGACCGCTGGATCATTGATGATCTGCTTGGGCTCGCCTTCTCGGAGATTGCGACCTTGATGGAGGATGTAGGCTCGATCACATATGCGAAGGGTCTGCTGAACATTGTGATCCGTGACGAGAATGGCGATTCCCTGCTTGGCCAGAGTTCGAACCTCGTTCTGGAGCTCCTCGACGGTATGCGGGTCGACCGCTGCAAAGGGCTCGTCAAGCAGAAGCAGCTGCGGCTGCGTGATCATGGCTCGCGCGATCTCGAGACGTCTTCGTTCACCACCCGAACACGTTCTCGCCAGATCCCCACTCTTTCCAATCAATCCGAACTGCTCAAGCAGATCGTCGCATCGTTTCTTTCGTGCCGAGGAATCGATTCCGGTGGTTTCCAGAATGGCCATGAGATTGTCCCTGACCGACAGCTTCTGGAAGACGCTGGGTTCCTGACTGAGATAGCCCATTCCCCGTCGGGCATGTTTGTACATCGGGAGATAGGTGACATCCTCCCCCTTGAATCCAACCGATCCGCCTTCGGGAGTGATCATGCCGATCACCATCCGGAACGAGGTGGTCTTCCCGGCGCCGTTGCGACCCAGAAGCCCGACTATCTCGCCTTCACCGACATTGAAGCTGACTTCGTCAACGACACGCTTGTTCGAATAGCTCTTGACCAGTTTGTCGACGACGAGCATGGACATTCCAGATCATTCCTCTTCGGCGCTGGTCGACGCGGTGTTCTTGTCAGCGGTCACGGGCCGGGCATCGAGCGACCATTCATCGGCTTTCAGACGATGCGCGACGACCCCGATGATCTTGTCCAGATTCTTGTAGATGTGCGCATCCAACTTGATTCTCGTCGAATCGGATTTGACCACCCAGCAGACCGATTTCACCATCCATCGATGCATGTCGATGTCGGCGATCTCATCACTCTTCCAGGTGCCCTCCGGCAGATGCAGGGTGCCGTCTGGATCAAGCTGATAACGACGACCACGTGTACTCACGAAGCTCCAGAAGTAGTAGGGCGCGAATGGCAGAGATGCTATGAACAGCCACTGGACATCCCGGTCGTACCAGCCTGGCTTGACCGCATCGCCATAGACACCAAGCATCTTGTCGGTCTGAGATTTGGCGGCCTGTCGCAGAGAGGGCCAATCGGTAGGCGACACATCGGAGGGAGGATCGATTCCATCGCGATAGATGACCAGCGTCTTTCCCCAGTCGATCGTGTCCTGATCGGTGCTGCCTGTCGTTGACGACTTCGAGATCAATCCGTTAAGCGTCTCGATGGTGGCCGGTATCAGCTGGATATCCTCCCCGGCTTCGATGGCATCCAAACTGGCCAGGACATTTCTGGAAACCTCTCCACGCTCGAATGCCCTTTCCTCTGCGGGTATGGCCCATTGATGGTCGTAGATTCCATACAGGCCCAACACGAGGCACGTGAGACCGACGAGCACGGCTCGAACACTGTGACCGGTTGATATGGAACTGTGCATGGAGTGTTCCACCCAGTTCTCGGATGTCTGAATTTGATCACTCATGAGACCACTCTTTCAACGGGCTTCAAAAACCGTGTCGAAACATATGCTATTCGTCTTGCTCGTGGGCTTCACGACAAGCTTCAGACAATGCGACATAAAGCTCTTCATGATCTGGAATGGCGTCTATTGTGCCTAAAAAGGCATCGATTCGGCGATCGACTGACTTGGTTGGGTCGATCGACTCCAGGGCGGCTTCCCCAAGAGACTCCATCGCTCCCTTGAACCAGGCGGTCGTGGGCTTTCTCTCATTCGAGGGTGCCTCTATCTGGACCCGGATGGTGGTGCCCGGTGCGATGGCAACGATCGGTACAAGACCAGCCCGAGTCAACGGTTCCCGACAGACGACGGCGATGGCCACCTGGTTGTCCCTGCCCGACTGGATGAGCCTGCGTGCATCGGCTCCGACCAGTGGCGGTTCGACCAGATATCGTCCCGTCGATATGGCCATGGTCTCCGTTGAGCCTTCATTGCACAGTCGTACCGAACCTCGGACCAGTGACTGGCTACGGATGCCGCGTCTGGATTGTCTGAGACCCTCGACGATCTCTATCATCCCTTCCCAGTCATCCCGCCCACGACTGGCCGTCAAGGCCTTGAGAAAGTGGCTCTCGGCGATGATCCATGATTCCTCCCCCAAGGCATCGACTGCTCGATCCACCTGAGTCTGGATTGGCTTGGTTCGTTTCACCTTCTGGCCTCGTGAAGCAGACATTTCAGGCATCCTCTCTCATGGTCCTGGCGTGATCGATGAGAATCTCGACAAGTCCCATCCAATTTCCTGCAGACATCGCCAGATCACTTCTGAGCGATTGTTGAATGGTATCGGTTGATCCGGATCCCATGGCGCGACGAAATTCCAACAACTGCTCGGATAGAACCTTCTGGGCTGTTTCAACTTCCAGACCGACGGCTCCGGGCATCGTTTCGGCGATCTCGACGATGGTCCTGGTTCCACCCAGCAATCGTTGCATCAATTCCCGCAAACGAGGCCTGACATCCTCGATCGAAGACTCTCCGAGGGCTTCCTGTATGGAATCGACAGAGTCCAGAAGTTGCTCCAATTGTCTTCGGGCATCAAGAAGCCCATCCATGACGGATGGGATCGAATCACCCGGATCGGGAGAATTGATGGAAGACTGGATCACATCTGATCGTCCGCAATCACGCGGTGATTGCTTCAGAGACTTCTTCGGCCACCGCCTCGTTCCCAAAGGTCATGCGTACGCCACCATTGGGAACGATTTCCATAACCAGTGGAATACCCGCTGTGACCACAAGCAACCCCTGGTCCGGTGACTCTGAATCGTGGAACAACGTCTTGACGAGTTCACAGACAAGATTCAGATCTCCCGTATCGCAGAGCAACGGATCGCGTGTGTTGAGTTCCACGGATGCAGCAGCGTCGATTCTCTGCCATTCCTCGTTCTCCGCCAGTGAAAAGGCAACGGCATCGAAGATGCTTCGCCATTTGCCGACAGGAAAGAGGATCAGCTGATTGTGATGCAGCTTGTGGAGAATGTTGTCAATCACCACTGGCATCTGTTCCAGAGAGAACTCCATGACATCAGCTCCCGGCAGCGGCTCAATATCACGCTCTGGCACAGCAAGGTGCTTTCGAGGCGCTGATTCATCAGCCATTCGCAGGAAAATGTGATCATCATCTTGAGCGTGCTGCTTGATTCCATTCTGGTCAAGCAGCTCGCTGGTTTCACCGACGTCAATAAACTCCACCTTGGGTGTCTCCATTTGGGCTTTGCCCGAAGGGTTTATATAAACGACTGTACCGTCGGAATGCAAGAGGCATGACGAATCTGATTCTCGAGAACCTGCAATTGCATGTTCGGCTACCATCCATGACCCCCATGCCAACAGAGGTTCAAGCAGTGCGTACCATCCTTTTCGTCTGTACAGGCAACACATGTCGAAGCCCCATGGCCGAGGGCCTCGCGGCCGATCTTCTGGCGGATTCCGGAGTCTTCGTGGCTTCTGCCGGAGTTGCCGCATCCGATGGTGCCCCTCCCTCCCGGGAGACGATTCATACCCTCGAGTCAATGGGAATCGAATACGAAGGGCATTCCAAGCCGCTTTCTGCGGACATGATCCGAAATGCGGATCTCGTCCTCTGTATGACCCGATCGCATCAAGCAGCTGCTCGCAGCCTGGTCGAGGGCGATGAGGATCTCCTGACACGGATCCAACTGGTGGATCCGGAAGGTGATATCCCGGATCCAATCGGACAGAGTCAGGCCACCTATGATGCTGTGGCACAAAGACTTAAGTCAGTTATACCTGGTCATATTTCGGATCTTGCCACCTGACTGGAATCCTGATTTCAGGCTCCAGCCCTGGCAGCGACTTCAGCCAGAAGTCGAACACCGAATCCAGTGGGTCCTACGACATGAAGGTCATCGGCCTTGTCGACCGTGCTCATGCCGGCGATATCGAGATGGGTCCAGGGCACTCCCTTGTCCACAAAGTAGCTCAGGAAAGCCGCTCCCTGGATGGGATGGGCATTTCGACTTGGACCGGAATTCCAGATGTCTGCGTGACTGGCTCTCATGAATGAGCGGTGCTCTTCCCAGAGGGGTAGCCTCCAGACCTTCTCACCGGTCGATTCCGCAGCGGCTTCAACCCGTTGTCTCAAGGATTTGTCTTCACACCACATGCCGGCACAGAAATGTCCGAGGCCCACGACGACCCCCCCGGTGAGGGTGGCGACATCGATGATTTCAGTCGGCTTGATCTTCCGGCAGGCCCATGCAAGGGCATCACCCAGAATGAGTCTGCCCTCGGCATCGGTATTGGTGACCTCGACCGTGACTCCGTTGAACATCTTGATGATGTCATCCGGTCGATACGCCTCTCCGCTGACCAGATTCTCCGCACAGGGAAGAACACCGTATACATGGACCGGGAGCTTGAGTCTGCTGATGGCGATCATCGCTCCATATACAGCCGCCCCACCATTCATGTCGTATTTCATGCCCTTCATGGTGTTGGAGATCTTCAAGGAATACCCTCCGCTGTCGTAGGTCATCGTCTTCCCCACGAGGGCAAGACGGTGATCCGGACGCGGTTTCTTCGGCTTATGTTCGAGAATGATCATGCAGGGCTTGTTGGCGGATCCCATGCCGACATTGACCAATCCACCCATTCCGAGCTTCTTGGCTTCCGCGAAACTGATGACCCGGCACTGGAGCCCATGCTTTCTGGATGCCGCACGAGCTTGTTGGGCGACCCAGGCGGGTGTGCAGATATTGGGCGGTGTGGCAGCGATCCTTCGAGCTTCATTCGTTGATTCAGCCAGAACGATTCCCCGCCTCAAGCCACCTCTCATTTGATTATCAGCGGAACCGATGGACAGCGACCCTGTGGGACTCGATCGCTTCGTGGCCTTTCCATCGAAGAAGTCGACAACCCAGTTGGCCAGCACCATGCCTTCGGCCAACGCCTGGCCGATGGCATCCGAATCCCCGACCTTTCGAGGAATGACCTCGTGGAGTCGAACATCGAGACCGGATATCTCGGCACGATGGAGCAGTGTCACGAGCCGTCCACCAAGCTGTCTTATCTGATCAAGATCCAGCTCACCCGATGGGCCGAGACCCACCAGCACGACATCGTCACCTTCGATGACGACATCCTTCAAGCCCCCTTTGAACATTCGAGAACGCATGGCGGCCTTGATCCGGCCTCCATGGGAGTCGTCCAATTCAACGAGGGATTTGGGCAAACGGTTGGTGCCACAAGGGAGACCGACCAGCAAAGCGGGTTTTTTTGGCGATCCGGTGCGAATAGTTCGAAACACGGGACTCTCCTGCGAGGTGTGACTTGGGTTGAGATGAGATGAATATCCCTGATCCAGAGGAGCATCATCGACATGGGCACGGGCCTGACTTCAGTGCGAGTTACCATGACGGGATGTCCAGCTCACAGCGAATGGCAGATGCCGCTTTCAATCGAGCCCGGGAAGGTCTCCGGGTCATGGAGGATCTGGCCCGTTTCATCCTCGATGATCAGGATCTGGTCGCCTCTCTCAAGCAGATCCGGCATGAACTGACATCCATTTCGATTGATTGGCCCGGTCTCTCACTGGTTCTCTCGAGGGATACCGCCGGCGATGTGGGCACATCGATTACGACCGAGGGCGAATCGAAAAGAAGCTGCCTCAGAGATGTGGCCGCCGCCGCTGGTCGTCGCTCGACAGAGGCATTGAGGTCCCTGGAGGAACTGGCGAAGGTCGACATCCCGAACCGTTCATCCACGATCGAGCAGATGCGGTATCGGCTCTATGACCTGGCCGGATCGGTCGAGCGATCGCTTCCATCCGCTCGATCGACCCAATGGAGCCTCTGCGTCCTGATCACCGAGGCGATCTGTTTGCATGACTGGCGGGAGGTCGCTCGGGCCGCCGTCGCTGGAGGAGCCGACTGTCTTCAGTTGCGGGAGAAATCGCATGGTGTCGGTGAACTCGTGGACCGTTCTCGGGAACTGATCTCGATCGCCAGACCACACGGGGTGGATGTCATCATCAACGACCGTGCGGATGTCGCTGTCGCGGCACATGCGGATGGCGTCCATGTGGGGTCAGAGGATCTGCCGGTCGCCGATGTGCGTGCGGTGGTCGGTGATCGTATGCATGTGGGGGCGACGGTTCGGAATGTGCAGGCGATGCATCGCGCCATCGAGAACGGCGCCTCGTACGTGGGCATCGGTCCGATGTATCAGACAGGGACGAAACCCCATCTTGAATCAGCCGATTCCTCGGTGATCAACGAGCTGATGAACCATCTTGATGGAACGCCGCATCTGGTCATAGGCGGGATCAACAGCTCGAACATCACCGAGACCCTTTCCACAGGTGCCCGTGGCGTCGCCGTGTGCAACGATGTCTGTGCGTCGGACGATCCCGAGCAGGCGACGAGAACTCTGGTTCATTCGATCCAGTCGCAACTGTCCCAGACACTTGATCATGCGTGATCTCGAGTTCATCGTCCTCGGATCAGGAACCTCGGCGGGAATTCCGTCGATCGGCTGTCGATGCGACGTGTGTCAAAGCAGCGATCCCAGGGACAAGCGACTGAGGACTTCGGCCGCCATTCGATTCATCGATGATCAGGACCAGCCCAGAACCATACTCATCGATGCATCCCCCGATCTTCGCCAGCAGGCTCTTCGGGAGGGCATCGATCGATGTGATGCCATTCTCTTCACGCACAACCATGTCGATCACACCTTCGGCCTTGACGAGGTCCGCCGCTTCAACGTGATGATGCAGGCTCCGATCGACGTCTATGCCGAGCCGAGAACGATGGACCATCTGGGGCGGGTGTATCAACACATCTTCAAGCGCGAGCAGAACATCAACGATTCCTTCGTGGCCACCCTCATACCGCATGAACTGATCCCCGGCGAACCACTGGATCTGTTCGGTCTCAGGGTGGAGCCCATCCGACTGCTCCATGGCCGACTCCCGATTCTGGGTTTTCGCTTCGAGGCATCAGGAGACGTGGAGTCGCTGCCTCTGGCCTGGTGCACGGATGTCTCCTCGATTCCTCCAGAAGCCTGGCCCCGCCTGGATGGTCTTCGACACCTCTTCCTGGACATGCTTCGGGAAAGACATCATCCGACCCATCTGAACCTCTCAAGGGCCCTGGAAGCCGCCTCGAACATCTCCGCGGAGGCCACATGGTTCATCCATATGGGGCATGAAGTGGGCCACGAGGCCATTCAGGGGGATCTGCCAGCTGGCGTGGCGTTGTCATGGGATGGCCTCAGACTCCCTGGAGCCCGGATCGGAGACCTCCCGGAGAGGCACTGGTAAGCGGCCGACGTTCGCTCTTGCTAGAATCCGCGGCTCCTATGGCACAGATACGCGAAATCAAGAAAAGAATCGGTGCCGTCAAGACGATCGCCCGCATCACCAAGACGATGCAGATGATCGCCACGGCGAAGTTCACTTCGGCTCTCCAGAAGGCTGAGTCCTCCAAGCCATATGCGGCCTGTCTCGACGACATGGTGCGACAGGCTGCGAGTGCTGCCGAGGGATACGAGTCGAAGCTCATCAACGGACCGGATCAGAAGGTCGGACGGGAACTCGTCCTCGTCATCTGTTCCGATCGTGGTCTGTGTGGCGCCTACAACGGCAACGTTCTCCGCACGGGGCTCAACTACCTGCGTGAGCTCGGTGCCAATGGCATCAACTACGATCTCGAGATCTCAGGCAAGAAGGCGGCTGGATACTTCAAGTTCCAGAAGATGGAAGTCTCCCAGCGGCATGATCTGGGCGACAAGCCCTCATACGAGGATGTGTCAGCCATTGCCGCCGACTACATCAAGCGATACATGGATGGCGAATACGATGCCATCCGGATCATCTCCATGCACTTCATCTCGACATCACGTCAGATGCCGGAGATCAAGCAGCTTCTTCCGATGACCCATGCACCAAGCAGCGACGAGGCGGATTCGAACGATTCAAGGGAACGGCAGTCCTACTACGACTTCCTTCCCTCCGGCAAGGAACTTCTCGATGAGCTGCTTCCGCTGACCATCAAGACGGCCCTTCTTCAGGCCTTCAACGAATCCTCCGTCAGCGAGCACATCATGCGAATGATCGCGATGAAGGCGGCCACCGAGAACGCCAAGGAATTCGGCAGCACGCTCCATCGTCAATTCAACCGTGCCAGACAGGGTCAGATCACGACTGAACTGACCGAGATCGTCTCCGGTGCGGCAGCACTCGAATAGTCTTCAACCGAGGTAGCGATGCGTCTCTATACAGGTCGTGGTGATGATGGCAAGACCGACCTGTTTGGTGGTGGTCGCGTACCAAAGCATCACCATCGTGTGGCAGCCTACGGTACGGCGGACGAGATGAACGCGGCATTGGGACTGGCTGCTGTCAGCTGTGAGGAATGCGATGAGCGAATCGCCGCCATCCTCGACATCCTTCAGGATCACGCCTTCGTTCTCGGGGCCGACCTGGCGACACCCCCTGGCGGTGAGCATGAAGACAAGGTTCCGAGGATAAAACAGGAAGATGTGAAGTCGCTTGAATCCCTCATCGATGAAGTCGACGGCTCCAACGAGCCACTGAAGACCTTCATTCTTCCGGGAGGATGCGAACTGGCGGCTCGACTCCACCTCGCTCGCGGGCTGGCTCGTCGATGCGAACGTGAAGTCACGACCTTGCGGGAATCCGGTTCATGCGGGGACCCGATCATCATCTGGATCAATCGAATCAGCGATCTCCTGTTCGCCATGGCTCGCGCGGCCAATCGTGTGCGAGGTATCGATGATCGTCCATGGCATCCACCCACCGACTGACAGCCCGCGGGAATCCGGTTCGCCAGACGTGGATTTGGACCGGCTGACGGCACACAGGTCGCCCTTCGGGTCCATTCGATCCCCCTCGATGGTTGAAGGTTTGGCCCGAGAAACGTACGCTGCCGCCTCTTGAGCAGTATTGGTCGATCATCCACCTTGGCCTCATGGAGGCGGGAGCAAGTCTCATGACGATTCGAATCGGTATCAATGGCTTCGGGCGAATCGGGCGTCTGGCCTATCGCGAGGCCCTTCGCCGTGGCGGATTCGAGGTGGTGGGAATCAACGATCTGGTTCCAGCGGACAATCTCGCCTATCTGGTCTCCTATGACACCATGCACGGTAGGTTCGATCACCGAGTCCAGGCGTCGGACAACTGCCTCGTATGCGACAACCACAGCACCCGATGCCTGAGCGAACGGGATCCATCCCGGATTCCATGGGGAGACATGGGCGTCGACTACGTCATCGAGTCGACGGGACTCTTCACGGCACGATCCGATGCGGCCAGGCATCTGGATGCCGGTGCCAAGCGGGTTCTGATTTCGGCTCCCACCAAGACTCCGGACGAGGTTCCGACGTTCGTTCACAAGGTCAATTGCGACCAGTACGATCCGGCCAACCACACCATCATCTCCAATGCATCATGCACCACCAACTGCCTTGCGCCGATCACGAAGGTGATCATGGACAGTTGTGGTTTGGCAGAGGGACTGATGACGACGACACATGCGGCAACCGCTACGCAGCCAACCCAGGATGGTCCTTCCAAGAAGGACATGCGTGGTGGACGAAACGCCTACATGAACATCATTCCAGCAAGCACCGGGGCTGCCAAGGCCGTGGCCCTGTGTCTTCCCGAAGTGAAGGGCAAGCTCACCGGCATGTCCTTCCGCGTTCCCACCGCGGACGTATCGGTCGTCGATCTGACCTTCAGATCCGAGCGACCGACCAGCCTGTCCGAAATCAGTGCCGCCATGAAGGCCGCATCCGAGGGACCGATGAAGGGTGTTCTTGGTTACACCGAGGACCCGGTCGTCAGCAGCGACTTCCTCGGCGATCCCCACAGCAGCATCTACGATGCCACGGCCGGCATGGAACTCAACGACCGCTTCTTCAAGGTGGTCAGCTGGTACGACAATGAATCGGGCTATGCGACCCGATGCATCGACATGCTGGAGATGATGGCAGCCAGGGACTGAGCCCGGCTACCGGTGTTCGCTCCCATCAATCGGGATCGATCAGAGATTCTCACAGGGGCCGAAGGCGTCGAGCGTGATCAGAAGATCCGTGATGTCCACGATTCCGTCGTGATTCACATCGCCCTGGGGTCCACTGGTCGCCCATTGAGCCACGACCACCAGGATGTCGTCGACCTCGACGATTCCACTTCCATTGATGTCCGCCGGGCATACGCACAGCGTGTTGCCACCATCATCGACGAAGGGTCCGACGATCTCATCGGGTTCGTTGTCGCACAGGGTCGATCCGGTGAAGACGATTGGCTGCGATCCCGCGACTCCTCGAATGCCGCCACCGGCATTCAGGGCCTCGTTGTTCGTAATGGTGCAGGAATCTATCTCGAAGGGGAATTCCGTCTGGACATTCTGCCAGGAGATGCCCCCACCATCGATGGCGTAGTTGTTGATGATCGTCGAGTTCGACATCGTGTGCCCTTCACCGTTCACGATATGGATGGCGCCACCCTGGAGCGTGGCCTGATTGTCATCGAACCGGCACTCCTCGATCGTTGCCAGGCCATTGATGATGAGCAACGCGCCACCGTTCGCCGAGGACGAGCATCCGAAGAAATCACAGTTGATTATCGTGACGTCCGAGCCTCCGACATGCATCCCGCCTCCGTAACCGGAGCGACAGTTGTTGAATATGCAGTTCTCGATCACCGGGCTACCGACGAGTACGCGTACGCCACCACCGACGATGATGTTCCCGTCCTGGCTGACATCCGATCCGCCGTCCGCATTCTGGAACGTGAAACCCTCCAGACGAGCAGGTGAATTGCAGTGGATCATGGATACCAGTGATGCATTGGTATTGGCCCCATCGATGATGGTCGCTTCAGGACCATCCGTCGACTTCACGATGATGTCCCGGGTGAGGAAATCGATCGGACCGTCGTAGGTTCCGGGGCCCACCAGAATGGTGTCGTTTGCGGAGGCATTGTCGATCGCCTCCTGAATCGTGTTGAAATCACCAGGCACATTGAAGGTGTCCGCAGAAACGGGGATGGCTGCAATTGAGGCCGTCAGTGCGCCGCATAAACATGACACGATCTTCAATGACATGGGTACTCTCCTCGGTAGATGATCAAACATCCATTGGAATGGTTTCTTCTCTGAATAAGAAAGCAATGGTATCGCTGGGCGCGCAACACTCAATTGAAATCTGAAATTTGCCCTGCGACGCCTTTTCCGGGACTCCAGATCAGGATCTCAGGACTTTTCCTTCTGGAGATCCTGCATCTTCTTGATCTGCTCCTCCAGCGCATCGATTCGTGAAAGCACACGATTGTTCTGGTCCACGATGAAGTGATACCGCTCGGCGGCACTGGATGGGATGTCCTTTGGTTTACGCATGAATATCCCGGCCAGAGCACCGGCAAAGGTGGCGAAGAGGCCGATACCGACACACATGACCACGACGGCCATGATCCGACCCTCGATCGTGACGGGGTACATGTCCCCGTAGCCGACCGTGGATGTCGTGACGACGGCCCACCAGGTGACGTCCTGCGCAGTCTGGATGGTTGCAGTGGGTACCTGGGACTCGTAGTGCAGAACACCTATGCAGCAAAGAAAGATGGTGAGTGATCCGATCAGGGCCAGCATGCTCACGGCGGATGCCAGCTTGTCCCGAATGAGTGTCTGGGAGATGATTCGAAGAGAACGGACGATTCGGATGATTCGAATGACGCGGACGATCTTGAGGACTCGAAGAGGTCCTATCGCCGGAATACTGGAAACCAGATCGAATATCCCCCACGTGAAGATGTACCGCCAGCGATTCTTGGCGATCACGATCTGGCGTATGTAGTCGATGAAGAAGACCACGCATATCAGGTAGTCGGCTATGTTCAGCAGCCGATACATCTCCGAATTCTGTTTCAGGAAGAGCTGCCAGATCATCGCCACCAGGGTCACGACGGAGACCACGAGGACCACGAGGTCGTACAGCTTGAGTTCTCTGCTCTTCAACTGGCTTGAATCGGTGTTCGACATGGACAGGCTCCAGCGACGTCATGGAATCGAGATGAATCCTTCAGTCTTTGGCATTCTCCCGGATTTGGTCGATAGCGTCACCGATCCTGATTTCCCCCCCCTGGATGATCCGGCAGTTCAGCCCGCCGCGGTTGATCATGGCGGGTAGAACGGGCAATCCGGTTCTCTCCTGGAGTGTCTTGCAGGGTTCACAGAGTCTCATGCCCTCGATGACGGCTCCACCGATGAGTATCCGGCGGCCAACGAGCTCATTGAGCCGGATATCTCGCGTGAGTATGTTGCGACGAGTCTGGGCCGGGGGAAACGACATGCCGTGTTCCTGCTGGAACCAATCGAGCTGTTCGGACTCGATCAGGGTGATCTCCTGATCGGGTTTTCCGCTTCGTCTGTAACGATCACCCACAAGCCCCTCGCCCGCAACTGCAAGGACCGTCTCGAGGGGCTGGTTGTCACCACCGGTTTCGGTCGAGATCCAGATTCCAAGCACTTCACCCATGACGTCAGCTTATCGTCAACGCGTCCATCAAGAGCACGCCTGCATGGACTCCATCAAGAAAACAGCCCGAAGCCATGGAGCCTCGGGCTGTTCATGATGTGGAATTCGAATTCGATCAGACCAGTTCGGGGAAGGTTTCCTGAACCACCTTCACGAGGTCCTTCACATGGCTGACTGACTCATCCATGAGAACCTTCTCGTCGGCGTCGAGATCGATCTCGATGACCTGCTCCATTCCATTGGCTCCCAGAACACAGGGAACGCCCACGAAATAACCACCGACGCCGTATTCGGCATCGCAGTAGCCGGCGCAGGGCAGGATTCGCTTCTTGTCCTTGATGATCGCCTCGGCCATCTGGACCGAACCACTGGCTGGTGCGTAATAGGCACTGGTGCCCATGAGCTTCACGATCTCTCCCCCACCCACCTTGGCTCGGTCTACACATGCCTGGATGGTTTCATCCGACAGGAGCTGCTGAACAGGGATGCCGTGGACACTGGCGAATCTCGGCAGTGGGACCATGTCGTCACCATGTCCACCAAGGAGAATGGCGGTGACATCCTCGACACTGCAGCCGATCTCCATCGCGATGAAGGTGCAGAATCGGGCGACGTCCAGGCAGCCAGCCTGCCCGATGATCCTGTTCGTGGGGAATCCGGTCGTCTTCCAGGCCGTGTAGACCATGGCATCGAGCGGGTTGGCCACGACGATGACGACTGATTCCGGGGCATGCTTGGCGATCTGTTCGGAGACGCTCTTGACGATCTTCACGTTCGTCTGGATGAGATCATCGCGGCTCATGCCCGGCTTGCGCGGCAGGCCTGCGGTGACGATGACAACATCCGAACCGGCGATGTCCTTGTAGTCGCTGGTTCCTGTGATTCTGGCATCGAAATGCTCAATGGGTCCACAGCAGGCAAGATCGAGTGCCTTGCCCTTGGCGACACCTTCCTTGTCGGGAATATCGACCAGGACGACATCACCCAATTCCTTGGCAGCGGCCCAATGGGCACAGGTTGCTCCGACATTTCCAGCCCCGATGACACTGATCTTTGCACGACGCATTGTTATTCCTCTTGCTTCCATTTGGTTGCCATGGTTCGCGACCCACCGCCGCGAGCAATCCACGATCATACTCGCCTCGAAGACCTCGGTGGCCCTCACATCCAGATGCCCACATCAACCCACTTCAAAACGAAAAAATGGCGGATCCACATGGGATCCGCCATCAAATGGGCCAGAGAGGACTCGAACCTCCGACCTCACCCTTATCAGGGGTGCGCTCTAGCCAGCTGAGCTACTAGCCCGGACGAACGCAACAGGATATCAAGTCGGTGTCCAAGAAGGAAGGGCCGGAGGAAATTCCTCCGGCCCTTCTGAGGGTTCATTCAGCTGTTTTTATCAGGGACTATTCACATGGGATGTTGAAGCTGGATATGAGATCCAGGATGTCGTCCACCGAGATGATGCCGTCACCGGAGATATCACAATCACTTTCGTCGCCGAAGTCGGCCAGCAGAATCAGCAGGTCGTTGACGTTTCGCTGTCCATCATCATCACAGTCACCAGGGCACTCCTCCTTGGAGGGAATCACACTGATGGTGAGTTGTCCGAATCCGGTGTCACCATCGGAGTTGCCGATCCTGATGTAGTAGTTCTTGGATTCCTCGACGGTGTAGATGAATGACGTCTGATCGCAGACGACGCTCTCGAAGTCACCACCAGGGCAGCTTTCGACATACATCGCCACAGCAGGATCGAAGAGCGTACCGGTCACGCTGCCGAGCATCGTTCCGTCATAGAGCGGATTGAACTTGAACCAGACGTCGGCTCCGAAGGTGGTGCAGCTTTCGCTGATTCCACTGTCGGTCGCATTGTCCGTGTCGTAGTCGGTGTTGCCCTCCTCGGCGACGGCAGCTGAACTGCAGTCGTCATTGCTCGGTGGCAGGGCGCAGTTGATGTCACCACAGTTGATGTTGTCACCCTGATACACGCCTCCGACATTGGAGCAGTTCGCCGAGGTCTGACTCGGGATGCACGCCTCGTTGAAACAGCAGGCGCCCGTTGGAGCGTCCGCGAGAATCTTGAAGATCTCGCCATTGAGGTCGCAGATGTAGAGCTCGCCGTAGTAGTCCTCACCGAAGCTCGAGATGGCTCCGATCGAACCCGCGTTCGGCGAGAGTTCGTTCGTGCGATCCTGATAGTCGGATACGTTCACGCCGTCATAACGAAGTGACCAGATCTGGTTGGAGCAGTAGTCACCGAAGAAGTAGGTGCCTTGCAGCCATGGCATGCTCGATCCTCGATAGACGTATCCGCCCGTGATGGAGCATCGGAATGGGGAACCACCATGGCTGTATTCCCAGATGGGGAACGACAGGGTGCCCGATCCCGGGCATCCACTGGTGTTGTAGGTGTTGTCACCCTCGTAGCATCGCCATCCCCAGTTTTCCCCACCAGCGCTGCTGGCGAGCTGGAAATCGATCTCCTCCCACTCGTTCTGGCCCACGTCGGCCATCCAGAGGTCTCCGGTGAGACGGTCGAAGGCGGCTCGCCAGACGTTGCGAAGTCCGTAGGCCCAGACCTCCCCGTAGGAAGTGCCGGAGAATGGATTGGTGGCCGGGATCGTGTAGGGCAACGAACTGACATCGATCCTCAGCATCTTGCCCAGATCGTTGTTCAGGTTCTGTGCGCGGTTTCCGGGGTCGCCGCCCGAACCACCATCACCCATGCTGATGTACAGATAGCCGTCGGGACCGAAGTCCAGCCATCCGGCGTTGTGGTTCGAATACGGTTGGGCATACGAATAGACCACGGTGGCTGATGACGAATCGGCAGTCTGCGGGTTCGATGATCGCGTGTAGCGGGTTATGTATGTCGTGCTGTTGGCGGTGTAGTTGACGTAGAAGTAACCGTTGTTCTCGTAGTCGGGATCAAAGCACATGCCCAGGAGGCCCTGTTCGGATCCCGTGTTCACGCCACTGACGGACAGGAATGTCGAGATGACACTGCCGTTGGTCCTGTCGAGGATCTTGATTCGACCCGTGGAACCGGAACGTTGTTCGACCACGTAGATCCAGTCGGGATTGATGCCGTCATTGGTCACGAAGACCGGACGTGCGAGTCCTGTCGCCAGTCGGAAACTGGTGAGGACCTCGTCGGCTCCGGATCGTTCAAGTGAACGGTCAATCTGCTTGTCGGGAATCGTGGAATCGACTACCGGTGACAGATCCAATTGACTGGTGGCGGCAACACACAATCCGGTGATGGCCAGGCCAGCTACTGCTCTCTTCAACATCTTCTGATCCTCTTACTAACGGGTCGTTGACAGGTGGGTTTGGTTCAATTCTCAAGGGCGGGGACACCCCCGATGGGGGACCCGAGCCATTCATACTGTTCGGGCAAACACCCTCTGGATGTTCCTTCCAATCGGCAGGGAAGGAAAGACCATTAAGCCTAAGGCGGGAATTGGGTGCAGGCAACGCCTTTTTGCCCCTTCCAAGGCCTATTCAAGTTTGATCCATCAGACGATGAAAAAGCCTTTTTAGGGGCTTGAGGCAAGATCGATATACCTGGATACCCCTGAGAGGTTCATATTGAGCAGTCCGATGGAGACGAATTGATTGAAAACCGTCTCCGAAATCCCGGATTCCAAGGCTGATTCGAGCAGCCAGGCTCTGTAGATAGGCCTCTGTGACTCCAGATCGGCGCACCGATTCTTCAGCGATCGAATGAAGTCGACCTGTTCATGAAGCCCTTTGCGAAGAGTTTCCAGGTGACTTGGTATGTGGGCCCCTTCGACGGTGCCTCCATGGGTCAGGCACAGTCTCGACCAGTGCCCTGCCTGAAGTCGATCGATCGTCGAGTTCCAGGCATCCAGATCCATCTCGGGCGGTGGCATGGGGATGGAGATCCATGTCGAATCGGGAATGAGCATCGCGGCCGCATCACCCGTGAAGACGGTGGCTGGAGTGCTGTCCTCCAGACTCCATGCATGATGATGACGAGCATGACCCGGAGTTTCGATCGCCTGAAATTCCAGACCCGCCACCGTGACCTTGTCACCATCCGATGCAGGATGAACGAGCTGTTCGGGGCAGGCTTCGAGTGTTCCCCAGAGTCGATCCATGTCGTCTCCGTAGATTCTCGTGGCACTGGCCAGAAGTTTCTCGGGATTGATCAGATGACGAGCACCACGTTCATGCACATGGACAGGGACCCCGAGTTCCGCCAACCTCCAGGCGCCACCGGCGTGATCGAGATGTATATGGGTGAGCAGAACCCCCTTGAGATCACCCGGCTCCACACCAAGTGAACCAAGGCCCGACTGCAACGTCTTCCAGCAGCTTTCTGGTCCCGACTCGACAAGTACCCATCCATCTGGTCCTTCGACCGCCCACGCCGCTATGGCGCCTTGAAGACCGAGATAGTCGAGATCGACTTGATGGATCTTGATGGTCATGTCCGGGGTCAATGCCTGATCGGAGTTCTGCGAGCTGGCCGTTGATCCTCGATCTTGGGAGAGGCGCCCTTCTCGAGCTTGAATCCGGCTTCCGTCCACGCCTCCACTCCACCCCGAAGCGTGTAGATGTCGCTCAGGCCGTACTCCATCAAGGTCTTGCTCATCGCATCCGCCAGTGGATCATTGAAGGTGTCGCCGTAGACGATCTTCGGTCCATATCCCTCCAGATAGCTCCATTGTTCCGACACGCTGCCAAACGGGATGTTGATCGCACCGGGAATGTGTCCAAGCACGTAGTCTGGCTGACGTCGAGGATCGATCCAGATACCGGCGACGGGCGTCTCGAAGATGGAGTTCGTCGGTGGATTGACGACATAGTCACGAGCCTGTGCAACCGTCAGTTTGACGATGTCCTTGTCGCTGATGTTCTTGCCGCAGCCACCAACAAGTAGACATGCGAACAGAAGGACGGCGGTCCATGAAAGGGTCGTTGTGAGAAATCGTTGCTGCATGACTTGATCTCCAGCTGTCCGGGCAGTGTACGATGACTGACCGAAGATTGAGGAGCGGCCGCCATGTCCATGATCATTCTGAGCCTGATCACCATCCTGGGACAGGTCAGCCCGTTCTCGGGCCCGACCCAGGCCGACGATGAAAACCCCGTTGTCCCCATGACCGTCCGTTCCTGCACGCCCACGGCCTGCATGGGCCAGTACGTCATGATCGCCTGCTCGTTTTCCATTCCGGATGGATGGCATGTGTACTGGTCGAATCCAGGTGCCTCGGGTGCACCGACGACCATCGAGGTCCAGGGCCCCAATGGACTGATAATCGATCCTGTTCGTTATCCCAGACCACGGATATTCGGTGATGGCTCCGAAGCCACCTACGGATACGAGGATCAACTGACCCTGTTGATACCCGTCCGGGTTCCGGATGTCGTTCCGGAAGGCATGAAGACGCTCGATCTCATCGTGCGAGGTGAATGGTTCGTCTGCCGGGAACGATGCTTCATCGGATCCTCCACCAAATCCATTCAGATACCGCTGGGCACGAAACGTGAACCACTGGAGAGCTGGGTCGCTTCGCTGCTGGGTCAGTTCTCATGGCCCAAGTCGTTGACCAGTCGTCCAAGGACGACCGCAACCTACGAGGATGGCAACCTGGTCATCACGGGGCCCGCAACAAAGGCTGGAGAGATCGGATTTATTCCTGATCCCTCACCAGGGGTCGAATTGGGCAAACACGCTGTCACAATCAATGAAGGGGATTTTTCCGTGAAAATACCCGTCCGAACCAGTCCCTCCGACATGCTGGGGCAAGAACCCGTGGTTCGCGGCCTGCTTACCTTCGGCGACGAGGCTACGATGACTTCCTATCAGATTTTGGTACCTCTCCCCGTTCCCGGGAGAGCCGAAGATTCACCACGTGAAGAACAGAGGAATACACAACCATGAAATTCACAACACTCATTCTGAGTCTCACCGCTGCTGGTGCCCTGGCAATGGGTTCCACGGCATTCGCCTGCGGTACCTGTGGCTGCAAGTCCAAGAAGGCTTCTCCAAGCAAGGATGCGCCCAAGCAGGCTGCTCCAGCCAAGGAAATGCCCACCGCCGCCGCTCCCAAGAAGGCGGTCGTCGGTCAGATGGCGCCCAACTTCGAGCTCATGGACATCGATGGCAAGGCCCACAAGCTTTCCGACTACACCGGAAAGATCGTCATCCTCGAGTGGTACAACCCGGACTGCCCCTATTCCGGAAAGGCCTCTGGCCAGAGTGTCCACAAGCGAGGCACGGTCAAGCGAACCCAGGAGATGGTCAAGAAGGCCAATCCGGAAGTCGTCTACATGCTGATCAACAGCACCTCCAATGCCCCGAAGGATGCGGTGATCAAGCGATCAAAGGAATCCAAGGGCCAGTGGAAGCTCGATAATCCGATCCTCATCGACCATGGTGGATCCGTGGGTCGCATGTACGAGGCTCGAACCACACCCCACATGTACGTCATCGATGGAAAGGGTGTCCTGGTCTATCAGGGTGCCTACACCGATGATCGTCGTGGCGGTCAGGGTGAAGAGGAAACCAACTACGTCGTCAATGCCGTCATGGCAGCGAGCAACGCCAAGGCTCCGGAGCCGGCGAACACCAGACCATGGGGTTGTGGTGTGAAGTACCCCCGCTGATTCCGATCAGCGAATGCTGGACGATCGGATACCAACGAACAAGCGGCCGCCTTTCATGGCGGCCGCTTTTCATTTGATTTCAAGGATGGTTCCAGCGGCGTCTACAGGTTCAGCGGGACCAGGACATAGGTGAAGTCCCGCCCCGTCCTCAACACGCCCGGCTTGTTCGACGACTTGAACTCGAGATGAACCTCGTCGGTATCGACGACCTTCAACGCATCACCCAGAAGGTTCGGGTTGAAGTTGATCTCGAGATCGTCGCCCTCCCAGTTGGAAAGCGGTACTTCGATGACGGCTTCGCCCATCTCGGGGACATGACTGGTGAGAGTGAGCTGCTTCGTTTCGAATTTCATGCAGACGCTGCGGGATTCCTCGCTTGTGAGAAGAGCTGCCCGGCCGATGGCCGCACGAAGCATCTCACGGTTGATGGAGCATCGCTTGTCCTGATCCTTGGGGATGACATCCTCGAAGGGCGGGAACTTGCCTTCGACCAGTGTGGTCGTCAGGGTCGAGGGACCGTCGGCCTCGTCGACATGAAAACTGACATGATTGTCATCGATGGCGATGGAGACCGGTGTGTCGGGACTTCTGACCAGCTGGCGAACACTGTTCAAGGCCTTGCTTGGAACGATGCAACGTCGTTCTCCATCTGCCTTGAGACAATCACCCGCCGCGACCGCGAGCCTTCGCCCATCGGTGGCGACCATTCGAAGCTTCTTTTCCTGTCGATCGAACAGAACGCCGTTGATGGCATATCGACTGTGCTCGTCGGCTGCCGCGAAGAGGCTGCGGCCAACCAGGGAGACCAGCCTTCCACCATCGATCACGCAGTCAACCGCATTTGAATCGAACACGGGAATATCCGGTGATTCCGATGGGTCGTAGCCGTTGAGCTTGAACTTGGAACCCTTGGAGATGATCTGGATGTGGTGGCCCTTGCCAATGAGCGTGAGCGTCTGGGATTCCTTGGATTCACAGGCTTTCACGATCTGGAGCAGTTTGTTGGCCGGTATGAGGAGGTCTCCCTCCTTCTCGACTTCAACCTGATCCATCACATGGCGGAGAGAGGCCTCGGTATCCGTCGCAGCCATGGAGAGCCTGCCATCCTCGGCTGTGAGCCGAACACAGGTCAATACGGGCGTCGGAGTACGTCGGGCGACGACACCACTGATGATGGTGAGTGCCTCGGCGAGCGCTTTGTTATTGCAGATGACCTTCATGGGTATAGGTTTCCTTAACCACAATGCCTCCATGGGAGACACGTCTTCGAGTGTAACATCCATGGAGCAATCAGGCTGTATCGGTACCTGGACAGACCCATGGCTCAAGACCCCCCGGGAGCCCTGACCGTATGATGTCCCCGTGGCGCTTATCTGGCAGGCGAACCAAGACGATGAACATGTTGCACAATCGAAGAATCTGGATACTGGCGGCAGGTGCGTTCCTGATCATGTCGATTGGCGGATGCAACCGGAATCGGGACGGGTCTCTTCGGTCACAAGGCGAGATCCAGACCGAACAAGCCAGGCTCGACGAGGCGGCGACCAAGGCCTCCGAGGGTGAATACGGCGATGCGCTCGAGATATTCCACGCCATACTCGAGGAGAACCCGACCTCCGGTGAGGCGTATCTCGGAATCGGCGATGTCTATCTCGATCAGAAGGACTATCTGAAAGCCGAGCCTGTCCTGGCTCGTGCCGCCAAGCTCGAGCCGAGAAGTTATCAGGCCCAGTTCCAACACGGCCTGGCACTCCAGATGCTCGATCGATTTCTGGAAGCGGTCCAGGCATACCACCGAGCATTGACGATCGATCCCGACAATGCGCTTGCCAATCGAAATCTCGCGACGTCCTATCTGCGCATGGAAGAGCCTCGCAACGCGATGCCGTTCGCCAACCGCGCCATTCAGCTTGATCCATCCGCTGGGGATGGATGGGTCACTCTCGGGGCCGCCTATGAAGGCATGCAGGACTGGAGTGAAGCGGCTGCGGCCTACATCTCGGCATCGGAACGCATGGATCCCACACCGGAGCTGATGCGGAACCTGCTGCGAGTGTTGATCGAACTGAAGCGATACCGGGAAGTCATATCGACCGCCGAGACACTTCAGCGGTTCGGACCGGATGCCGAAGCCTACGAGCGATCGGGCTGGGCAGCCTTTCGTCTTGGTGAGTTCTCCGATTCTCTCGAGTACTACCGGAAGTCCGTGGAGGTCAATCCGGACTTCTGGCAGGCGTGGAACGGCATCGGTGTGAACAGATTGAACGCCTGGTTGCTCAGCAATCGAGAGGATTCATCCGCCTTTCGCGATTCCGGCGAAGCCTTTCGGACCTCACTTCGGATCAATGGGGATCAGACCAAGGTGATCTCACTCGTCCTCAAGTACCAGCTTTAAACCCTCTTCTCCAGGGAGATGATGCACATGCCTGATTCAGCAATTCTCGAGACCTTTGAAGCACCCACGCAGGAGTCCTTCTTCATCGAGCATGTCCATGAGGAATTCACCTCGGTATGTCCGCTGACCGGACACCCCGATTTCGGACGCGTCATCCTGAGATACGAACCCGCCGGGAAATGCGTCGAACTCAAGAGC
>CESO01010839.1_pt1 | contig 23520 bp, 27 predicted proteins | sample 356341 | NCBI WGS metagenome assembly CESO01 (sample SAMEA2621812, study PRJEB7988) | marine metagenome | biome: marine biome (ENVO:00000447); feature: deep chlorophyll maximum layer (ENVO:xxxxxxxx); material: "saline water (ENVO:00002010), including plankton (ENVO:xxxxxxxx)" | depth 35 m | reverse complement strand
GCTGTTCGACGAGCTGCAGGCGAACGCGTCCATCTTCGAGGGGGACCCGCCGCATCTCCTGCGAGGAGATGCCCGCCTGCATGCGGGCGAGCATCGCCACGATGTCGCGTCGATTGGCGCGGAAGAACGAATCGTAGGCGTCGAATCCTCCGCCCTCCTCCTCGTACCACCGCTTGGTCTCCTCGGAGACCAGTTCATCCCACAGGAGCCGGTACTCCTGGTTGCGGACGCACTCGAGCGTCAGCAACAGCACGTGCTCCGGCATCAGCGCGTTGAGGGAGATCGTTCCGTCCCCACGCTCTTCACGCATGAGGAACATCTCGCCGGTATGGTCGGTGAAGCGGTCGAGCGACCCCTCCTCGCTGTTGAGCCATCGGATGTCCGTTCCGTCCCGCGTCCTGCCGTCGACGCCGCCATCGACCTGGGCCATCTGCCCGTAGAACGCGGGCATCTTGCGATACTGCGTCCGGGTCTCGCCGCATCCGGCGACGAACAGGGTGAACGACAGGATTGCGAGCGGAATCCGTGTCATGGGTGGCCGTGCGATGTTCCGGGAGGAGCGGAAGCGGATGTCTTGCCGGCATCGGGATCGAACCCCGCGACCCACAGCTGGCTTCCATCCTCGCCGCTCCGCTTGCTCGTCCAGATCATCGTGCCGCCGTCCGAGGAGAACGCCGGAAGCCCGTCGAAGGCCGGTGCATTCGTGACCCGCCTGGAACCCGTGCCGTATTTCGCCGGCGAGGATCCGTCGCCGGCCTGCGCGTCGATCATGAAGATCTCGTAGTTGTAATGACCCATTTCACTGGTGGCGTAGACCAGCGAGCGGCCGTCCGCCGTCCAGAACGGACACCAGTTGACGTGGCCGTTGTCGGTCAGCTGGAACTCCCGTTCCACTCCGGTGATCGCACCATCCTCGTCGAAGGCCAGCTCGGAAACGAAGATCTGGAGCAGATCGTCCTTGTTGCGATCGGATCGATACGTGATGCGACGCCCGTCCGGAGAGAAGAATGCACCACCGTCGTATCCCGGCGCGTCGACCAGGCATCGGATCGACCCGGTCTCGAGATCCTTCACGTAGAGATCGCCTTCGCCCGTGGCGAGCGACGTGTAGAGCAGATGCCGTCCGTCGACGCTGATGGAACCTTCCGCCAGATAGTTGGAGGGATCCGACACCAGCGGCTCGAATCCGCTCGACGAGCCGTCCGCCTTCGCGAGATCGACGGCCACGATGTCCATTTCACGTGGAAACTGCCATTTGTAGTCGCCGGAATCACGCTGGTATCCGGGCACGTCGTCCTGCGACGGCGGCTTGCTCGTGGTCGCGAAGAGCACGCGGTCGCTGCGCCCCGGATAGAACCAGCCGCAAGTGTTCGCAGAGCCTGCCGGACTGATGCAGCGAATGCCGTCGATGCCGATGACGCGATCGTCCGCATCGCGGACCACTTCGGCGACGAACATCGAATAGTGGATGTCGGGCTCCTGGCTCTCGAGCCAGCTCTCCCGTTCGGGCTGTTCGATGGCCTGGAAGATGATCCGCTGACCATCATCCGAGAAGTACGACTCGCCGGCCTTCACGAATCGCTTCGACGTCGTGAGCTGGATCGGATCTTCAAGCATGGTTTCGCCTGGTTCGGATGCGACCAGAGCGGCGAACAGGATGATTGACAAGAACGGCATCGGAATCTCCATTTCCCGGGTAGACGGACCATAATAGACCCTCCCCATGAAACAATCTCCGCCAGACAACGACTCGGGACGAAATCCAAGAACGCCGGCTCCCGACGGCCTTCCGCCGCTGCTGCATGCGGACAATCGAATCCTCGTGTTCATCAAACCGCCCGGACTGCTGAGTGTTCCCGGAATCGGTCCGGAGAAGGCGGACTGCCTGGCCAGCCGCGCGGAAGCCGCCTTCCCAGGCGCACGCATCGTCCACCGGCTCGATCGCGACACGTCTGGAGTCATCGTGATGGCACGCGACGCGGATACGCATCGGGAGCTGAGCCGTCAGTTTCACGATCGCGAGGTCGACAAGCAGTACGAAGCCGTCGTCGGAGGCCGCCTCGCCGTCGACGACGGCGTGATCGATGCTCCGATGCGCAAGGATCTCGACGATCCGCCCCGCCAGATCATCGACGACGAGCAGGGACGCAGCGCGAAGACCGGATTCCGCGTCATCGAGCGGATGGACGATCGGACCCGCATGGAACTCTCGCCGGTCACCGGCCGATCCCATCAACTGCGGGTCCACATGATGTCGATCGGGCATCCGATCCTCGGCGACGACCTGTACGCCACGCCGGAACTGCTCTCCATGAGCAGGCGGCTGCTTCTTCATGCGACGCTGCTGACGATCACGCATCCCGCAACGGGAAAGCCCGTGACATTCCACGACCCGTGCCCATTCTGATCAGGGCGAGGTGGTGAGCTTCGGTTCCATCCGCATCAGCGGTTCGATCGGCGGCGTACCGCGATGGGCGGACAGCCAGCGGGAAACGGCCATGATCGGGAAGTAGAGCCGGTACATGTGGTATCGAAGATAGAAGACCTTCGGGAAGCCCGTCCCCGTGAACCACGGTTCACTCCAGGATCCCGGCAGATCACCGTCCGGATTCACGATCGGATCGGCGGCTTCCGCTTCGGTCAACTGGCTCGAGGCCAGCCACTCCACCGCTCGACGGACGCCTTCGTCCTCATGCCCGAAGATCGCCTGCATCGTCATCGCACCCCATGCGGTCTGGGAAGCGGTCGACGGTCCCTGCCCCTTGGTCGACGGATCGAGGTAGCTGTCGGGCGATTCACCGAACGAACCGTCCGGATGCTGCACGGAACGGAGCCATGCGCCGGCACGCTGCACCCAGTCCTCGGAGGGGTCGACGCCGCACCGGATCGGACCGACGAGCGCCTGCCATGTGCCGTAGATGTAGTTGACGCCCCATCGCCCGAACCACGCGCCCTCCTCCGTCTGCTGACGATGGACATAGGACACGGCCCGCTGGACGATCGGATCATCGGTGGTGAAGCCGTGCCACGACAGGCATTCGAGGATGCGACCGGTGATGTCCGGACATGACGGATCCTGCATGGCGTTGTGATCGGCGAACGGGATGTATTCGAGGATCTGGCGATGGGTGGTGCGATCGAAGGCGGCCCAACCACCATCGGAGTTCTGCATCGCAAGCAGCCATTTGACGCCGCGATCTCCCGCCTCGACGTTGTCACGCCCTCCGGCCCGATGAAGACCCATGGCCACCATGGCGGTGTCATCGACGTCCGGGTACCAGGCGTTGTGATACTCGAAGTACCAGGAGCCCATCGTCTCGTTGACCTGCACGCAGTCGGACCAGTCACCCTTGAATGTGCATTCCTTGGACCGGAGCCAATCGGCGGCGGCACGGACCGACGGGTCGTGTTCGTCGAGACCGCATTCGGTCAGCGCATACAGCGCGATGCCGGTATCCCAGACCGGACTGAAGCACGGCTGGATTCGGATGATCTCCCCCCCCTGATCGTCGAACTGGTCGAGGAAGAAGTCGTCGAGATCGCGTTCGGCACGCTGCAGCACCGGATCGTCCCGTCGCCATCCCATCGACTTCAGGGCGATCTGGAGATAGACCATCGGTGGAAAGATCGCGCCGAGCCCGTCGGTCGCAGCCGGTCCGTCCTGCGATGCTCGCCGCAGGATCCAGTCCACGGTCCGGCGCATCGCCACACCGCGCAACGGAGTGCCGCCGAGCGGATGCAGCCACTTCAGACAGCGATCCACGGTGCGGAAGAACAACCGCCAGCCCGCAGGCGCCTCGACCGTGTCGGAGAGCCGGTGACGGGCGTGGTGGTCGATGTACAACTCGTCGATTCCAAGGCGATCGGGAAGATCGCGGGTCGGACGCTTGGTCGTCACGATCGACAGCGGCAGGATCATCGTCCTGGTCCACGCACTGATCTTCGAGAGGTGGAAGTAGAACCATCGCGGCAGCAGGACGATCTCCGGAGGAATCGAGGGGACGGCGTTCCACGAGACCTGGCCGAGGCAGGCGAGATAGAAGTTGCTGAAGCTGTTGCAACGCTCCGCGCCGCCGTTCGCGAGCACCTGTTCACGGGCTGCCGCCATGTGCGGTGCGTCGACGTCGTCTCCCATCAACTTGAGGGCGAAGTACCCCTTCACCGTCGCGCTGATGTCCATGCCCGAGCCCGGATACTGGCCCCACGATCCATCCGCACGCTGCTGGCTGCGCAGTCCGGCCGCGATCCGTTCGAGCACCTCGCGACCTCGACCATCCACCATGGGCTGGTCCTCCTGCGCGAGGATGAACTTCATCAGCAGGTATTCGCTTTCGAGAATCGAATCACCCTCGAGAATTCCACACCAGGACCCGTCGTCGGCCTGGAGACGACGAAGAGCGCCGATGGCGTTCTGGAGCGCAGATTGAAGTCGATCCGTGTTCTCGGTGGTCATGTGACTCTCGCTTTCATTGAACCACGATTGTAGTGCATGACCATCGGACGACGAGGTAGGATTGTGCAATGCTCTCGACTTCGTCGTCACCAACGGGTCCGAACGGGTGCCGGGCCTTCTCGGCCGCGAGCGGGCATTTCGACACCAGGACCGCCGCGCTGGAGATCGCCCATGCGATCCACGATGCCGGCGGATTCCGCTGCGACCTGATGCTGTTCTTCTGCAGCTACCACCACACCGCCGCGGTGACCGAAGCGATCGAGACGATCCGGGGCGTGCTCGCACCGAAGCATGTCCTCGGGTGCACATCGGAGTCCGTGCTCGGCGACGACCAGGAACTCGACGGCATCGCGGGCATGAGCGTCCTCTGCCTCTTCATGCCCGGCACGAGGGTGTCCACCTTCACGGGAACACCCGATGCGCCGATCCCGATCAGCAGCATCGATCGAATTCCCGAGTACATGGACATCTCGGACGACACCCGCGGCGTCCTGATGTTCGCCGATCCGTTCAGCACGCCGATCACCCGGCTGCTGCCCGCCCTGAACGAACTCGAACTTCCGGGCGGCCCCATCCCGATCCTCGGCGGCATGGCTTCGGGCGCTTCCCAACCCGGTCACAATCGGCTGATTCTCGATGATCACGTGACGAACATCGGACTGGTCGGACTCACGATCTCCGGGGACGTGGAGCTCGATTTCGTGATCAGCCAGGGATGTCGACCGATCGGCGATCCGATGGTGGTGACCGGCGTCGAGGAGAATCTGATCACCGGCCTTGCCGGACGGCCCGCCAAGAAGGTGCTTGAACAGGCTGCGATCTCCATCGCCGACGAGGATCAGACCCTGCTGAAGGGCGGCATTCTCGTCGGAAGCGTTCTGGACGAGCACAAGCAGCGGTTCGGTCGAGGCGACTTCATCGTCCGGAACATCCTGGGCATTCCGAAGGACCGGCCCGGATTCATCGTCGGAGAGTTTCCCAAGCTCGGACAGACGATCCAGTTCCATGTCCGGGATGCGAAGACGGCCCGTGAGGATCTGCAGCTGCTGCTCGACGCACAGCAGCTTCGGACGCCTCCATTCGGAGCGTTGCTGGTGACCTGCAACGGACGCGGGCATCGCCTGTTCGGCACGGAGGCGCACGATCTGTCGATCGTCAGGCAACGACTGAACCAGCCCCCCCTGGCGGGACTGTTCGCCGCAGGCGAACTGGGACCGATCGGAGGAAGGAACCTCCTGCACGGACACACGGCGGCGATCACCCTCTTCAGGGAACGGACCGCGGACCGGACGAACGGTTGAATCAGATCCGGGTCGTCAGCGGGACGCACGACTCGACGCGGGAAAGCAGTTCATCCGCCTCCTCCATCGAGATGTTCAGCGGCAGTCTGAAGCGAACGGTGTCTTCACCGCACGGAAGCGCGATCACCTTCCGTTCGAACAGCGCCGCGATCATCTCGCGACGGGCCTCCGGAGGATCGAAGGAGAACGCGATGAGCGACCCCATTCCACGGACACCCTTGAACGCGCCGCTGGACGCGGCGATCGAACGAAGTCCGGAGATGACGTGCTTGCCGACGGCCGTGATGTGATCCGCGAGGTTCTCCTCGACGATGATGTCGATGAACTTGTTGCAGCGGACCATGTCGACGATGTTTCCACCCCAGGTCGAGTTGATCCGGCTGGAGCGGACGAAGACGTTGTCCTCGACCTCGTCGATGCGGTTGGATGCGTAGAGACCGCAGACCTGGGTCTTCTTTCCGAAGGAGACGATGTCCGGGGCGACCCCGTGATGCTGCCAGAGCCAGGGCTTGCCGGATCCGAAGAAGCCGGTCTGGACCTCGTCGAAGATCAGCAGCGCCTCCCGCTCGTCGGCGAAGTCGCGCAGAGCCTGCAGGAACTCCGGTCGGAAGTGGTTGTCTCCGCCCTCACCCTGCATCGGTTCGAGGAGGATGGCGGCGATGTGCGTGCCGTTCGCGGCGGCATGAGCGAACGCCTGCTCGATCTCGGCGCACGCCCTGGTCTCCTCGGCCACGATGTCGTTGCTGATGTTGCCGTCGAGATCGAAGTGGATGGTCGGATTGTGGACCCGCGGCCAGTCGAACTTCGGGAACAGGCCGACCTTGTCGGGCAGCGTGTTGGTCACGCTCATCGTGTAGCCGCTGCGGCCGTGGAACGCCTGCTTGAAGTGGAGAATGGTGATGTCGTTGACCGAATCGTTGAAGTCGGTGCGTCCCAGCTTGCGGGCCTTCCAGTCGAAGGCCGTCTTCATCGCGTTCTCGACCGCGAGCGATCCACCCGCCACCCAGAAGTGGTGCGGAAATCCGTCCGGAGTCGCATGGGTCGCGAAGGCATCCACGAAGTCGCAGAGATCCTGACTGTAGATGTCGGAGTTGGCGATGTTGCTCATCGAGGCGCGGGCCATGGCCTTGACCGTCTCGGGATCGCTGAACTTGGGATGGTTGTAGCCCAGAGGCCAGGACGCGAAGCAGGTGAAGACGTCCAGATACTCACAATCGTTCATTCGATCGTAGATCCAGGAGCCATGGCACCGGTCCAGATCGATGACCATCGGGTAGCCGTCGACCAATTGATGCCGGCCCAGATCCTTCAGCAGCTGCATTGCTTCGTTGCTCATGGCTCGATGGCTCCTAAAACATTCAAGGATACGCCCCATGGAAGCCCCATTCAAGGGGCATTCGACCCCGGAAAGCCCTCACCTTTATGGGAATGGCGGTTTTCGACCCTCATTGGCTTGACGCTCCCCACTTGGACGGGGAAACTCCCCTATTCACCTTTGAAGGGGTTTCGCCGAAAGAGCGGTACCCCGCAGCAGGGCGTCATGCCCAACGGAGCAGTGTCCATGGCCATTCGATCGAGCGCTGGAACCGGCGTCATCGTCTCTCTCGTCGTCTTCATCCTCATCAGCATCTTCCTGCTGGTGATGACGATCCTCTTCTACTCTGGACAGACGACCCAGATGGAAGCCGCCCAGAAGGCGGAAGCCGCACGGGAGGAGTACGCTTCGAAGCGGGATCGGAACTCTGAACAGTTCCAGACCATCGAAGCAGCCGCGAAGAAGAACCGTCAATCGGTTCTCGGGTACATGATGGAAGAGCAGAACGCTCTAAAGACCTACGTCGCCGGAAACCCCGACGAGTCGATGGAGAACATCCAGCGGAGGTTCTCCTCCCTCGGCGTGGACTCCACCATCTACAACTCGTTCAAGGACAGCAGCCGCAAGGTCAGTGACACCCAGAACGAACTGGACAGTCTCCGACAGCAGGCCCAGAGCCTCCAGGCGGAGCGGGACCGCCTGACCGCCGACGTGGAGTCGGCCAGCCGCGCACGCGACACCCTGCTTGCCGCAGAGAGCAAGCAGATCGAGAAGTACCGCACTGCGACGGACGAGCATCTGTCCCAGATCGCCGACGTCCGCGAGAAGATGGAGATGTCGACGGACAAGCTTCGGGACCGCTACTCGGACACGATCACCGAACTCGAGAACGAGGTCGATGCGCTCCGTCAGGAGAAGGTGGTGCTGAAGAGCCGGGTCGAGGACCTCGAGGGCAGGATCAACAAGACCCGGATCAAGCCCAACGATCCCGACACGCTCGTGGACGGAAACATCATCGACATCGCCGGATCGAACGATCAGGTCTATCTGGACCGCGGTCGTCGCGATCAGGTCGTGCTGGGCATGACGTTCGAGGTCTACGACGATGCCGCCCAGATCCGTCCCTCCAGCGACGGTGATTTCCCCCGCGGCAAGGCCAGCCTCCAGGTCATCAAGGTGGGAGACAACACCTCCACCGCGAAGATCACACGGTCCACCGTCGGCAGGCCGGTCGTCCGCAACGACGTCATCGCCAATGCGATCTACGACCCGAAGTACAAGTTCAGATTCCTGGTCCACGGCCAGTACGACATCGACGGCGACGGCTACCCCAGCGAAGAGGAGGCCGCATACCTTCGCAGCCAGATCGAGAACTGGGGCGGCGTGGTGGTCAGAAGCGACACGCTTCCGGGCGACCTCGACTTCCTCGTCCTCGGCGTCGAGCCGATGGATCCCGTCCGTCCTCCCCAGGATGCCAGCATGCTCGTCCAGCAGGACTACATCCGCAAGAAGACGATCTACCACGACTATCAGGAACTCTACGACCAGGCTCGCAATGCCCAGATTCCGATTCTCAACGCAAACCGGTTGCACATCCTGACCGGCGGAACGGATCTCTGATCGACCCTGCGTCCCGCACCGCCCCATGGCCCGCAACACATCAGCACTGGTCAACTGGAGCCAGTACCTGCCGCTGCGCATGGTGGCTGGACTGATCCAGTGCTTTTCGCCTGAACAGAATCTCCGCACCGCGGCGGGCATCGGCTCCATGTTCTGGCGATGGAACTCCAAGCGTCGCGAACGGACGCTGGAGAACATCCGGCTGAGCTTCCCGGATTGGGACGAAGACCGGATCAGGGAGGTCGGGCGACGCTCCTTCGAGTACATGTTCCAGCTCGCCATGGTCGACTCTATCACCATGGGACGCGCCATCACGCCGGACACCTGGCCCGATACGCTGAAGGTTCCGAACATCGCCCCCGTACTGGAGAAGCTCGTATCGGGACGGCCGATGCTGATGCTGACCGGACACTGCGGCAATTGGGAACTGCTCGGCTACGGCATGTCCGTGATCGGCTATCCGCTGACCGCGATCGCACGCCCCCTGGACAACCCGCTCATCAACGAATGGGTGCTCCGGATCCGCGAGGCCCACGGACTTCGGGTGCTCACGAAGTGGGGAGTCACTCCGGAACTGCAGCGCACCATCGAAACCGGCGGGAACATCGGCTTCATCGCCGACCAGAACGCCGGCGACCAGGGGGTCTTCGTGCCGTTCTTCGGACGCCTCGCATCCAGCTACAAGTCAATCGCCCTGCTTGCGATGCGGTACGAACTGCCGATCGTCTGCGCCCAGGCGAGGCGGATCGGACAGCAGTTCAAGTACGAACTCGTGCACAGCGACATCATCGAGCCCGAGGAATGGCGTGACGCCGACGATCCCCTGTTCTTGATCTCGGCCCGATACAGCCACGCGATCGAAACCCTCATCCGGCAGGCTCCCGAGCAGTACCTCTGGCTTCATCGAAGATGGAAGAGCAGGCCCCGCCACGAACGGCAGGGACGCCCCATGCCGGAATCGCTCGTCGAGAAGATACGCAATCTCCCCTGGATGACCGACGAGGAGTTGAACCGCATCGTCGAACACTCCAACCGCTCCGCGAAGGATGCGGCATGAACCGACTCGAAGGCGTCCGAATACTCGTCGTCGACGATGATCCAGATGTACTGGACGGAATCGATCTCGCCCTGCGATCCGAGGGTGCCACCACGCTCCGGGCGAACGACGGCAACGAGGCCGTCATGCTGTGGCGCAAGGAGGCCCCGGAAGCCGTCGTTCTGGACATGATGCTTCCCAAGCGATCCGGATTTCTCGTGCTGGAGGAGCTGATCGAGGCCGAGAACCCACCCGTGGTCGTGATGGTCACCGCCAACGAGGGAAAAAGGCACATGAGCTACGCCAAGTCGATGGGCGTGCACGCCTACCTCAACAAGCCGGTACCGCTGGAGACGCTGATCCAGACCATTTACGATCTGCTGAAGGAGGGCAATCGCCCCGCCAGCGAGTAGGATGTCCACTCACTTCAGGAGACCGCAAGCACGTGAACCAGACCTTCGTCATCCTGTCCCCCGAGGAATCCGGCAAGAACGGCCTGGCGTCGATCGGCACCAGAGCCGAAATCGTGAAGCAGCTGGACACCCTCAACACGTCGCCGGAGCGACCCGGAGAAGACGTGCTCTGGGGCCCGGGCATCCGCATCGATCTTCCCCCAGATAAGGATCCGGTCGATCAGATGCTGCTCACCGTGGTCGAGGAGGAGATCGCATTCCTCGTGATCATGCGGATCGGCCGCATCTGCCAGTGGCGAATCCTCGACCCCGAAACCGGACGGGAACTGAACCCATGACCGAACAGAGTTCGACCCAGCCAGCCCAGGGAATGTCCATCGAACGGAACGATGCCGAACGATTCGAACAGGCGCTGCACTGGGCGGTGGACTATCGCGGCGACGTCACGCTCTGCACCGAGGACAGCGAGATCGAGTGCTTCGTGTTCGACCTGACGGCCGACGGCGACACGCTCCGATACATGACCAAGCAGGATCTCACGCGCATTCCGCTCGCCGTCCCGCAGATCCGCGAGATTCGGTTCAGCGGCAAGGACACCGCGGCCGGCAAGAGTTTCGAACGCTGGATCCAGCGGTACATCGAGAAGAAGCTCGCGGGAGAGAACGCCTCGATCGAGTGCGACTCCCTCGAGGACGAGTGATCCGCCTCAGGCCGCGTGACGGCTGCAGAGCTTTCCAAGTGATGCGTAGAATCCGAACGGACCATGATTGAACATGGCGCCGGAGACGCCTCGTCTGGCAAGGTCCTCGAGGTACTCGACCGCGGCATCGGGATCGACCTCGATGAGTCGGCCGACGTCCGTGGTGCAACCCTCGAGCCCCTGTTCGACGGCATAGGAACGGGCTTGACTGGCGTCGGTGAAGACCAGCACACACGGTTCGTCGTGCATGATCCAGATCAGCGGGTCGTCGCTGTCCGCGACATCGGATACGAAGTACCACGAAGGCAGATGGCAGACGCGATCCAGGATGTCCTCCTCCTTGGCCGAACCCAGGAGGACGCGGTCCACCATCTGCTCGACGGATGCATCGTCGATGCGTCCGAACGAAGAGGACGCTTCGACCGCGTCGTCGAGTGCGAAGTTGACGCTCCAGGGACCGTGGTTGAGGCGAACGCCTTCGATTCCCCACTGCCCGAGTTCGCTGAAGAACCCGGCGATGTCTTCGAGACCCACCCGGCGGACGTTTGAGACGGTTTCGATCTGATCCTCGAGCCACGTGTTCAATGCACGGGTCGCACGCTTCTCGTCGGTGAAGACGAGCAGTGTCGGCTCCTCCTCCTCCCAGGCGATGCATGGGGGACGGTTCTCCCCTTCGCCCAGTTCGATGACGTACCACGCATTCAGATCGAAGATCGCGGAGAGCAGTGCATCGCGACTGTGCCGTGTCGGCATGTCGTCGTATGCGCGAATCAGTTCGTTGATTGTTCTTCGTACTTCCCTGACCATGATTGAAGTCCCCTTTCTTCTGAACCGTTCAAGAACGGCAGGCCCAGCACAGGTGTTCCTCAACTACACAATCAGATACGGATGCAATCCCATTGAGGGTTCTGCGAATCCGGAAGCGAACGGTGAAATTTCCAATGTTCCCGCTATTCGCAGACGCCCACGAACCGGCCTTTGGACGCCTCCACGAGGCTCCAACCGCCTTGTCGATGCCCTGAAGCCCCTTCCAACCGCTCCGAAGGCCACCATGGGATTCTCCCCTCGGCATCCCCTTCGACGGTCAGCGGCGCGAGGTCGGGGCGTTCCAGGACGCTTGCCATTGATGCCAGGGTCGTTCCGTCGGATCGCAGGCTCAGCGTGCACTCGAGCAGTCCACGGGTGTATGGATGCAGTGGATCGAGCAGGATGTCTCGAGTCGGTCCCATCTCGCAGATCCGCCCGCGGCACAGTACGCAGATCCGATCGGATCGTTCTCCGACCAGAGCCATGTCGTGTGAGATCAGGAGCAGTCCCATTCGATCCGTCTGCACGAACGATTGCAGGAGATCGAGGACGCCGCGCTGCGTGCGCACGTCGAGAGCCGTCGTCGGTTCGTCGGCGATGAGCATCGACGGACCGGCTGCGATCGCGATCGAGATCATGACGCGTTGACGCATGCCTCCACTGAACTCGTGGGGATAGGAATCGAAACGCTGCTCCGGATCGGGGATCTCGACCCGCTCGAGCAGACGGATCGCGGCGTTCTTCGCCTCGGACCTCCCCATGCCCCGATGGTGTCGAAGCACCTCCGCCACCTGCTCGCCGATGCTGTACACGGGATTCAGCGCCGTCATGGGTTCCTGGAAGATCATTCCGATTCCGGCGCCGCGGACGGATTCCATCTCCCGGGAGGAGAACGTCGCGAGGTCGCGTCCCCGGAACAGCACGCGACCCGAGGCCTGTCGGACCCCGGGGCCGGGAAGAAGACCCATGATCGCAAGCGCCGTCATCGACTTGCCGCTTCCCGACTCGCCGACCAGAGCGAGCGTCTCGCCCTCGTGCAGGGTGAATCCGACATCCTGCACGATCGGCGTGGACGAGGAACCGGGAGTTCCGCCCGCATCGATGCGAAGATGATCGATCTGCAGGAGCGTCATGCGGCGACCTGCCTAGAACGCTGGCGAGGATCGACGGCCACCCGCAGCCATTCACCCATGCAGTTCAGGGCAACCAGAGTCAACGCGATGAACAGGCATGGCCAGAGGATGATCCACCATCGGCTTCGCACGCTGTTGATCTCCGAGAGGCCGTCGGCCGCGAGATTGCCCCAACTCGGAAGCGGCTCGCGCACGCCGATGCCGAGAAAGCTCAGGAACGCCTCGGCGAGGATCGCCATCGGAACCGTCAGTGTCGCGTACACGATGATCGGCCCGGCGAGGTTGGGAAGCAGATGGCGGATGAACTGCCGACGACGAGGGACACCGATGGCGCGGCATGCCTCCATGAACGGACGTCCACGCAGGCTGAGCACCTGCCCACGGACGACCCGGGCGATGGTCAGCCAGCTGATGGCGGCGATCGCCAGCCACAGCGTGAGGCAGTTGATCAGCAGATTCGCATCCGGCCCCAGTGGGGATCCCTCGCCGCTGCTCCACTTCTCGCGCAGTCCGTCCACGGCGACGGCGACGAGCACCACCAGAAGGATCGCGGGAAGTCCGTAGAAGACGTCGACCACCCGCATCATGATCGCATCGACCCGGCCCCCGGCCCAACCGGCGCATGTCCCCCACAGCGTTCCGATCAGCAGTGCCGTCAGTGCCGCGGCGATTCCGATGGCGAGGCTGATACCGCCGCCTGCGAGCACCCGGACGAACAGGTCCCGACCGAGGCGGTCGGTTCCGAACAGGAGGAACGGCGCACCGCCGTCGTTGGCCGCGTCGAGTTCAGGCTGCGTGTGCGCAGCCCAGGTCGGTGGAAGCATCGCGAGCCTGGGTTGCGCCGCTTCGAATCGTCGCGGCGCGTTGGCGGAACCGTCACCGGTTCTCGACAGCGTCCAGGGGAGCGTGAGGACGCACAGCATGATGATCAGCAGCAGGACACCGATGCCAAGCCATCCCATCATGCCGACGGAACGAGGCAGCCGAATCCTTCCGGCGACATCGGTGGTGTTCATCGGGATTGATGGTACTTCATCGACTCAAGGCGCGACTGGCGATGCGGATGACGCGGGACGGAGCTTCGCCGCCTGAACCGGATCGAGTCGACCGGTGAGACGAGCCAGTTCCTGCTGCACGACCAGATCGAAGTTCTCGCGCTGCGATTCGACCTTGGCCTTGATGTCCTTGAGCTGCTGCTCCATGCGTTCGATGTAGAGCATCTGGTTGCCCAGTTCGAGCCCGAGTCGGATCTGGAGCTGGCCCTGGAGCTGCTTCGTCAGCGACTCGACGCGCTTCGTGTCCTGAGGCGTCTTGCGTTCGGCCTCCCGGAGTTCGACCGCCAACCGCTGCACGGAGGCGTCGACCCGCAGTTCGACCAGTTTCAACTGGTACAGCTTGGGATCGGAAGCCTTCATCTCGGCGAGTCCGGTCAGACGCGGGCCCTGACGCCGAATGATTCGTTCGAACTCGGCGGGATCCTCCTCGCAGAGCAGACGCAGCTGCTGGGCGAAGGCGGGATCGAGTTCATCCGCCACTTCGAGGCACCGATCGACGAAGGCGGGCGACAGATCGGTCTTGTCCTGCACCGGTGCGGCCGAATCGACCGCGGGGTCGGCGTTCATGGCCTCGATCACGGCAGGTGTGGAATCGACGGGATTCGGAGCGGCGGCCCCGTCCACCGGATCGACCGGCTGTGCGAGAGCGGAGCCCGCCAGAAGCGAGACGCAGATGCAGGCGGATGAAATCGGAAGCGTTCGGCGAATCATGTTCATTGCCTCCACTCGAGGTCGTAGGTCTGCATCGCGGGATTCTGCATCGCATCGAGCACGGCGACCAGGTCGCCGGAGAAGTCGTCGTAGCGGATACTGCGGGTGGTGATGTACGGAGACAGCGTTCCGAAGGTGTCACGCTCGTCGGACATCGCCATCAACATCATTTCCGCCTCGGAGGAGAGCAACTGGGCCGAAGCACGTTCGGTCTCCATCCGTGGTGCCGGGTCCGATGCCACCTGAACCAGATCACTCATGCGATCCTGTCGCTGGACGCCGTCGACCGAAAGCATCCAGAAGCCGGCGACCATCAGGAAGCCGACACAGGCCGCCAGACCGATCCACTGCATCGGGAAGGAACGGCGAGGGGTCTGGAAGGGCAACGGCCGGGGCCCCGCCTGGAGACCCTCCAGGGAAGCGGAGAAGATGCGGTCGCAGAGGCCGACCGGGACCTGGATGTCGTCTCCCAACGAACTGCTCAGCAGCTCGTCGAAATGACGGTCCTGAGCGTCAAAACCATCATCCAGTGCCTCTGGATGAGGTTCTGAACCATTCATGAAGTGTTCTCTCGGGAAGTGGTTCATGGGTGTTGCTTCCTTTGAACGACGAAATCGTGGTTTGAATTGCACATTTTTGGGTCTCTATTGCGATTGATTTCAGTCTTCATGCTCGACTCCCAGCATCTCCCTGAGCCGCTTGAAGGCCCTGAAGTGCCTTGCCAGCACGGTTCCAAGGGGCTGCTGGAGGACCTCGGCGATCTGCTTGAAGCTCAATCCCGAAATATGGCGTAGATGCATGATCTCCTGATCGGCCTCGGCCAGATTCTCCATGGCCTCCCGAAGAGCGGCCGACTCCTCCTGCTGCTGCGATTCCCCTTCCAATCCGGGCTGATCACCACCCTCACGGGGGGTGATTTCCATGCTGGAAAGCGTGTCGTTGGCCACGCTCAAGGCATGACGACCTCGGCGTCGCATCTCGTCCCGCAGCCGATTCATGGCGATTCGGAACAGCCAGGGCTCGAACTTGCCCAGTTCGACGTATCCGGCAAGCTTGGTGACGACCGTGCAGAAGGTCGATTGGGTCAGTTCCTCGGCCAGCTCGGCATCGCGACATCGTGAAAAGAGCAGCGCATAGACCCTCGAGCCGTAGGCATCGACGACCTGACGCCATGCGTCCTGATCGCCGGTGCTGGCCCGGCGGAGGATCTCCTTGAAACTCGAACTGTCTGCCTCGGTGCTCATTCGGTTGTTTCGCACGGATCGGTGCGAGATGGGATCTCCGGAATCGAACCTGGAAGATGACTCGAATGGAACTACACCATGATCGTCGATACAAGGGTCTGACGTACAATCGGCGCTACTGATGCTTGCCTTCCTGAAAACAATCCCGAATGAATCCCCAGACGCCATCAGTGCCGTCATTGTGATCATTCTGTACCTGCTGGTGGGATTCTTTCTGCTCCTGACCGGAGGCAAATGGCTGGTCGACGGCGCCGTCTCCATCGCGAAACGCCTGGGAATATCGACGCTGGTGATCGGGCTCACGATCGTCGCGTTCGGCACCAGCGCCCCCGAACTCGCCCTCAACATCGTGGCCGCCGTGGACGGACAGACCGGACTCGCCTTCGGCAACGTCGTCGGATCGAACATCGCCAACGTGGGACTGGTCATCGGAATCAGTGCGCTGGTGGCTCCCCTGCTCGTCTCCAGCCGGATCATCAAACTGGAACTGCCCTGGTTGATGGTGATCACCGGCCTCTTCGTGCTGCTCACGTGGCTTCCTCCCGGAGTCGCCGATGCGCCCGGATACGGCCTGCTGGACGGAATCCTGCTCGTCCTCGGTGCCGTGGCCATCGCCATCCACTGGTATTGGATCGGTCGACGCGAATCCAACGACACGCTCTCGAGCGAGGCCGTGAAGTCGGAGGTCGACGACCGAAGCGGACTCATCGAACGTTCCGTGCCGCTGAGCTGCCTCCTGCTGATCCTCGGCCTCTGCCTCCTGGTCGGTGGCGGGAAGCTCGTGGAGATCGGTGCAATCGACGCCGCCCGCGCCATGGGAATCGGCGAGGTCCTCATCGGTCTGACGATCGTCGCGATTGCGACGACGCTGCCCGAGATCGCGACCTGCGTCATCGCGGCGCGCAACGGTCAATCCGACCTCGCGATCGGAACCGTCGTGGGATCGAATCTGTTCAACCTGGTCCTGGTGATGGGATTCACGAGCATCGTGCATCCGGTCGCCGTTCCCGAAATCGGCGGCTGGTGGTCGCTCGGTGCGATGCTCGTCTTCACGCTGCTGCTGTGGCCGCTGGCCCTGACCAAACGGAGCGTGGGACGATTCGAGGGCCTGCTTCTGCTCGCGCTCTACATCGCGTTCATCGTCGGATCGATCTGGATCGAGACCGATCGACCCGCGGGCGATGCGGTCGAAACGACCACGCACGGCATCCGATCAGATCGGCAGGTCGTCGTCGATCATGCCGGAGGCGGGTGGCACGACCGGAGCCTGCATGTCGGGCGGCGGTGAGCTGAACGAGTAGGTCTGGAACCTGGTCGTGGTCGCGTCCCAATTGAGGTTGAAGATGCCGGTCGGACCGTTTCGCTGCTTGGAGATGATCACTTCGGCCTGACCGATCTTGTCGGGGTTGGCGTTCTTCCACTCGTCGTCGGGATGGTAGTACTCCTCCCGATGCAGCATGAGGATGACGTCGGCATCCTGCTCGATCGAGCCCGACTCGCGAAGATCGCTCATGCGGGGACGGTGTCCCTCGCGATGCTCGGCCGCACGGTTCAGCTGGCTCAGGCAGACGACGGGCACGTTCAATTCGCGGGCCATCGCCTTGACGCCTCGACTGATCTCACTGACTTCCTGCTGACGATTCTCCACCCGATGGCCCGAGGACATCAGCTGCAGATAATCGATGATGACCATCTGGATGTCGTGACGCTGCTTCAGACGCCTCGCCTTGGCCCTGAGCTGCACGAGATTCAGGCCCGGCGTGTCGTCGATGTGGATGGGTGCGTCGTGCATCTCGTCGCAGGCCGCCATGAGCGCGGTGAAGTCCGACGGCTCGAGCATGTTCCTGCGGAGACGGTCGCTGTTGATTCTCGATCTGGACGCGAGCATCCGCTGCACGAGCTGGGTTCCACCCATCTCCAGGCTGAATACGGCGACGCCGTTCTTGTTGACCGCCACGTTCTCGGCGATGTTCAGCGCGAACGCCGTCTTTCCCATGGATGGACGGGCGGCCAGGATGATCATCTCGCCGCGCTGCATGCCGCCGGTCATCCGATCGAGATCGGAGAAGCCGGTGCCGATGCCGGTGATCGTCTTGCCTTCGCGGGCCTCGATCTGCTCCATCGTCAGGGTGATCAGATCGCGCAGGCTCGAGGCCTGGTGTGTCTCGTACTGTTCGGCGATCCTGAAGATGCGGCGTTCCGCGTTCTCAAGGATGTCGCGCGACTCGTCCGGACTTCCGTACGCATCGCAGAGGATCTCGCCCGCCGCCTCGATGAGCTGCCGGACGACCGCCTTCTCCTTCACCATTCTCGCGTAGTGGGACGCGTTGGCCGCGGAGGGAACCGACTGGGCGAGCTGGACGAGGTATTCCGAACCGCCGACCGCGTTGAGCGTCTCCCGATCCTTCAACGACTGGTGCAGCTGCACGATGTCGATCGTCGAATGCTCCTCGTAGAGCCGGCACATCGCGCCGTAGACCTCGGCGTTGGTCGGCTTGAAGAAGTCGTCCACGGTCGTGACGATCTGGATGACGTCGGCGATGACGTTCGGATCGATCAGGATCGAGCCGAGCAGGCTCATCTCGGCTTCGATCGCATGCGGAGGCAGCGTCTCGAGAAGCGTCGACAACTGCCGCATGTCGGTCGAACGACGGGCGCGGCCGGAATCGTTCTTCGTATTCGATTGTGTCGGGGCCTGGCTCATCGGGTTGCGACTTCTCCTCCTGAAACGCCAATCCTACCCGAGGAAAGGGTTCATGGATCACATCATCCGCTGGATTCGCGCAGCACCACGATCAACGGGAATTTTCCGCCGATCAGCCCCCACACTGGGGCAACTGACTGGTTCAGACCGACTTGACGGAAGTCATCGGAGTGACTTCGAGCGTGGTGTCGACCTTGACCGATTCGTCCGAGGACGGATCTTCCAGGGCATCCCGCATGAGACGGCCGACCTTGAACTTGACGGTCTTCTTCGCCGGCACGGGTACACGCTCGAGCGTGCGGGGATTCTGTGCCATGCGTGGGGCACGATCCCGAATCTCGAAGACGCCGAAATCACGGAACTCGAGCCGGTTGCCCTTGCTCAGTTCGGCGATGACGTTGTCAAGAAAGCTCTGGACGGTTGCCTTCACGACGGTTCGCTTCTGATTGGTCTCTTCGGCGATCCTGTCAATCAGGTCTTTTTTTGTTGTAGTGGCCATCAAGTTGCGCCTCATCCATGGTCGAACGTCCCCAACGCCCGACTGCCAACTGTCCTGTCCAATCGACCCCTCGTATGCAATCGAATCCGCCTCTGACAGATCACTGTTCAGAAGTAGATTTGGAGTCGATTCCTCCCATGATCAAGACCCGATCCAGCTCGCCGATTCCACGGACGTGAAATGGGGTGAAATCCGGGTCAGATCCAGTATGGCGGGGCGGCATCAGACCGTCAAGACAGACGAGGTCGAATCAGAACTCTTCCAGAAAATGGGGGCATTTAACCCTGTTCAGGGCAAATCATTGCTCTGGAGCGACCTCGTACTCCTGAGGTAGGTCTCCCTGGAGCGTCCATTGATGATCCACTGCTGATCCCAGACCCGGACTTCGGCCTGGTTGACCGAGGCCATGATCGGCATCCGATCCGCTCCAAGTGATTCGTTCCTGCGATGGTTCAGCAGGTCCAGTTCTCCCGCGGGCCATGCCCGGGGACCGGCCAGTGCGAGCAGAGCGTTTCCGGGCATGACGAGCTGCGCGTTCAGCTCCGTACGAACCGTCGGCGTCGTCCTCGCCTCCCGGGACTCGATCGACTGCCCCGACTGGCACCCCGCCCCCGCAAGGAACCCGCAAAGGATCGCACACGCCATCGTTGTATTCATCAATCTCGCCATGGAACAGGTCACTCCCTCCACCCCGAATTATGCGCAGATCGAGGGCCGAGGCGAGCAAAAGTGATGTGGTATTTCTGCAACACGACGTGGTGCAAACCCCACGTACAAAGCACATTACATGGGCTTTTCGTCGATCGTCTGATCGTGGATCTGCAGGAGTTTGGCCTTGTCGAAGACCATTTCGTTTCTGGTGAGCCCGACCACCTCGTAGCGGGGAGTCAGCTCGATGGCATCGACCGGACAGGCTTCCTCGCACATGCCGCAGAAGATGCACCGCAGTTCGTCGATGTCGAACTGCTTGGGGTACTTCTCACGATCCTCCCAGGGCGACTCATCGGCGACGATGTGGATGCAGTTTGCCGGACAGGCCGTGGCGCACATGAAACAGGCGACGCACCGCACCCGACCGTCCTCGTCGCGATTCAGGCGATGCACTCCTCGGAAGGTCTCGCGGCACTGGCCGCCCTCCTCGACCGGTCGATGGTCCCGCTTCTCCTCGGGATACTGCACCACCCAGAGATTCTTCTTGTTCTTGCCGTCGCGGCCCGCATTTCCGAGGCAGTGACGAAGGGTCGTTCCGAGGCCCTTGAAGACTGCAGGCAGGAAAAGCCTTTCCCCACGGGTCATTGGAGGAGGGGAAACGTCGATGATGTCCCGGTCGTCGATAGCCACTTGGAACTCCTGATCGCTCTCGCTGTGTCCGCGAGGTCTCCTGATGATAGCCGGGAACTCGGCAAGATCCCTGTTGGTACCATCCAAACAATGGACTCGAATCACCCATCTTCGCCGGAAATCCAGTCCGCCGCCAGTCTTTGGCGACTTTCGGCCATGGGATTCACCATGGCCTGCGAGATCATCGCCGGCCTCGGCCTGGGCTGGCTGCTGGATCTGGCGACCGGCACGGACAAGGTCTTTCTGGTCATCGGCACGATCATGGGAGTTCTCGTGGGCTTGACCGGCTTTCTGAAGACAGCCATCAAGGCCAACAGGAACGCCAGTCGGCAAATAGCCCAGAAACACCGCCCGAAAGACCCTTCTTCATGAATCCATCCCCCGCAAACCAGCCCACCTTCCCTCTGCCGACCCGGTCGCTGCTCACCGCCTCGATTCTCGGGCCGCTGGGCACAGGCGTCCTCTGGCTGCTGATCGGCGGGGTGGGCTACTCGCTGGAGGCCGGGCTCACCGGGCTGTGGTCCGCTCTGATCGTGACCGCCGTGGGACTGGCCGCTGACCTCCTGATCCAGCCCTGGAAACCTCGTGCCGCCGTGGCCTGGATGAACCTCTGGATCCTGCACTCCTTGGTGCGGATCGCAGGCACCATCTGCCTCGTGATCTTGCTATACTTCGCGACTTCTCCAGACCCCGCGACGCTGCTTTTTTCCTACCTCCTGTGCTTTCTGGTGGGATTGACCTGGGAAACGGTGGTCTGGACTGGTCCTCTGAGGAAAGCGGTTCTCCCGGCAGTACGGGAACAAGAAGCGGAGTAAGCGATGCACCTCATCGCATTCAGCGACAACCCACTCGGCCACGTCGTCGACAAGGCAATCATCGGCGGGAAGAATCCCGTCTTCGTCGACACCGCCTCTGCAGTGCCGTACCTCACGATGCACATGGCTTCGCTGATCATCGCGGGACTGGTCTTCATCATCATGATGCTTTCCGTCGCGGGCCGAATCGGCACCGGCGGCGAAGGCGAAGGCAACGAGCGCTACCTGACCAAGGGTCGCTTCGCCCAGATGATCGAAGTGATCATCCTCTACATGCGGGACAAGGCCATCCACCCCGTGCTCGGTGATCACAACACCAAGCGATACCTGCCGTTCCTGATGGCACTCTTCTTCTTCATCCTGACCTGCAACATCATCGGACTCATTCCGGTCATGGACGTCCAGTACCTGGGCAGGGGAATCATGGGAAGCGAGATGGAGTGGGCCTTCTTCGGCGGCACCGCCACCAGCAATCTCGCGGTGACCGCCGCTCTGGCGATCATCTGCTTCTTCGTGATCCAGATCCACGCCTTCCGTGAACTCGGAATCAAGGGCTGGCTCGGCCACTTGACCGGCGGAGCTCCCCTGTATCTGCTGCCCATCATGCTCCCCGTCGAGTTCATGGGCATGCTCATCAAGCCAAGTGCTCTCGCCGTCAGGCTCTTCGCCAACATGGTGGCGGGGCACACGCTCATGGCCATGCTCGCCCTCTTCGGCAAGATGGCCTTCGACGGACTCGGTGTCGGCGGACTCGTCGGCATCAGCGCGATCTCCATCGTCTCCGCGGTGGCGATCGGCTTCCTGGAACTCTTTGTCGCCTTCTTGCAGGCGTTCATTTTCATGTTCCTCACCGCGGTGTTCATCAGTCAGATGTCACACCACCACGAGGATCACCACGAGGAATACGAAGAAGGCCTGACCGAATATTCAGAGGTTCCGGCCACCTGACTGACTTGATTCGATCGAGGCCCGGCGACCGTGAACGCCGTGGATCCGAGATCATTGAACTCCCCCTTCATCTGAGGAAACCTAGGAAATGAAGAACACATTCGCCCTTATGGCTCTCTCCTTCGTCGTGCTGACCGTGCTCGGATCCGACGCCGCTCTTGCGGCTGATGGCGCCGAAGGTGCCGCGGCAGCTTCGTCCGGTCTCAAGGGTCTTGGTGGCGGCATCGGCGCAGGCCTTGCCGCCGTCGGCGCAGGCCTCGGCATCGGTCTCATCGGCAGCAACGCCGTGCAGGCGATCGCCCGTCAGCCCGAAATGACCGGTCCCATCGGAACAAACATGATCATCACCGCAGCTCTCGTGGAAGGCGTTGCCCTCTTCGCAGTGGTCGTTGGTCTTCTTGGCATCATCGGCTGAGTGGATTCCCGCGACCACGTCGCGGGATCCCTAAGGAGGTAGCGCATGCTCTCCCTGTTGCTTGCCGCTTCGGAAGAATCACCGAATCCATTGAATGTGGATCTGGCCCCGGCGATCACCGCGCTGATCGTCTTCGGCCTGGTCTGCCTGGTGTTCTTCACGAAGGTCTGGCCGAAGATCGGACAGGGCCTCGACGATCGTCAGGCGAAGATTCGCCAGGAGATCGAAGCGGCCGAGCAGGCCCAGGCGGAAGCCCGGGCCTCAATGGAACGGCAACAGGAAGAACTGGCCAAGGCCCGCGCCGAGGCTCACGAGATGATCTCCAAGGCCAAGGCGGACGCCGAGGCCTCCGCCCGGGACCTTCGGGAACGGGCGCAGCACGAGCTCACCGAACTTCGTGAGAACGCCAGTCATGAGATCCGGGCGGCCAAGGAATCCGCCATCACGGAACTGCATGCGGAAAGCGCTGCTCTGGCCACCGCCATTGCTTCGCGAATCCTCCAGCGTGAGATCAATGCTCAGGACCAGCAGGCACTCATCGACGAGTCCCTGAAGGAACTGGAAACCGCCCGAGGCGGCTGAGGAAGAGGAACATGGCCACCCAGACCGACACCCTGTCGCAAATCTACGCCACCAGTCTCTACGAGCTGGCGGAAGACGCTGGTGGCCGTGACAAGATCATGGAGATCGCCGATGAACTGGAACAGGTGTGCAACCTGCTTCAGGAGGATCGGCAGTTCCGTGAAATGCTCTTCTCCCCTGTCATCGACGCGTCACGGCGCGCCGGCGCATTGGAACGCATCTTCGGAAACCGTGTGACCGATCTGGTTCTGCGATTCCTGATCATCCTCAACCGAAAGGGTCGGCTCGGCCACCTGGAATCGATCCAGGCCGCCTTTGATCAGATGGTCCAGATTGCGTTCGGTCGCATCGAAGTCGATGTGATCACCGCGCTGGAGATCGACGACGAGGCTCGAAACCGCATCGGCGAACGCATCAAGCAGGCGCTG
>CESO01020336.1_pt1 | contig 23707 bp, 14 predicted proteins | sample 356341 | NCBI WGS metagenome assembly CESO01 (sample SAMEA2621812, study PRJEB7988) | marine metagenome | biome: marine biome (ENVO:00000447); feature: deep chlorophyll maximum layer (ENVO:xxxxxxxx); material: "saline water (ENVO:00002010), including plankton (ENVO:xxxxxxxx)" | depth 35 m | reverse complement strand
AAAATACACGCCATTGTGTTAATAGTATCAGCATACGCTTTATAGAAGACGACAAATTGAAGAAAGCCACTTTTGCTGCTGGTTGCTTTTGGGGTGTTGAGGAGCTATTCCGTAGCTTGAAAGGGGTTTACTCTACCGATGTGGGCTATATTGGTGGTGATACCAAAAACCCGACATACAAAGAGGTCTGTTATGAAAACACCAATCATGCAGAAGCGGTAGAAATTCTCTATGATCCTAAGCAAATAGCTTACGAAGAATTGATACAACTCTTTTGGGAAAACCATAATCCTACTACCTTAAACCGCCAAGGTCCAGATGTAGGTACGCAATACCGTTCGGCCGTATTTTATCATGACGACAATCAGAAAGAAATAGCTATCAAAACAATGAATGAGTTAGATGGTTCTGGAAAATTTAAAGAGCCTATAGTCACTCAAATTGTTCCTTCAGAGAAGTTTTATAGAGCGGAAGAATACCACCAAGAATATTTATATAAAAGAGGAAAAGGCAGTTGTGGTATTTAATTGCGGTGTAATGAAATACGAAAAGTTGTTCCTTCTGCAGAAGATGATTTAACGTATAATCGCCCCAAGTGATATTCTTCAATAATTCGTTTAGATAAAGACAAACCTAGTCCCCAGCCTCTCTTTTTAGTGGTAAATCCAGGTTCAAAAATACGTTTGAAGTTATTTTTTGCCAAGCCCTTTCCATTGTCTTGTATGTCAATTTTGAGATAATTAGCATCGCTAAATATGTTGATTTTTATGAGCCCTTTGCCCTGCATAGCATCAGCAGCATTTTTACATATATTCTCTATTACCCATTCGAACAGTGTACAGTTAATAGGGGCTGTAGCATCGTTGCATTGATTATCTAACACTATGCTTACATTAGACGAAAGTCTATTTTGCAGATAGGATACTGTATGAGTAAGAATTTCGTAGATGCTTTGTTTTTCCAAATTTGGCTTCGAGCCTACTTTTGAAAACCGTTCGGTTATCGTCTCTAAGCGCTTAACATCTTTATTGATTTCATTACTTATTTCAATCATTCCATCTTTTCCTTTCAGAATTTCTACCCATGCCATAAGAGATGATAATGGAGTGCCAATTTGATGTGCTGTTTCTTTAGCCATTCCTGCCCATACTAAGTTTTGTTCGGATTTTTTAGAACGGTTGAAAGCCAAGTAAGCTATGCCTATAAATAAAAAGATAACTACTAATTGTAGTAATGGATAAAACCTGAGCTGACTTAGTATATGAGAGTCTTTATAATAAAGGTATTGTGTTAAAATGACTTGACCGTTCATTTTGGCCTCTATGATGATGGGCTCGTGTTGCTCAATCATAATCTCGAGTTGCTTTTTTAGAAAAGCATCTTGGTTATTACGATGGGGTAAATTTCTATTGCCAATAATTTCTCCTACTTCATTTGTTAGGATAATGGGTATGCTGGTGTTCTCTTGCATTATGCGACTAGCCAAAATGTTATTGGTTGGTCCCATTCCTGAATTGACTAATTGATTAGTTGCTTCTGCCCAAAGCTCTATCTTTTTTCTTTCCTCAGTATCCAGATCAGCAACTAGCTTGTTGGTGTAGGTCAGTGATGCTATGCAAATGATGGTAGCAAAAAGAACAAGAACAATCTTCCAATTCTTCCTCGTGCTATATATATTTATTCCTCCCATTCAATAATATTGTCGTAATCGGGGTTGTCTTTAATGTGTCTGTCGTTGTTCTTATCCCCGAATTGATTTTTGATAACGTCTTTTAATTCCTTCTTTTCTTTTTTAAAGCCTTCACCTAATGATTCTCTGAGTTTTAGGGTGTTGTATGAAATTTCAGGATCATCAACGGTGCCTTTCATTTTTAAGAACATAGTCATTCCTTTGACTCCGTCATCTTGAACAATACCAAATTCAGAAACTTTTTTCTTATTTTTTCTTTTAAATTTATTACCTAATATTTCATTCAAAAGGATTTTAAACTCGTAATCCATTACGTTGTCAAAGGAGTGTGTTCCTGCACCCGCAATATCTATTGCCGTAGAATGAATTTCCATAAAAGGGATATCGATTAAGTTATTTTTTATCTCAATTTGGTTCTCTAATGTAGAAAATTTTATCCGTTTTAACTCTTCTACGCTGATATAATCTGACATCATCATCAAGGGTTCAAAGTCCAATAATTCACCATTATTAATTTTTACATCTATGAAAGAGTACAGATGTCCATCAATAGGATTAAAGTATTTGTCCCATTCGTTTCTGAGGTAAATTTCGGAATCTATCTTCCCTTTTAAATGCTTGTGACGCATGGTAGTTTGTCCGAAGTTGTGGAATTCGTAAAATAGCTGACGTACATTAATGTCGTCAAGAGCCGTAGTGCTAATTAATCTCAATTTGCCACCTGAAACCTGCTCAAAACTCACGTTTGAAGTAATCTGCCCAGACATAGTTTCTAGTATAATGTCTTTGGCTTTGAGCAGTTTGTTTTTGTAGCTAATTTTTGAAGTAAAATTTCGCATATGGAAACGATCAAAAGTTAAGTCAATAAGAGAAAGATTAATATTAACTATAACATCATTAGGCAAATTGATGGCTGTTGTAGTTGATTCCTGTTGTGTATCATTAGCACTATCAGAGCTAGTTAAAAAGTCATCGATAATCATCCAATCGGAATTTAAATTTCCAGCAATTTTTAAGGGTGCATTTTTTAGGAATAGGTAAGAGAACACATTCTCAAACCCTCCAACAAAGTTAAATTTACTCTCTTCTGCCAAAAACCCATCAAATTTTGAAATAGTTAAATTATCATCTACGAGCTTTAAGTCCAGCGTGGCTTGACTTAGTTTAGGCGTCTGATTGTCATTCAGAAAATCTAAATTACTAACGTTTATCTCTGCAGACTTTTGAGCCATGGCCATTTCATAGGTTATTTTATTTTGCAAGCCTACCTTCCCATTATATGAGCCTTTAATTTTGGCATCACCTGCTAAGGATAAGAAATCGTGCTCATAGCCCCATTTTTTCAATTCTGATAATTGAAGTTGTGTAGCAAAGTCAGTGATAATAGTAGGGTTTTCAAGTCCCTTTACAACGGCATTAGCTTGTATGGTTTCACCATTAGCAAGGAATTGTATATCATCGAGGATAATCTCTGTGCTTGCATCTTGGCGTAGCTTCCCGTTTGTGTAATTTCCTTTTAGTGAAAGTTCATTCATATCAAAAGGTAAATCTTTGCCTTTAACAATTCCATTTTCCAATGTGAAATCAACGGTTATGAACGGTTCTTTTTGTTGATCGCTTTTGTAGTTTAACTTCACGATACTTTTACCATTAATGTCATAGCTTTCCAAAGAAGATAAATAGTCCTTAGGGATTTTTGTGAAAATAGATTTGAGGTCCAGTTGTGAAGTGTTTAAATCCACTATCATGGTTTCATCAGCACTTTCAAAACCTAAGTCAAATTGCATATTAGCAAAAGATAGGTTTGATTTTATTTTTGTTGCTAATGAATCTATAGTAATGATTCCGTTGAGTGCGATTGTTTCTTTTGGCAGGTGGTTTATCTTGTCAATTAGCAGTTTCTCGTTTACGATTTCACCGCTAATGTCTACTGATGTTAGACCATCCTGAATAGCTAGTTTTAGCTCACTTTCTTGGTTTAATATTACGGCCTCTATATTATCATTAGCATATGCAATTTTAAAATTGTCGAGAATGATATTTTCTAATCCAAAGTTTATATTTTCTCCACTACTGCTGTCTGGTGTGCTGTGCCATATTTCATAATTAGGCATACTGTCTTTGTAGTATATATTGGCAAAGCCATCTTTCAAGGATAATTCTTGAATGATATACACCTTGTTGTACAAGTCTAAAGCATTGAATTTAACTTGTAGCTGACCTATCTTGCAGAGGGTGTCAGTTTGAAAAGCATCTAAAGCAGCAACATTGTTGAGTTCAACACTTACAAATGGAAAATTTTTAATTGCAGAAAATTCAATATCACCAATCTCAATTGGGGATTTGAGCTGCTTGTTCACTTCTTGGATTATCCTTTGCTCGAAGTCATCTTGCTTATGATAAATGTAGGCAGCAGAAGAACCAGCAATAAATATAGCTAGTAATATAAGAGATAGTAAAAGACGTTTTAGAATGCGCATAATTTTTTAACGGCTAGATTAAAATTGTATTATGCTAATTTAAATCATTTTTAGCATTGATACTTCTTTATCGCTTAAAAATCGATATCTACCTCTAGAAATATCTTTTTTGGTTAAGCCTCCGAAATAGACTCTGTCCATTTTCACAATTTTGTATCCTAATTGTGCAAATAGATTTTTGAGGGTGCTATTTCTGCCAATATGTATTTCAACCCCAACTTCTTTTTTAGGGGCATTTTGAACATAAGAAATGGTTTCAATTTCTGTTAAAAAACCAGCAACAGTAACCCCTTCTTTTATTTTGTGCATATCTGCAGCTTTTAGGTTTTTGTCTAGCGTAATGTGGTATATTTTCTTTACCCTTTGCTTGGGGAAGGTTAGCTTTTTAGAAAGTTCACCATCGTTAGTAAATAACAATAGCCCTGATGTAATTCTATCTAGTCTTCCTACTGGATAAACACGTTCTTTACAAGCGTTTGCAATAAGTTCGTAAACATTCTTTTTCTTGGGGTCGTCCGTGCTCGTTAGGTAATCTTTGGGTTTGTTCAACAGTAGATAGCGTTTAGTTTCTGATGCTATAGTTTCGTTGTTGAATTTTACTGTATCTGTTTCGAGTACTCTGAAGCCCATTTCTACAATGACTTTGCCATTGACTTGAACAAGCCCAGCTTTGATGAGGTTATCTGCTTCTCTTCTTGAGCTTATGCCCGAATGTGCGATAAATTGATTTAATCGCATTCCAGGCTTGTCACTCTTGACAGGCTTTCTAGATATTCTCTTAGCGAAAGGTTTTGTAAAAGACGCTTTTTTGGAATCCTTCCTTTTAAAGCCTCCCTTAGAGCCTTCTTTATTGCTTTTATTAAACCTGTTATTCTTTCTTTCCATTTCCCAAATTTGTGCAAAGGTAGGCAAATCACTACTCAAAATGCATTTTCTAGGTGTTCAATCTTAATACCTTCATTTTTTATGACTATGCTTAGGATGTCAAAACGTACTTCTAAGTCCAGATTTTTCAACTTCAAATAGGCTTCAGCAGCATCTTTCATCAACGATTCTTTACGTTCACTAACAAATTCTTTTGGCTGTCCAAACCGCTCACTACTTCTTGTTTTAACTTCACTAAAAACTAAGGTGTGCTCATGTTTTGATATTAGGTCTATTTCGGCTTTTCTCCATCGCCAATTTATATCTAGTATTTGATGTTTTTTATGGGCTAAAAATTGAGCGGCTATTTCTTCGCCTTTTTGCCCCAATTTATGTGCTTTTTTCATAGTTTAAGGTAATTGTTTTGCCAACATTAAGGTGTGCGACCTGACCTAGTTTCAATGCTCTGTTGTCGCTAATATGTCCTGCTGGAAAATGGAAACATACAGGATAGTTGTATTCTGAAACAGTATCGATAATAATCTCTTCCGCACTTTTGCCAAAGGGTATTGTATTGTCATTCATTTTTGTCATTCCACCCACTATTAGACCTTTAAGGTGTGCTAACTTTCCATTTCTTTTGAGGTTTTGCATCATTCTATCTATGTGATATAGATATTCGTCTAAATCCTCTATAAATAATAGTTTTCCGTCAGTACAAATATCTGATGAGCTGCCAATAAGACTGTAAAGGATGGATAAATTTCCACCAACTACTTGACCTCTCGCTTGTCCTTCTCTATTTAATGGATGGCTAATTGTTTCAGTAGATATATCGTTGCCCAATAAAGCGTCTTTTAAACCGTCAATAGATTGGCTTGTATTTGTAGCAAAACTTATGGGCATTGTGGAATGAATACTAGCAATGTTAAGGTTGTGGATTTGTGAGTGAAGAACCGTTATATCACTAAAACCTGCCAACCATTTGGGATGTTTTTGAAACCGACTAAAATTTATTTTGTCAATAATGCGAACTGTTCCATAGCCACCACGAACACATAGAATAGCTTTTATATCTTGGTTGTCAAGCATATATTGCAAATCGCTTGCTCTCTGGTCATCGCTAGCCGAAAACTGATGAAGGCTATTAAATAAATTATCCCCTAAAACAACCTCTAATCCCCAGCCTTCAATACATGCAATCCCTGGTTTTAGTTCTTCTAAGCTAATTTTACGTGCTGTAGAAATAAGACCTACTTTATCGCCTTTTTTTAAGTAGGGTGGAATGTGTTTGCTAGATTGTTCTTTATTCATCGTAGTGTTGTGCTACCTTTTAATATCTTTGCGAAGATAATTTTTTAGAACAAGTTAATGACAAAAAAACGATATACGGTTACTTCAGCTTTACCTTACGCCAACGGACCTTTACATATTGGACACATAGCAGGAGCTTATCTTCCTGCAGATATTTATGTGCGTTATAGAAAATCCAAACAAAACGATGTGGTGTTTATTTGTGGTTCTGACGAGCATGGAGCAGCAATAACTTTACGTGCCAAAAAAGAAGGGGTAAGCCCACAAGAAATTGTAGATACTTATCATCAACTCAATAAAAAATCATTTGAAGATTTTGGCATTAACTTTGATATTTATCATCGTACATCAGACCCATTACATCACCAGACAGCGCAGGAGTTTTTTAGTGTTTTAGACCAAAAACAAGTGTTTACTCAACAAGTATCACAGCAATTTTTTGATGAAGAACATAATCAGTTTTTAGCAGATAGATATATTGTTGGAACTTGTCCAAAGTGCGGTTTCGATGGTGCTTATGGCGATCAGTGTGAAAAATGCGGCTCTGCATTGAGCCCATCAGAATTAATAAACCCTAAGTCTACTTTGAGTGGCAATAAACCAATAATGAAAGAAACAAAGCATTGGTATTTGCCGATGCAAAATCATGAAGATTGGCTGAAGAGTTGGATAGAAAACGGAATGATTGATGGCCAACAATTACACGACCCTAAATATTGGCGCTCTCAAGTTATTGGTCAGTGCAAATCCTGGATTGATGGTGGACTTAGAGAACGTGCTATGACACGTGATTTGGACTGGGGTGTTAAAGTGCCAGTTGAAGGTGCTGACGGCAAAGTGCTTTACGTTTGGCTTGACGCTCCAATAGGCTATATTTCTGCTACCAAACAATGGGCGACAGAAAACAACAAAAATTGGCAAGATTATTGGCAAAATGATTCTGAACTTATTCATTTTATCGGCAAGGATAATATCGTATTTCACGCTATAATTTTTCCGATTTTATTAAAGGCTCATGGCGATTTTGTGCTGCCTACAAACGTAGCTGCTAATGCGTTCTTAAACCTTGAAGGTCAAAAGCTATCCACATCTAGAAACTGGGCCATTTGGTTACACGAATATTTAAAAGATTTCGAAGGACAACAGGATGTTCTACGGTATTCTTTGTGTTCCACTGCGCCCGAATCAAAAGATACAGATTTTACATGGTCTGATTTTCAAACCCGAAATAATAGTGAATTAGTAGGTATTTTTGGAAACTTTATTAACAGAGTTGTGGTGCTGACTAATAAATATTGGGACGGTCTTGTGCCTGAAAGAGGGGAGTTGAGTGCCTATGATAAAGATATCCTTTTAGAGCTTTCAAATTGTTCTGAAAAAGTAGGTCAATTGATAGAGCATTATAAGCTTAGGGAAGCATTGTATGAGGTTATGAATTTAGCTCGTTTGGGTAATAAATATTTGGCCGACACAGAGCCTTGGAAATTGAAAAAAACAGACGAAATAAGAACGCAAACAATTTTAAATATAGCCTTGCAGATCGCCTCGCACCTTTCAGTATTGTCTGAGCCATTTTTACCTTTTACGGCTCAAAAATTAAGTGCAATGCTCAATATTAAGCAAGGTAATTGGGATAATATCGAAGAACTTATGCCTAATCATAAGTTGAATCCAGCAAGTTTGTTGTTTTCCAAAATAGAAGACGATATCATCGAAAATCAATTAGCTAGATTGAGTGCTTAATTTATTATATTTGGGCTTAAACAAAATCAATAACTCATGAAGTGTTTTTTAAGTATAGCCCTCTTTTTTCTATCTGTTCAAGTATTCGCGCAATGTGATGGGCGATATGAAACCGAAATATTTACAGATGTTTCAAAGACAACTGTTGAATATACCGATGTTTATGATTGGTCAGCTTTTGATACAGGATTAGATATGGATATTTATCAGCCTGACAATGATGCGGCTACAAATCGTCCCTTAATTATTTTTGCACATGGGGGTACCTATGTAGCAGGAAATAAAAATAACCCTGCAATGATCAGTCTTTGTGAGGCTTTTGCTAAGCGTGGGTATGTTACTGCCTCAATTCAATACCGCCTCACATCAACGGCAAATTTGTTTAGCCCTAATGCATATGATATTTTTTCGCAAACCGTGCTTAATTCTGTATCAGATATGAAAGCAGCTGTTCGTTACTTTAGAAAAGATGTGGCGGTAAATAATAATTCCTATGGGATTGATAACGATCTTATTTTTGTAGGCGGCTATTCGGCAGGTGCTATTACAGCAGCTCATTTGTCATTCATTGATGACAATCAAGTTCCAGCAGAGTTTCAGTCTTTTTATGATTTAGCAGGAGGATTAGAAGGAAATAGTGGTAACTCAGGCTACTCTTCAGAAGTAAGTGGCGCAATTCTTTTAGCCGGTGCTTTAAATACCCTTGATTTTATAGATGCTGATGACGAGCCAGTAGTCAGTTTACACGCTACCGATGATAATACCGTTTTTTATGAATGTGCTAATGCTTTAAACAATCCCTCTTTGCCTTACCTTTGTGGCTCGGGAAAAATAAGTGAAGAGTTAGATAATATTGGACTGTTAAATGATTTATACACATTTAGTTCTGGTGGTCATGCTGCGCCTATCTTAGATATCGACGGTGTTGCAGTTCCATTTATCAGCGATTTTCTGTACAACCTCATTTGCGAAACAACATCTGTAAAAGTCAACGATTTGAAAAGTTTTACGGCTTATCCAAATCCGTGTCAGTCGCATCTTAATATTGAAAGTGCAACCCCTATCAACAATTTAGTTGTTTCAGATATGTTAGGTAACATAGTCTTAGAATTTCCTGTTGAAATTGGAGTTAATTCAATTGATTTGACTTCGTTAAATAAAGGGGTTTATTTGATACATTCTAGAGATTTAAATTCTGTTAAGCAGCTTTTTGTGAAAAGTTAGACGAGCTGAACTGCCACCGCACAGCACAGAATAAAAATTAAGTAAAATGATATTTGCAAATTGTAAATTTTGAAGATTCTAAAAAAAAGAATAGCATACTTTTTTGAGTATATACAAAGCAAAAAAAGAATAATAGAATAGAAATAAATTAGAGCTAAAAAAGCTTCTAAGAAGTTGATTTTCATAGTTTAAGGGGCGTTTATTTAGTTTCAAATTTAGTAAAATAAATCAAGACATAGATTTGCCAGTTATGCAATCTTAAAATTTGGGAATAAAATCACATTAACACTCTTTTGTTTATTTCTTTTAATACTATCTTGTATATATGTAAAAACTTTGTTAATTTTTGTATCTTGCGAATTCAAAATTTCAGATAATTTAAAACTTAAATATTTTGAAAATAATAGATAAGGTAAAGGTATTGGCACTTTTTTTAGTTTGCTGTTCCTCTGTTCTTCAATCAAAGGCTCAATGCGGCTCCTTCGATGTAATAGTAGTTCAAGACGATCTTTGTAATAGTAATGGGATTGTAGATGTTGTTTTTACACACCCGTATACTATTGATGTAGAATTTCCCAATTCTACTACCGCAACTTACAATTCTACTCAAGATACTTTAACACTTTCAGGTTTGTTTGGTGGAGATTATACCATTACAACTGTTGGTGGGACTGTTTGTTCAGAGACGATTAACTTGACTTCGAATTTCATAATTACAACTGTATTTAGCCCTACATTTTTTACCAACGGATACAATGTCAATTGTTATGGAGATTGTAATGGTCAGGTTTTTGTGAATCTAACCAATCCATCTCAATTATATACCATTGACTGGTACGAGGACTCTATCTTTGGAGCTCCTTTTTATACATCAACGACTGCTACAAGTAATAGCAGTAGTCAATCCAACTTGTGTGCTGGAGATTATGTGTTTTTATTCACTTCTGCTTCTGGCTGTCAATCTACTAGAAACTATACCTTAAGAGAGCCGGATAGCCTTTATATTGAAGGTGTAGCCTCAGAGGTATTGTGTAATTTAGGGTCCAATGGTTCTGTAGAGATTGATGTATTCGGCGGTGTTGGCGAAACAATCAATAATACTAATGGTTCGGTTGTTGATACTTTAGATTATTCATTTAGCTGGACAGGGACAGGTGGCTATACCTCTTCAGATGAAGATATTTTTGGAATTCCTCTAGGCGACTATACTATTACAGTGACTGATGCTAATGGCTGTACTGCTGACGAATTGTTCAGTGTTGTTGATACGGTAACTCCTATTACTTTATCTCTGTTAGACCGAGATAGTGTTAGGTGTTTTGGTCTCAATGATGGAGATATTGAAGTTTCTGCTAGTGGCGGACGAGGTGATTTTGAATTTAGTATAGATAATATTAATTGGCAAAATGATGGCACCTTTAACAATCTGCCAGCTGGATTTATTGACATTTTTGCTAGAGATACCAATGGATGTGTTGGTGTCGGTACTTTTGAAATATTAACCTATTCTGAAATTACGTTTGATATACTGTCTGCTGATACAATTTTTTGTCAGGATTCATTAGCTAGTTTAAATGTAAGTGCTATTGGAGGTAACCCGCCTTATCAGTACACTATTAACCTTCCACAAGATACAGGTTTGTTTGAGGGCTTAACAGCTGGAGATTACACTGTTTACGCTGAAGATGCAAATGGCTGTGTTTCCGATTCGCTAATATCTATACTAGACATTCCATTTTTATCTGTTGATGTGATTTCTACAGATCTGTCTTGTTTTAACTCGGCGGATGGATATATTTTGGTGAACCCTACAAATGGTACTGGAGTGTATGATATTACTATTGGCGCATCGAACACCGTTACTCCTACTAGCTTTGAAGTCACTGATTTTGTAGCAGGTACATATAACATTTCTGTAACGGATGCTAAGGGTTGTCCATTTGACACTATTGTTGAACTTAACGAGCTTGAGGAAATTATTTTATCCTTTGCTAGTGTTGTCAATTCTACTTGTTTTGAATATGATAATGGTAGTATTAACTTGTCTAGTACTGGAGGTATTGGGGGTCTAACTTATGAATGGTATAAAGATGGGTTCCCCATGTTTGTTGACTCAAGCAGCGTTAGCGGTCTTTCACCTGCATCATACTCAGTGCTTGCTACTGACGCTACAGGATGTTTGTCTTCCTTAATAGATACTATTATTACTCAGCCAGAAGATTTAGTGTTGACTGTTGATTCGACGCTTAACCCAAAATGTTTCGGAAGTTTTGACGGCTATATTTCTGTAAGTGCAGAAGGCGGTTCAGTTCCATATTTTTACTCCTGGTCTGGTGATACATTAGTTAATGGTACAGACTTTTTAAATAATATTCCAGATGGATCATATACAGTTGTGGTATCGGATCTTTTAGGATGTGCAGATACAATTTCTGGAATTACTCTGACTCAACCTAGCCAAATGTCTTTTACCAACCCTATTCCGACGGTTGATGTTGATTGTTTCGGTGCTTCGACAGGACAAATTAGTGTTGAGGTTTTAGGTGCATTAAGTCCATATAATATCTCGAACTTGCCTAACATTGGTAATGTAAGTTCGACTGCCAACACTAACCTTACTGTTTCAGACCTTCCAAGTGGTCAATATGAGTTTACTGTTGTAGATAGCAATGCGTGTGTTTTTGTAGATACTTTTGATATTCAACAAAACTCAGAAATGCAAGCTGTATTTTCTGATTTGATTTCTGAAACTTGTGATAATGACAATGGACAGGTGACCGTAGCAGCTTCTGGTGGTGTTCCTGGTACTGGATATTCATATGAATGGGTTCAGTCAGGACAAGTAACAGAAACAGCAATCCTATTATCTGGTGGTGAAAATAAATTTGTAAAGGTGACAGATTTTTTAGGTTGTGAAAAAGAATTTATGGTGTTCTTGCCAAAAATAGCTCCTGTTGAAATTACTTCTATAAGTACTACTGATAATTTATGTTCTGGTGATGAGCAAGGTGAATTAGATGTTACAACTTTTGGTAGTGCCTACCCATTCACTCATACACTTTCTGGTGTTGGTGATGTGATATCTTCTGATACTACCGCTACATTTAATGGTTTGTCATCAGGTAGCTATAGTCTTAGTGTTACAGACAGTAACGGTTGTTTTGATACCTATTCACCTATTTTAATTGAAGAAAACTTTATTATCTCTGTTGAAGTAGATACACTATCATCAACGACGTTGAGTTGTAATGGTGATGATAATGGTAAAATATTCCTTAATGTAGACGGCGGAAATCCTTTCCCAGGAGATTATTATTGGTTGTTTGTTAACGACCCGGACTTTTCTCAACAAATAACATCAGACTCTATTACAGGTTTGTCTGCGGGGACTTACAATTTATCTATTCAAGATGCTAATGGATGTACTCAATCTGTTTCTCACGAAATATCCGAGCCAGAACCAATAAGTGTCGTTCATGTCCTAACACCAACATCGTGTAATGGTAGTAATGACGGAGAAGCCCTTGTTATTATCTCTGGGGGGACAACTGATTTTTCTCTCTCTTCCAATACATCGTCTATTACTTTTACACCGCTTTCAGCCGATACATTTTTGGTTTCTGGTTTGTCAGAAGGATTGTACTTTTATGACATTATAGATGCTAATGGTTGTGATAAACTGAATAACTCGTTTTATATTTCTCAGCCCTCAGCAATTGAAGTCGTTAATATGTCTTCAACATTAGAGAGTTGTCTAGGCTGGGACGCTACTGCTTCAGTATCAGTAACAGGCGGAACTACACCATATATCTATTTATGGTCTTATGATGTTGACTACCAACAGCCTGTTCAATTAGAAAATAACACTTTGAATCCAACTGCAAATAGTTCTAACATAGAATTCTTAACAGAAGGTTTTTATTACGTACATATATGGGATTTCAATTCATGTTATACTCTTGATAGTATTAATATCTCTAAAGCTAATTCGCCATCCCTTTCATTGTTAGGCACAGTAGATAACCTATGTTATGATGATGAGGACGGCCAGATTTCTTTAACAGCCACGGGAGGCAGTCCATACTATGAGTATTCATTAAACGGTGGTGTTTCTTGGCAATACCTTTCTACCTTTAGTGGACTAGAGGAAGGCTTTTATAATGCAACGGTACGTGATTCATTAGGTTGTAGTGCCGAGTTAGAAAACATTGAAATTTTGTCTCCCCTGCCAATAAGTGTGAGTGTCGAGGCTCAGGATGTGAGCTGTGTAGATTACTCTGATGGCTCTGCATCGGTTGTAACTGTAAGTGGAGGAACGCCATCAAATTCAGGTTATTCTTATAGTTGGCAAAATGATAATGGAGTAAACCTTTGGCCAGGTAATTTATCAGGAATTAATCCTACTGTTAATAATCTTTTGCCAGGAACTTACCAATTAGAAGTTGAAGACAACAATGGTTGTACTACTACATATTCGCCAATTATCATCGATGAGCCTTTGGACGTTACTTTAGACCTTTCTGTATTGTCTAGTTATAATGGCATGGACATTTCCTGTTTCGGCTATTCTGATGCTGTAATTTTGGCAAACGCTGGCGGTGGAGCAGGTTCATTTACTTTCGAGTGGTTTGTTTCTTCTCAAGTAGATGATATTAGGACTAGTACATCAGCAGGATTTGACACCTTATCTTTAGTGCCTCAAGGTGATTATACTGTTGTTGTAACAGATTCAAGAGGGTGCGTTACAGAAGATGAAATTACTATATCACACCCTAATCAAATTGATGTTGATTTTGAAGATGTCATCAATATACGTTGTGAAGGTAATGCCGATGGACAAGCAACTTCAACATTTTTAGGCGGTTTAGGTTTTGGTAATTACTCAGTAGTTTGGACCGATTCTGATAACAATACGATTTCCTTATTACCAGAAATTGATAATTTAAGTGCAGGCACCTATTATGCTACATATACAGATAACAACGGTTGTGTCGGTTCTGATAGTTTAACGATTGACTATTCAGAATTGTTTAGCCTAACCAATACAGCCGATACTACTTCAGTTACTTGCTTAGGTTCTATTGATGCTTCATTCAACTTTAATGCTGTTGGTGGTTGGTCTCCTTATACTTATGACTGGAATGACCCTCTAAATCAACAATCTGCTACTGCCGTGGGACTTGCTCCTGGTATGTGGTACACTAATATAATTACCGATGGAGATGGTTGTATATTGATTGATTCAGTATTTGTTACAACACCTACGGACTTAGTTGAAATTACAACATTTACTATTGAAGATAATGATTGCTACGGTGATAATAATGGATCTATTGATGTTGTTGTAGCGGGTGGTACACCTAATTATCAATATCAGTGGTCGGGTCCTAATACCAATTCTACAAATGAAGATATATCGAATCTAATCAAGGGTGTATATAATATTGTAATTACAGACGCTTCTGGTTGTGAAATAACGGCAACTTATGAAGTTGATGGGCCAGATAGTCCTCTCTTAATAAATTCTGTTTCTACCACTAATGTAAGTTGTAACGGTCTTTCTGATGGTACTGCTAATGTTAATGGGCAAGTGACAGGAGGAACATCCCCATATATTAATATTGATTGGGATGGTGAGAATCCTTCTATATTGTCTGCAGGCTCTTATACTGTAGAAGTTACAGATGATAACGGCTGTAAGTCGTCTGCCTCATATACTATATTCCAACCTGATGCTTATTCAATATCTCTTGATGTATTGAATGAATATTGTGAAGGACAAAACGGAAATATACTAGTTCATGCAACTGGAGGGACACCTTTTGCTAACGGATATTATAATTATGAAATTGATGCAACTTCGGGAATTTCAACTACTCAAAACTATCAAGCTTCTGCTACTAATGATCCTAATATAGTGGTTGACTTTCCAGCAGATAATGATGTTTCAGATACCCTCTTCTTACTTACCATAACTGATGTTAATGGATGTATTTATACTGAAGAAGTAGAGATTCACCCAGCAAGAGTCTTTAACTATAATTCAACTATAAATGTTTGTTACGGTGATAGTATTATTATCAATGCAAATAGGTTTGATGAATATAGTACGTATTCATGGGTTGTAACACCTAATCAGCAAATTTATCAGGACGAATCTAATTTAGAATTAGTTGTAACAAATTCATCTACTGTTTCTGTTACAGTAAGTGATTATGCCTCTGCTTGCACATTTACGGATGAACTTGATATAGTTGTCTTAAATCCAGTAATAGCCTCTAATGAAGACTTTGGTATAATCAGAGGAGAGAGTGCTACTCTTTCTATTATTGATGGTGAACCGCCATATTTGTGGAGTACAAGCGAGTCTACAAGCGATATAGTGGTTAGCCCACTTATCACAACAACTTATGTTGCCTATGCATTAGATACTTTAACAGGCTGTATTGGCAATGATACTATTAGAGTATTTGTAGGAATGAACGAGGGCTTTTCTCCTAATGGTGACGGCTATAATGACACTTGGGAAATTAGTTATCTAAATCAATACGAGTCAGCTAAAATTGAAATATTTAATCGTTGGGGAGCATCAATATGGTCTTCATCATATCCAAATATTGAGAATTGGGACGGTAAATATAACGGTACTAATTTGCCTGTTGGATCCTATTATTACATTATAACGTTTGATAGTAGTTTAAATAAAGAACCTTTAACTGGTCCTGTGACCATTGTAAGATAAAAGAATGAAAAAATTCATATTATATTTCGTTTTACTTGTAATGTGTAACGTGTCGTTAGCTCAGCAGTTACCTCAATTTACAAGCTATCAGTTAAGTCCTTTTTTATATAACCCTGCTTTTGCTGGTGTTGATGGGACTACCCAATTGAATGCAGTAATAAGAAATCAATGGTCTGGTGTAAGAGAAGCACCTCAAACTGATGTAATCAATGGATATGGATTATTGCGAAATGAAAAGATGGCTGTAGGTGCTACCGCATTCAAAGATGTTGCTGGAGCTGATAGTAGAAGAGGAATTACACTAAGCTATGCTTATCACTTAAGATTAAAAGATGATATTAGCCTTTCATTAGGCTTGTCTGCAGGTTTTTTACAATATAAATTAGATCACACCATCGTCAATCCATATGATGAAGGTGACCCTGTGTTTAACTCTCCTATTTTATCTTCAGTTGTTCCAACAGCCACATTTGGAGCTTATCTTTATGCTGACAATTTCTATGCTTCTTTGGCATTACCTCAACTTCTTTCAAGCACTTTCACAGTTAAAGATGAGTATGATGATAATAGTTTAATTGAAGGAGGTTTAACCAATCATATTTTTGCTGGTGTAGGATATATAAAGGATCTTAATGATGCATTAACTATAGAGCCCTCTTTATTGCTTATGATGTCATCTCCTTCCCCTGCTAGTATTGAGCTCATGACTAAGGTTACCTTTAAAGACCTAATATGGACAGCGTTATCTTATCGATTTAATGATGCTGCTTGTATGTATATAGGTGTAGATATCGACGAACGATTTTATGTCGCCTATGCTCATGATTTTGTAACATCTGAACTTTCTACAGTTACTAGTGGATCAAACGAATTTAAACTTGGCTTTAAGTTTAACAGGGCTAAATAAAAAAAAGTCCCCTAGTATTAGTAAAGGACTTTTAAAGTGTCTAACAATAAAGCTAACCAAAAACAAATGTTACGACAAGCAAATTTATGTGTTTTGTCCTCGTTTGGTCTAATTCAAACTTTCTTTTGTTAACACTTTAATGTTAGTTAAGTCGCTTTTTTTCGTTTAAAAACAACTTTAAAATATGGTTTTTACAGCTTATTTTCTAGCGTTATTAGTCGGTATTGTTTTAGGTCTTATTGGTGGGGGAGGATCAATTTTAACAGTTCCTATATTAGTTTATGTAATGGACGTTAGTCCCGTTACTGCTACGGCATATTCATTATTTATTGTTGGTATATCTGCTCTAGTTGGAGCGCAACGTTTTTACCAGAGAGGCGATATAAACTTTAAGGTTAGTTTGTATTTTGCTATACCGTCTTTATTAGGTGTTTTCTTTTGCAGAAGATGGATTGTTCCTAATCTGCCTGAGACCATTCAATTTTTTGAATTGTTTGCTATTCAAAAAAACACTTTTATTCTCGTATTTTTTGGAGGGATAATGTTATTGGCTTCACTTTCAATGCTTTTCTCTTGGAAGTTATCGGCTACTAATCGAGATAATAATTTTCTGCTTATCGCATTAGATGGGATAATTGTCGGTATTATTACTGGTTTTGTTGGGGCTGGTGGCGGCTTTTTAATAATACCAGCATTACTACTTCTTACTAATATTAGCATGAAGCAGGCGGTAGGAACTTCATTATTAATTATCGCTATTAAGTCAATTTTAGGCTTTACTGCAGAATTGAACAATCCTATCGAATGGGATTTATTACTATTATTTACTGCCTTCTCCATCTTGGGGATTATTATCGGTTCTCATTACTCAAAGTTGATAAAAGGTCCCCTTTTAAAAAAATCATTTGGTATTTTTGTATTGTTAATGGCGGTTGCAATACTTGTCAAAGAGTTATTTTTTTAAGACCATCGTCAATCTAATATTATATTTATGAAAATAGAACAATTATATACCAAGTGTTTATCCGAAGCGGCTTATTATATTGAATCAAAAGGCGAGGTTGCGATAGTCGACCCTTTGAGAGATATCGATGTTTATATTCAGATGGCAAAAGATAATAATGCGACAATAAAATATATTTTTGAAACACATTTTCATGCTGATTTTGTATCTGGGCATCTTGATTTGGCCAGAAAAACTGGAGCAACGATCGTTTATGGCCCCAATGCTGATGCTAATTTTGACTTTCATAAAGCTTTCGATGGTGAAGTATTTAATATTGGTGATATTTCTTTAGAGTTGCTTCATACGCCTGGACATACTATGGAGTCCTCATGTTTTTTGCTTTCCGATGAAGAAGGAAAAAACCATAGTGTTTTTACCGGTGACACTTTATTTGTAGGGGATGTTGGTAGGCCAGATTTAGCAGTTAAATCAGGTGATATTACTCAAGAAGATCTAGCTGGATTGTTATACGATTCATTAAGAACTAAATTACTAACTTTATCAGATGATGTTATTGTTTACCCTGCACACGGAGCTGGTTCAGCTTGTGGAAAAAATATCGGTTCAGAAACGTATTCTACAATTGGTGAACAAAGGCAATCCAATTACGCTTTAAAAGACATAACAAAAACAGAGTTTGTTCAAGAAGTTACCGATGGTTTACTAGCACCTCCAGCATATTTTTTTACTGACGTTTTGAAGAATAAAAATGGTTATACCGATTTAGATACAGTCATATCTAATAATCTTAATCCGTTAAATCATTCCGAGTTTGTGAGTTCAGTAACTGATGGAGTTGTAATTTTAGATTGCCGTTCTCCTCAAGATTTTTCAAATGGCTTTATTGAAGGCTCAATAAATATTGGTTTAAAAGGTCAATATGCGCCCTGGGTAGGAGCTTTGTTAAATCCTGAATCATCATTGTTATTAGTTACGGATAAAGGCTTTGAACGTGAAGCTATAACTCGATTGGCAAGAGTAGGTTATGAGAATGTTATTGGCTTTTTAGATGGTGGTATAGGCTCTTATGATGGTGATTTAGAAACCATAAAAAACTGTTCACCTGAAGAAGCTTCATTGAAAATAGGGCGGGGGCATGAACATATTCTTGATGTTAGAAAACCTGGAGAGCGATCTAATGGTTACATTAGTCAATCTACTCATATCAGATTGCAAGAGCTACCCGCCAAGATATCAGAGTTGAATAAAGAAGATAATATTATGGTCTATTGTGCTGGTGGATATCGCTCCATGATTGCTTGTTCAATGTTGGCTGCTAATGGTTTCAATAACACGATTAATGTAGAAGGCGGATATTCTAAGTTGTCAAAGGAGGATGTGCCGATTACCGAAGGCCAATCGTGCTCAAACTAAAGAGATATGGAAAATGTAAAACTAAATTTGATAGATGTGAGAACCCCTGCTGAGTTTAATGCAGGAAGTGTTCCTAATGCTATTAACGTGCCTCTAAATGAGGTGGTGTCTAGATTTGAAGAGCTAAAAGAATTACAGCCGATGCTGATTTTTTGTGCTGCTGGTGTTCGTTCTCAAAAGGCAATAGATTATTTGATAGCAAATGGAGTTACCCAAGTTGAAAACGGTGGCGGGTGGTTAGATATAAATGCTAACTTAAATAAGTTATAAGGTTTCAAATTTGAAGCCATGTGAGTTGAAGTAACTCAATACTCTGGGTAAAACCTGCTTGACATTTTCTATTGACTTTTCGTTTTCGTGCAAAACAATTATAGAACCGCTCATTGCATTGCTAATTATATTATTGTAGCATTCTTCTGTCGAGGTGTTTTTGTCAAAGTCCCAGCTTAATATATCCCACATTATTATATCATAATATTGACTTATATGTCTTGTCTGAGACGGCTTTATTCTGCCGTATGGTGGTCTAAACAATTTGCTATGTAAAAGTTCATTAGCTTTTTCTATGTCTTTAAAATAATCTTCGTTTTTTGTTGCCCATCCGTTTAGATGAGAGTATGTGTGATTTCCAATTTGGTGTTTTTCTTCAACACATCTTTTTAGTAATAGAGGATGTTTTTCTGCCTGTGAGCCTTGGTAAAAGAATGTCGCTTTGGCTTTATGTTTTTTTAACTCATCCAATATGAATGGTGTTAAACTTTCGTGTGGGCCATCATCGAAAGTGAGGTATATAGTTTTGTTAACCCTTTCTTTATTCCAAATTATTGAAGGAAAAAAACGCTGAATAATTGCAGGTATTTGAACGAGTTTTAACATAAAAAAAGAGAGCCAAAAGGCTCTCTTAGAATATTTTAATTATTGATATTTTTCATAAAGTTCAACTATCTTTTTTTGCGAATCTTCGTCATTATATTTGGTAGTTAAACTGTACATATTCGAAATAATCTGATTAGCTATTTGGTATTCTCTTTGAATTTTACTCAATAATTTTTCGTCTATTGAGCTGTAATAGTCTAATTCGTCAAAATAGGTGTCAGTCAAAATACTTATAACCTCTCTTGCTTTTTCTATTTTTCCGATTCTGTAATATCCTTCCGCTAATGGAAGGTTGAAATAATTGTATGGTATTGCCTCGTTTGGCATAATTTCTACACATTTATCAATAACGATTTCAGCTTTGTCAAATTCCCCTTTTCTAATTAGGGCGTCTGATAATCTTGCAAAATTATTTCTGAAATTCATAGTCATTCTCATGTTTGTTTCATCCAAATAAATTGTTGGGTCTTGCATATTCCCCCATTTGAATTTATTAACTAAGTTGTCATACATAATATCAGTAGCAATTTCACCTGTTTGTCCATCTGTTGAGTTGGCTAAATAAGGCACGAATCTGTAGGCTAATCCATCAAGTTGAAAATATTTTTCTAATCCCATAAAGTTTCCAGAACCTACAGTAATAGCGAAATAGATTGGTCTTTCCCAGTTAAAATTAGCCAGAATATCTAGCACCATCATTTCATTTTTACTAAAGCCATTGCCTTTAAGTTCCCATTTCACTTCATCAACTATTCTGTCTCTATAGCTTTCTGGAACAACACCTTTACTAATAACATCATCTTTATCAATGGTGATTTTGAGTTTATTAGTTGGGCAATAGTCGGACTTTTCGCCATTTCTTGTAAAACCTTTAGTTTTGTCACTATCACTAGCGATAAAGTTCACAACATCTTTTACTTCAACGTAGCCTTTATTGTTATCTCTAATAAGGATATAATCTCTAGTCCCTTGTTTGTATTTATCCCAAGTCATTGAGCTTGGAATTGGTGCAGCATCATAAGCGGCTCTTTTCATTTGATCGATATACCAGTCCGTATTAAAGAGGCTTAAGTTAACGACTCTTATATCGGTACGTATTCCTTCGACTTCTTGTGCGTACCAAAGTGGGAATGTATCATTGTCGCCATTAGTAAAGATTATAGCGTTAGGAGCGCAAGAATTTAGATAGTTTGTCGCAACATCTCTAGCGGTATACCTTCTAGATCTGTCGTGGTCGTCCCAATTTTCTTTTGCCATTAATGTGGGCACTAAGAGTAAGCAGAGTGCGGTAGCTATAACGGAGCTATTTACGGCTGATAATTTTTTAGAAAGAAAATCTATTATTGCCATTACACCTAGCCCAATCCAAATAGCATATGCGTAGAATGAGCCGACATAGGCATAATCTCGTTCTCTTGGTTGGAAAGGATATTGATTAATATATACCACAATTGCAATACCAGTAAATAGAAATAATAAAAAGACGACTAGGGCATCATTTTTATTCTTTTTTATTTGATACAGTAATCCAATTATACCAAGTAAAAATGGCAACATATAGTAGTTGTTTCTACCTTTATTGTCGGCCATATTTTTAGGGATATTGTCTTGAGGTCCAAGCCCACGTATATTTTCATCAATGAAAGGAATGCCACTCATCCAGTTTCCTTTATTAATTTCGCCGTGACCTTGTATATCGTTCTGTCGGCCAGAAAAATTCCACATAAAATACCTAAAATACATATGGCCAATTTGATATCTGAAAAAATAGGTCAAGTTCTCTGAAAAAGTTGGGGGTCGCTTAGCGTTTTTTTGACCACTCCATTGTTGATAGGCTTTAGCGTGTGAGGGTTGTTGAGAGCTCCACATTCTTGGAAAAAATCCACTAAACTTTGAGTCATAAACAGGCTTTGAATTTTTTCTGTCGTTTGTTATCACGTATCTTCCTGACTCTTCATCTTTTTTGTAAACAGGGGTTCCGTCTTCAAGATCAACAATATTTGCATTATAATGTTGTCCGCTAAGGATAGGCCAATCTCCATATTGCTCTCTGTTCAAATAAGCTAATAAACTTACTGCATCTTCTGGATTATTTTCATCTATAGGAGTGTCTGCATTTGAGCGAATAACCAATATGAAAAAGGTAGAATAACCAATTAATATTGTAGCAAAACTTACTAAAGCTATACCCATCGTAGGCTTATTGTTTCTTTTAGCATATTTTAAACCAAATACAATTCCAAGAATTATAAGAGCAAAATAGATGATTGTACCTGAGTTGAAGGGAAGTCCAATAGTATTGACGAAAAATAATTCAAAGCCTTTTGCAAAGTTTACAATTTGAGGGATTATAACGCCTTGAATGCCTCCAGTTATTACAACAGATAGTAAAAATACTTTTATTAGCCCCCAAGTGCTTACTTCGTATTTTTTGAAATAATAAATAAACACTAATGCCGGAATCGCTAATAGATTTAGAAGGTGAACACCTACAGATAAGCCAATTAAATACGCAATTAAAATAATCCATCTAGAAGAATATTTGTCATCTGCCTCACTTTCCCATTTTAAAATTGCCCAAAAGGTAATGGCTGTAAAGGTTGATGACATAGCATACACCTCTCCCTCTGTTGCGGAAAACCAAAAAGAGTCTGTAAATGTATATGCTAGAGCTCCTACAAGTCCGCTTCCAAAAATTCCAATTTTTTGCGCTAATGAAAATTCGTTGTTTTCATTTGAAACAGAGGTCATTTTTTTTGCTAAAGCAGTAATCGTCCAAAATAAAAACAAAATAGCAAATGCGCTGCACATTGCTGACATTAGATTTATCATGAGCGCAACGTTTGTAACGTCAGTAGCAAATAAGCTAAAAAACCTTCCTAATAATTGGAATAGAGGTGCTCCCGGAGGGTGACCAACCTCAAGTTTATAAGCTGTACTTATATATTCTCCGCAATCCCAAAAACTTACAGTAGGCTCGATTGTAAGGAAGTAAACAAAAAATGCTATTGAAAAAGTTAACCAACCTAAAAGGTTATTTGATTTAATATAGTTCATGAGGACAATGTAATTGTTTTGTTGCGAATTTAATAAATAATTCCTCCAAATAGGAATCATTTTTATGATTTAAAACATTTGTTATATTTTTTTTGGAGCTACAATTTTAATTGTTACTTTTGTCGCCCTATTTTGCCCGATGGTGTAACTGGTAACACGTCTGGTTTTGGTCCAGAAGAGTCTAGGTTCGAGCCCTAGTCGGGTAACTTTTTTCTCTCTTTTTTTCGATATTTTTTTCTTTTTTAAGCTTTGTTTTTTTTATATATTTGCTAGGTGGTGGATTTTATCCTCACGTTAACCAAAACAAGTATTTATGATAGCTTCATTATCTAATTTAAGAACAAGTAGAAAATTACTTTTTTTCAATTCTATTTTATTTGCATTCTTACTTTTAAGTTCTAGTGTATATTCACAGTCAAATTTTAGCCCA
>CESO01005193.1_pt1 | contig 23768 bp, 24 predicted proteins | sample 356341 | NCBI WGS metagenome assembly CESO01 (sample SAMEA2621812, study PRJEB7988) | marine metagenome | biome: marine biome (ENVO:00000447); feature: deep chlorophyll maximum layer (ENVO:xxxxxxxx); material: "saline water (ENVO:00002010), including plankton (ENVO:xxxxxxxx)" | depth 35 m | reverse complement strand
TTTATTCATATGATTTCAAAAGACCGGTATCTATCCTCCCACAAATGGGATCTGATGTTAAAGGCATTGCCTTATAAACTTCCAACAACTGTTGTCGGGCATTCGGTTTTAAACCAACCTATTAATGCCCATCGTTTCGGAAATGGAGCTAAAAAAGTACTGCTATGGTCTCAAATGCATGGAAACGAATCCACGACAACCCGGGCTTTATTAGATTTATTTAACCATTTAAACACCTCAAAAGGTGAAAAATTACTGACATGTATAACGATGATGATCATTCCTCAGCTCAACCCAGACGGAGCTAAAGCTTATACGCGTGTCAATGCCAACGATGTTGACCTTAATCGAGACGCCTTAGACCTAAGTCAGCCCGAAAGCAGGGCATTAAAGGAGGTTTTCGATGCGTTCCAGCCCAATTTTTGTTTTAATCTTCACGGCCAACGGAGCATTTTTGCTGCTGGTAAAATGGGTAAGTCCGCTTCATTGTCTTTTTTGGCCCCTGCCGCTGATGCCCAGAATAACCTTAGTCCGGCACGTATTCAAGCCATGCAATTGATCGCTCATATCCATAAAAACTTACAAAAAGATATTCCAGACCAAATAGGCCGCTATGACGACACTTTTAACCCCAATTGTTTTGGAGACCGTTTTACCTCTCTTGGCGTACCTACCCTCTTGTATGAAGCTGGACACAATGGCCTAGATTATGAACGGCATTTCACCAAAAAAATGATTCTGGATGCACTTGTGTTGGGTTTGAATGCAATTGAAAATGGTGAATTCTTAAATTGTTCAATGGCAGAATACGATCAAATCCCGGAAAATAAAAAAGATTACGTAGACATTATAATAAAAAACGTTGATATAAGAACCGAAACCGGTTTTTTTAAGAAACAAGAATTGGCCGTTTATTATCAAGAAGTAAAAAAGGGGGAAAGTGTGGTCTTTAAACCTGTTTGTCACAGCTTTTCAAAAAAAATAGACCTATTAGCCCACCGTGTCCTGAATGCAGAAAAAATACTAAAATTGAGTGAGGTAGAATTTAACGAAGGAAGAACTATTGATATCTTCTAAAAAAGTCATTTTAGGTATTAAAATTGTAGCTAAATAGATATTTTATTAAATATTATTAAATTTTTTGCTTAATTTCGTGCAAAAATTTAACAATTATGAATAAGGTTAAATTAGATGAAGTCGATCATCAAATTTTAGACATCCTTATAGATAATACCCGCGTCCCTTTTACGGACATCTCTAAGCGGCTGTTTATCTCGGCAGGTACAGTTCATGTAAGAGTAAAAAAAATGGAAGAAGCTGGCATTATTAAAGGTTCATCGTTGAATCTGGATTATGTGAAATTAGGCTATTCTTTTATCGCTTACATTGGTATTTTCTTGGAAAAAACAAAAATTATTAACGATGTAATTAAAAACCTAAACGACATACCATTTGTGACAGTAGCTCACATTACAACAGGTAAGTTCAACATTTTTTGCAAAGTGAGGGCGCATGATACCAAGCATGCCAAAGAAATTATTTTTATGATTGATGACATAGAGGGCGTTTCCAGAACTGAAACCATGATTTCTCTTGAAGAAAGCATCAATGATAAAAAAAGATTAATGCACAGGATTTTTAATGAATTATAAATAATAACACACCGATAACAGCTGATGGCTCGAAAACCTAAAATCGAAAGATTTAATGAGAGTGTTCTCTCGAAATTCCAAATCTACAACAGTCTTTTTCTCACCCTTCCTTTTGATTTTATCAGAAACACATCGGTTCTGATTCCCCTTTTTGCAGATCACTGTAAGAACGGTTATGATCAGAAATTAGATCCTCGAGAAATCACCTCTAGTTTCTTTAGCAAATATCTTCCGGAATACGACAAAAAAGAACAGATTGATTTGCTTTTTCGTTTTATACAATACATTGAACGTCAGGTGGTTCTGTTTGATGCCATTGAGGATGCTGCATTTGGTTTTGTCAATAACATGCATGGCAGGGGGACCATTCGTCATATCAAAGAAGATGCTTCAGATAATCTTAAAGTCGACGAGCTTAAAGATTACCTCAACCGTTTTAAAGTCAGAATTGTGCTTACCGCACATCCGACTCAATTTTACCCGGGTAGCGTTTTGGGTATCATCAATGATTTGGCCAAAGCAATTGATGCAGGGGAGTTGGAAACTGTCAAATTATTGCTTACCCAATTGGGTAAAACCAAATTTTACAAAAAAATAAAACCCACGCCCTTTGATGAGGCCGTCAGTTTGATTTGGTATCTGGAAAATGTGTTTTATCATTCCGCCAGTACCATCTACACTTATATCAAAAGGCATATTTTTAATAAAGCAGCCTTGGACAATTCCATTTTTGACTTTGGGTTTTGGCCTGGAGGCGACAGAGATGGAAATCCATATGTTACTCCCGAAATTACACTTAAAACCGCAGAAAGTCTCAAGTTTTCTATTCTGAGAAACTATTTTAGGGAGATCAGAAAGATGAAACGCAGTCTTACTTTCAATGGCTTGGAAGAAAGGCTCGATGACCTTGAAAGTGACCTCTATGCTACTTTGTTTTCAAAGAAAAAGCCCGATTACTTTAATATTGAGTATTTCGAAAAAGCGTTGGACGAAATTTACCAGATCATAATCAATCAAACAGACGGTCTCTATGAATCTTTGATTTTGGATTTAAAACACAAAGTGAAAATATTTGGTTTTCACTTTGCAAGCCTAGACATCCGTCAGGATTCCAGAATCCACAAACAGGTATTTAATGAGATTTTTTCTCATCCCCACATCAGAAAGTATGTAGAAGGTTATCCTGAAAATTTTGATGAGTTGGATACTGCCTCTAGACACAAAGTTTTGACCACACTTAAAGGAGATGTACCTACTGATATTTTTGAAACCTCAATCACCAAGGAGACGTTGGAAAGCATTCGCGCCATGAGGGTCATTCAGCATCGCAATGGCGAACGAGGTTGTAATCGTTATATCATTAGTAATTGTCAGACAATTGACAACATCCTGGAGTTGTTTGCCCTGCACAAAATATGCAATTGGGATAACCCCACGGTCGATATCATTCCGCTTTTTGAGACCATTCCAGATTTGAAGGTTTGCGAGAAAATAATGCAGACCCTCTACGAAAATGAACAATACAGAAAACATTTGGCTTCTCGTGGAGAAAAACAAACCGTTATGTTAGGTTTTTCTGATGGTACCAAGGACGGCGGTTATTTTATGGCCAATTGGAGTATTTACAAAGCCAAAGAAGATTTAACTGCCCTATCTAACCGCTATGGCATTAGTATTGCTTTTTTTGATGGAAGAGGAGGCCCACCGGCCAGAGGTGGAGGGAACACCCACGAGTTTTATGCTTCTATGGGTAAAAAAATCCAAGCCGATGATATTCAGTTGACCATTCAGGGACAAACCATAAGTTCCAATTTTGGCACCAACGATTCCTGTCAATACAATCTAGAACAATTGCTCAGTTCAGGGATTCAAAATCAGGTATTCAACTCAGAGAGAAATGTCCTTTCTGACGAAAACCGTAAGACCATGAACCAACTGGCCGATCATAGTCACCAAATCTATCAAGATTTTAAGGCTCGGCCGGAGTTTATCCCTTATTTGGAAGAGATGACCACCCTAAAATATTACGCTAAAGCAAATATAGGAAGTCGACCCTCTAAAAGAGGTAGCTCTAAAAAACTTGAATTCTCTGACTTGAGGGCCATTCCATTTGTGGGAAGCTGGAGTCAATCCAAACAAAATGTTCCAGGATTCTATGGCGTAGGTTCCGCCCTCAAATCTTTTGAGGATATGAACCAATTCGACAAGGTTACCCAATTGTTTCAACAATCTTCTTTCTTTAGAACCTTGATTGCCAACAGTATGATGAGTTTGACTAAGTCGTTTTTTCCCTTAACGGCATACATGCAAAACGATAAACGTTTTGGGAATTTTTGGAATTTGATCCACAATGAGTTTAAGCTGACTCAGGAAATGATTCTAAAGCTTACTGGATTTGAAGAGTTGATGGAAAATGAGCCTGCCGGAAAGGCGTCTATCAAAATAAGAGAAGAGATAGTGCAGCCTTTGCTTACCATTCAGCATTCTGCCTTGATGACCATATTGGATGCCAAAAAATCAGGTGATATGTCTGACGAAACAATGGAGCTGTACGAAAAAATGGTAACACGCTCCTTGTTTGGAAACATCAACGCGAGCAGGAACTCTGCCTAATCTATTTGATAAAAATTGAATGCCTCCGAAAGCTTTTCGTATGGGACCTCAATATCGATTGCCGGTTGTCCCAGTGCATGAAGTAATACGAATTTTACGATACCGTGACTGTTCTTTTTGTCGTATCTCAATAAATCTGTGATTGCGGCTATATCTTCTGTGGTAAAACTTGTTTTGGAAAAAATTCCAAGAAATACTTTTTTGATCTCTTCAGCCACTGTCAAATCAAGCCTACAGATTTGGGTGGCCAAATAAGCCTCGGTAATCATTCCTATGGCAATGGCTTCACCGTGTAGTAAGGTTGTTTTTTTTGGGTTGTTGAGGCAATAGGTTTCAATAGCATGTCCCAGTGTATGTCCAAAATTGAGAATTTTCCTCAAATTCGACTCGTAAAGGTCTTCGCTAACCACTGTATTTTTTATTGAAACCGAGTGATGAATATAATCTTCTAAATCAATGTTTTCTGGTGACTTGTATTGAGAAAGCCTCTCGAAATAGTCCTTGTCTCGGATGATACCATGCTTTAACATTTCAGCATACCCACTCTTGTATTCGTTTTCCGGTAAGGTCTTTAAGTACTGTGAATCAATGATAACCATCCTAGGATGGATAATGATGCCAATTTGATTTTTTAATCCCCCCAAGTCCACTCCTGTTTTCCCTCCAACAGAAGCATCTACCATTGATAATAGTGTGGTGGGGATATTTACAAAATCAATACCCCTTTTGAAGGCTGCTGCTACAAATCCACCAAGATCTGTGACTACGCCACCTCCTAGGTTGATTAAAAGGCTTTTTCGATCTGCACCCAAATCAGAAAGTTGTTGCCAGACCTCTTGGCATGTATCGAGGTTTTTGTTTTTCTCACCGGCATTTATTTTAAGAATGTCGGCTTTTTTTAATACTGAAAAATGTTTTATAAACAGAGGTAGGCAAAGCGATACAGTATGGTTGTCTACCAGAATAAAAATAGAGGAGTAGCCCTCTGTTTCTATTAATAAAGGGAGAGCAACATAGGCTTCATCAGAAAATAAAACCTTGTATCCTTTTCCGCTAATTGCCGTTGTTGCCTTTTTCATGGTGTAAAATTAAAACATTAGATTGAATTACTATACTGTTTGTTTCATTCGCTGCGGTAATTGAGTTGAAGAACTTCAACAGACTTTTCGCAATTCTCCACCCTAATTGAAATGGGTTTTTCGCCCCAGTATCCATTGATAAAATAGGTTTTACAGCTGTCTTTTTGAGTATTGCTTTTTACAAAATCAACACTGGCTTTGTTTAAAAAACCCTGCAAAGCAATAGAATCAAATGCACTGTTTACCTTATTTTGCGGTTTCCAAGCTTTTTTGGAAAGATTAGCAATTACCCTGTCGTTAGGTCCGTAATTGCAACTTGTTTTTTTTCCTTTTAAAATGAATGCTAAAAAAATTAGTCCCATAGAAAAACCCATCATATAGAAACCTAGACGGTAAATCAATTTCATGTATTAATAATATTTAGTGATCTTGATTGATCTTCATTAATGCTAATGGTGACTTTGGTGTGGTATGGCAACAATGGACTGATTCTTTCTCCCCATTCAATAAGGCATAAATTTCCAGACTCTAAATATTCTTCTATGCCGATATCCATTGCTTCATCTATACTTTTAAGTCGGTAAAAGTCAAAGTGATAAATGCCCCCCTTGGCTGCACTGATGTATTGATTGACAATTGAAAAGGTAGGGCTGGAAATGGGATCAGTGACTTGCCATTTTTTACACAAGATGGAAATAAGCGTTGTTTTTCCTGCTCCCATTGGGCCATCAAAACAGACAATAGGGGTTTGTAGGTGCTCATTTAAATAATCGACCGCTTGGTCAATTTGCTCCAAATTAAATTTAAAAAACATATTGTAAATTTAATACTATCGGGGACGCATTACAACAAAAGGTATGATCATTTCTTCCATAGATATTCCACCGTGTTGAAACGTATTTCGGAAATGATTAGCATAATGATAAAAATTATTTTGATAGACAAAATACTGTTGTTCTCTTGCGAAGATGAACTTACTATTGAGATGGGAAGATGGTAATTGCAGTGCTTTTGGATCATTGACTTCCATTACGGATTTAGGGGGGTAGCTAAAGCTCTGCCCAGCTTTGTAACGAAGATTCGTGCTTATGTCGCGTTTACCTATGATTTTAATAGACTGATCAACATTGATTGTCCCATGGTCGGTAGTGACAATCAAATTAAAGCCAAACTTTCTGGCCTGTTGAATGATTTCCAGGAGGGGAGAGTTTTTGAACCACGATAGGGTAAGAGACCTGAAAGCCTTGTTGTCCGAAGCCAATTCTTTGATGATTTCCATTTCAGTTTTGGCATGGGATATCATATCCACAAAATTATAAACGACCACTATCAAATCACCTTTTTTTTGATTGTTAAGGGATTGAGCCAGTTCTTTCCCATCTTTGAGGTTGGTGATCTTTGAATAGCTGAATTGCGACTTTATGCGATTCCTGTCCAGTTGTGCTTTTAGAAATTCTGCCTCCTTAAGATTTTTGCCCCCTTCTTCGTTTTCGTTGACCCACAAATCCGGATGTGTTTTTTGCATTTCTAAAGGCATCATCCCCGAGAATATTGCATTTCGTGCATAGTGGGTTGAGGTGGGGAGAATACTGAAATAAGTGGTTTCCTCTTCCTTTTGGTAATGATTTTCGATTATAGGAGAAATCATTTTCCATTGGTCAAAACGCAGGTTGTCGATTACCAACATGAGCGTGGTCTTGCTGGATTCATTTTTGATTAGAGGAAAGAGTTTTTCTTTAAGGATTTGATGGGACATCAAAGGCCCTGATTCATTGACAATCCAATCTTCGTAATGGTTTTCAATGAACTTACCAAAAAGGCGATTGGCCTCTTTCATTTGATTTTGGAAAATTTCCAACATGGCCAAATCGTCCAGGTCTTCCAATTCCATTTCCCAATAGAGCATTTTGATGTAAAAGTCTGACCAATCTTTGTGTGTTTGAAGTTCATTTAAGGATAATGATATCCTTTGAAAAGCTTGTTGGTAATTGATGATGGTTTTTTCGGCAATCAAATTTTTATGTTCAAATAATTTCTTGAGGGCAAGTAAAATTTGATTTGGATTCACGGGTTTAATCAAATAATCTGAAATCTTGGCGCCAATGGCTTCCTCCATGATTTGTTCCTCCTCATTCTTAGTAATCATGATTACCGGTAGGAATGGGGAATTCAATTTAATTTCGTTAAGGGTTTCCAGGCCTCCGAGTCCAGGCATATTTTCATCTAACAACACCACGTCAAAGGATTTATCTTGGAGGATCAACAAGGCATCTTGACCATTATTGCAGGCAGTGGTATGGTAACCCTTGCCTTCCAGAAATAAAAAATGGGGTTTGAGTAATTCAATTTCATCATCCACCCACAAAATCTTGATTGGAGTCATATTATGTATCTTCGCACTAAGATTAGCAATTTTGAGAAAAAAAAAGGTTACCCTTTTGAACGACCCAATTTACGGATTTATTGGCATTCGTTCTTCATTAATCTTCGAGGTAATTTCCCACCCATGGTTCCAGCGTTTGAGGAGGATTTCTCAAATGGGATTTTCCCATTATGTATATCCCGGTGCGCATCACACCCGCTTTGAACACGCCCTTGGTACGATGCACTTGATGCAAGAGGTCATTGCGGTTTTGAGAATAAAGGGAGTTGAGATCAGTGAAGAAGAGGCAGAAGCTATGCAATTGACCATATTGTTGCACGACATTGGTCATGGTCCTTTTTCCCATACCACTGAAGCATTATTGGCGGGGAGGGTCATGCATGAAGAGATTTCGCTGGAGGTGATGAAGCGGTTGAATGATCAATTTAATGGAGCTTTGGACATGGCCATCGCAATTTTTACCGATCAATACCAAAGAAAATTCATGCACGAACTCATTGTTGGTCAGGTTGATTTGGATCGTATGGATTATCTCAAGCGGGATAGTTTTTACTCCGGTGCCACCGAAGGTAATATCAACAGCAAACGAATCATTGAAATGATGGTAGTAGTGGATGATCAATTGGCTTTTGAAGAAAAGAGCATTTTTTCCATTGAAAAATTTCTAATGGCCAGAAGACTTATGTATTGGCAGGTCTATTTGCACAAAACAAGTTTATCTGCCGAATTTTTGTTGACTCGCGTTCTGGAAAGGGTTCGTTTTTGTTATCAAAACGTATATAAGCCACAGGCTTCTGATCCTTTGGCATATTTTTTGTCACGTAATGATTTGAATAGCAACCTTACAATTGATCAACTTGAAAATTTTCTCCTTCTAGACGATTCTGACGTCATACAAGGGTTGAAGTCGTGGCAAAATCATGAGGATAAAATTTTGACAAAAATCTCTGATATGCTTGTCAACAGAAATCTACTAAAGATTAAAATTCAAGACGAGCCATTTGAACTACAAGCGGCTGAAAGCAAATATCTGCGTTTGAAAAACTATGGTTTGTCTGAAGAGGATTACCGATATTTTGTTTTTACCGGGGAAATATCGAATCAGACCTATGTGCCTCAGGACAAACAAATATGGATATTGACAAAAAATGGCAGCTTAAAAGAACTTCAGGAGGTAGACGCTTTTTTTAATTCGGAAGAACTTTCGCGAATTCAAAAGAAGTACTATTTATGTTTTCCCAAGAATCGACATCTAACTTAAATTTCATATTTTTGCAACGATGAAATTTACAGCTCAACAAATCGCTGCTCAACTTGAAGGAACTGTTGAAGGAGACCCTAATGTTGTGGTTTTTCAACTCTCAAAAATTGAAGAAGCTCAAAAGGGTTCACTTACTTTTTTATCTAATCCAAAATACACTCCATTTATATACAAAACCCAAGCCTCTGTAACCATCGTCAATCAGGATTTTATTCCCGAGGACGACTTATCCACTACATTGGTGAGGGTTGACAATGCCTATGACTCATTTTCAATACTCTTGGACTATTACAACAAGGAAAAAACCGCCATATCAGGTCTTTCTCAATCTGCTGTAATTAATCCTTCGGTCAAAATGGGAAAAAACTGTTTCGTTGGTGAGATGGTTTGCATTCAAGAGGAAGTAGAGATTGCCGACGATGTAAAAATATACCCTCAGGCATATATCGGTAGTAATGTCACTATTGGAGCCGGAACGATTATTTTTTCCGGTGTAAAAATATTGGAAGATTCCATCATTGGCGAAAATTGCGTCATTCACAGTGGTGCTGTTATCGGCTCAGACGGCTTTGGATTTGCACCTCAAAAAAATGGAGATTATAAAAAAATACCCCAAACTGGAATAGTGGTTTTAGGAGATCGTGTGGAGGTTGGATCCAACTCAACCATTGATCGAGCGACACTGGGAGTTACTTCGATTGGAAACGGTGTTAAACTGGACAATCAGATTCAGATTGCTCACAATGTGGAGGTAGGAGATAACACTGTTATCGCAGCTCAAACTGGAATTGCGGGATCATCCAAAATTGGCAAAAATTGTGTTATTGGTGGACAGGTAGGAATTGCCGGTCATATCAATATCGGTGACAATGTGAAAATCCAGGGGCAATCGGGTGTAATTAGTAGTGTTAAAGATAATTTAACCATACAAGGCACGCCAGCATTTTCTTACAACGATTACAACAAATCTTATGTTTATTTTAAAAATTTACCCAACATTGTAAAAGAAATTAACCGAATCATTAAGAAACTTGACCTATGACAAAAATAAACTTTAACCAAAGAACGCTCAAAGATCAAGTTGCCCTTGATGGCATGGGACTTCACACTGGAGAATCTGTCACGATTATTTTTAAACCTGCTCCAGTAGATACAGGCTATGTTTTTGTTAGGACAGACTTGATACCATCTGTTAAAATTCCTGCAGATGTTCATTACGTAATCAATACAGATCGAGGTACCAACCTTGAAAAAGACGGTGCCAAAATCCAAACTTCAGAACACGTATTGGCTGCACTGGTAGGAATGGAGGTAGACAACTGTTATATCGAACTCAATTCAGCCGAGTCTCCTATCATGGACGGGTCATCAAAGTTTTTTGTTGAAGCAATTGAGTCCGTTGGAATTGAAGAACAAGATAAACTGAGGGAAGAATATGTCGTAACCGATCTAATCACCTTTAAGGATGATGAGACTGGAAGTGAGATTACCTTAATTCCAGCCGAAGAGTACCAAGTTACTACTATGGTCGACTTCGAAACTAAGGTTTTGGGTACACAAAATGCTTCCTTGGATACCCTAAGAGATTTTAAGGAAACCATTGCACCCTCGAGAACATTTAGTTTTTTGCACGAACTTGAAATGCTATTGGAACATGGATTGATTAAGGGAGGTGACTTGAATAATGCGATTGTTTATGTTGATAAACCTCTTTCGGAAAGCAATATGGATCGTTTAAAAGAAGCTTTTGGCAAAGATAATATCGCCATTCAACCCAATGGGATATTGGATAACCTAAGCCTTCATTTTTCCAACGAAGCGGCCCGTCACAAACTTTTGGATGTTATAGGAGATTTGGCATTGGTTGGAGTTCCCATCAGAGGGAAAGTTTTTGCCCATAAGCCGGGACATAAAGTAAATACTGATTTTTCGAGAAAACTCTCACAAATCATCAAACAAGAAAGACGTCAAAATGCGCCCAAAGTAGATCTCAATGCTGAACCACTGATGGATGTTAACGATATTATTAAAATGTTGCCCCACCGTCCCCCGTTTCTCTTAGTAGATAAAATATTCGAGCTTTCGGAGACCCATGTAATTGGTCTTAAGAATGTCACCATGAATGAACCCTTTTTTGTAGGTCATTTTCCTGGTGCGCCCGTGATGCCGGGGGTTTTGCAAATCGAAGCCATGGCACAAGCCGGAGGCGTTCTTTTGCTCAATACCGTTCCCGATCCTGAAAACTACCTTACATTGTTTATGAAAATGGACAACGTAAAATTTAAAAGACCTGTAAAACCCGGAGACACACTTCTTTTTAAGCTGGAGTTGATATCTCCCATCAGGAGAGGTATATGCCATATGAAAGGAATGATTTTTGCCAACAGATACTTAGTGACTGAAGGTGAACTCATGGCACAAATCATCAAACGCAAATAATTAAAATGAAACAACCCTTAGCTTATATACACCCTGAAGCTAAAGTAGCCAAGAACGTAGTTATTGAACCCTTTACGACCATTGACAACAATGTTGAAATTGGTGAAGGAACATGGATAGGATCCAATGTCACCATAATGGAGGGAGCCAAGATAGGAAAAAATTGCAGTATATTTCCGGGGGCTGTTATTGCAGCAGTACCTCAAGATTTAAAATTTCAAGGTGAAGATACTTTGGTCGTCATAGGAGACAACACCACCATCAGAGAGTGTGTAACTATAAACAGAGGTACCTCTGACCGTCAACTCACCAAAATAGGTAACAATTGTTTGATCATGGCTTATTGCCACATTGCCCACGATTGTTTTGTTGGTGATAATTGTATTTTTTCAAACAACAGCACCCTTGCCGGTCACATAACCATTGGCAATTACGTAATTCTGGCAGGATTGGTGGCTGTTCATCAGTTCTCTACCATTGGTGATCACGCTTTTATTGCAGGAGGATCCTTGGTCAGAAAAGATGTGCCTCCCTATGTAAAAGCAGCTCGTGAACCTCTTTCCTATGTGGGTATCAACTCTGTAGGATTGAGAAGAAGAGGGTTTACTTCCGAAAAAATTACAGAGATCCAGAACATTTACAGGAATTTATACCAAAAGAAATTAAACAATAGTCAGGCTGTTGATATCATCGAAGCCGAAATGGTTGCCTCTCCCGAAAGAGATGAAATATTACAATTCATCAGAAACTCTCAAAGAGGGATCATGAAAGGTTATTTCCAAAAAAGTTAAAAACTAATCCATGGCATCTACCTCCGACATCAGAAAAGGATTGTGCATTAAGTTCAACAATGACATTTATAAAATTGTTGAGTTTCTTCACGTAAAACCGGGAAAAGGTCCTGCATTTGTTAGAACCAAACTGAAGAGTGTTACCTCTGGTAAGGTTGTCGATAATACTTTTTCTGCAGGTCACAAAATAGACGACATCCGCGTAGAAACCAACAAATTTCAGTACTTGTATGGAGAAGGAGACGATTACAATTTTATGAATATAGATGACTATAATCAGATTGTAGTGAACAAAAATTCCATCGATAACCCTGGATTGATGAAAGAAGGCGAGATTGTCAGTATTTCAATCAATACCGAGGATGGTTTGCCGCTTTCAGTCGATATGCCTGTTAGTGTTATTTTAGAGGTAACTCATACCGAGCCTGGTTTAAAGGGGAATACAGCGACCAACGCAACCAAGCCTGCCACCGTCGAAACTGGTGCCAAAATAAACGTTCCTCTATTTATTAATGAAGGGGACAAAATAAAGGTAGATACTGTTAAAGGAAATTATCAAGAAAGAATTAAAGAATAGCCCATCACTTACCAACTCAATGATTTATAATATTTTTAAAACTGAAAAAAGGCAATGAGCGTATTAGTAAACAAGCAATCCAAAATTATAGTACAGGGTTTTACAGGTAGTGAAGGGACCTTCCATGCAGAACAAATGATCGCCTATGGCACAAATGTGGTTGGGGGAGTTACTCCGGGAAAAGGAGGGCAGAACCATTTGGATAAGCCGGTTTTCAATTCGGTTGCTCAGGCTGTAAAAGAAGCCAAGGCTGATACGTCAATTATATTTGTACCCCCGGCATTTGCAGCCGATGCCATTATGGAAGCTGCCGAATCCGGAATTAAAGTTATTATTGCCATTACAGAGGGTATTCCCGTAGCTGACATGACCAAAGTTTCGGATTATATTAAAAAAAGAAAATGCACCTTGATCGGCCCCAATTGTCCAGGGGTCATCACACCCGAAGAGGCCAAAGTTGGGATCATGCCTGGTTTTGTTTTCAAAAAAGGTAATGTAGGGATTGTTTCCAAATCAGGGACTTTGACCTATGAAGCCGCTGACCAAGTGGTCAGACAGGGATTGGGAATTACCACAGCGATTGGAATTGGCGGAGATCCCATTATTGGAACCACCACCAGAGACGCTGTAGAACTGTTCATGAATGATCCCGAAACAGAAGCCATAGTAGTTATCGGAGAAATTGGAGGGCAACTAGAGTCCGATGCAGCACACTGGATCAAGGAGAATGGAAATACAAAACCGGTTATTGGTTTTATTGCTGGAGAAACCGCCCCCAAAGGAAGAACTATGGGACACGCAGGAGCTATAGTAGGAGGGAAAGATGACACTGCCGAAGCCAAAAAAAATATCATGAGGTCTTGTGGAATCCATGTGGTGGACTCTCCGGCAGAGATTGGTAAAAAAGTTGTGGAAGTCTTAGCTTAAATATATATGAGTAAATTACTGGAAAACAAAACAGCCATCATTACTGGAGCTACCCGAGGTATTGGTAGGGGTATTGCCCAAACCTTTGCACACAATGGTTGCGATGTGGCCTTTACTTACAACAACTCAATCGAGGCCGCTCAGACTCTAGAAAAAGAATTAAACAAAACTGGCATTAAAGCCAAGTCCTATCAAAGTAATGCTGCTGATTTCGATCAAGCTCAAGTGTTGATTGACAAGGTTTTGAAAGATTTTGGAACTGTTGATATATTAATCAATAATGCTGGGATTACCAATGACAATTTGTTGATGCGAATGGGTGAAGCTGATTTTGATCAAGTTGTAGGTGTTAACCTAAAATCTGTTTTCAATATGACCAAAGCTATTCAACGCACTTTTTTAAAACAAAAATCTGGTTCACTAATCCACATGAGCTCTGTGGTAGGAATCAAAGGGAATCCTGGTCAATCAAACTATGCTGCTTCCAAAGCAGGGATTATTGGTTTTTCTAAAGCCATTGCGCTCGAACTGGGATCTAGAAATATCAGAAGTAACGTGGTCGCTCCAGGATTTATTGAAACCGAAATGACAGATAAACTTTCGGAGGATATGGTTCAAAAGTGGCGAGATGGAATTCCCCTTAGAAGAGGGGGATTGCCTGAGGATGTTGCCAACGCTTGTTTGTTCTTGGCATCAAATTTATCTAATTATATTACCGGTCAAGTCCTCCAAGTCGATGGAGGAATGCTAACTTAAAAAAAACAATTATCATGCAAAAACTACCTAAAATTGGATTACCCATTATTCTATTGGCCTTTGTGCTGATCATTTTTGTCTCTAAATCTTCCATTAATATTGGATATGGAGAAGCAGGTGTATTATTTAGAACCTTTGGAGGAGGAGTTGTCACTGACGAGGCTCCACTTTCGGAAGGGTTTCATATTATTGCGCCTTGGAACAAGGTTTATATTTATAATGTAAAGCAGCAAGAATTCTTCGAGGGAAATATGCAAGTATTATCTTCCAACGGTTTGGAAATATCTCTCGACGTATCCGTATTGTATCAACCTGTATATAATGAGCTGGGCTTATTGCATAAAACTAAAGGCGAGAATTATGTCAATATTGTTTTGATACCTCAGATTCGAGCAGTAGCCAGAAGTGTTGTCGGACGTTATACTCCCGAGCAGTTATATTCAACTAAACGAGATGCGATTCAGAACGAAATATACGAGGAAACTCAAAAGGTTGTAGAAAACCAACACATTCAAGTTAATGCTGTATTGGTTAGAGATGTTTCTCTTCCTCTCGCTATAAAAGAGGGAATTGAGAGAAAACTAATTCAAGAACAGGAATCACTTGAATATGAATTCCGTTTGGAAAAAGCCAAACAAGAGGCTGAAAAACAAAGAATAGACGCTGAAGGTAAGGCAGCTGCTAACAGGATTCTTAGTGCCTCCATCACCAAAATGATTCTCAAAGAAAAAGGAATAGAGGCCACCAAAGCACTTTCTACTTCCCCAAATGCTAAAGTCATTGTTATCGGTAGTGGAGAAGATGGCATGCCCATTATATTAGGAGGTCAATAAAAATTGATTTGAAATTTCATTGAAAAAAGTATTATATTTACTGTGTGAAAACATTGAATTATCATGTACATATTCTTTTAACCGATCAAATGAGGTAAAGGATGTGTATTGACCATACTGAAAACCCGTTTGATTTCAAACGGGTTTTTTTTATAAAATATATTTACAATGATAAAAATTGCGATTCAAAAATCAGGGAGACTCAATGATGAATCTCTGGCAATACTAAAAAAATGTGGCATTTCTATTGACAATGGTAAAGACCAACTCAAGGCTTCTGCTAGAAACTTTCCCATGGAGGTGCTTTATCTTAGAAATGGAGACATACCACAATACCTCAGAGATGGGGTAGTAGACTTGGCAATCATTGGTGAGAATCTTATTCATGAAAAAGGAAAGGACTTGAGTATCATTGAGAATTTAGGTTTTTCCAAGTGTCGCGTCTCTATAGCTGTACCCAAAGAAGTTGACTTCAACAATATTCAACAACTCAATGGTAAGCGCATCGCCACTTCCTATCCCAATACCGTCCAACAATTTCTGGATGAAAACGGAATTTCTGCCGATCTACACATCATTAATGGGTCTGTAGAAATAGCACCCAATATTGGACTGGCAGACGCCATCTGCGATATCGTTTCCAGTGGCAGTACTTTATTTAAAAACAACCTTAAAGAAGTTGCTAAAATAATGGAGTCTCAAGCAGTATTGGTTCAATCTCCAGATTTATCTTCAGAAAAATCTGAGATTGTTGACAAATTACGTTTTCGGTTAGGAACTGTTTTACGGGCAAAAAAATCAAAATACATATTGTTGAACGCCCCCAACGATAAAATAGAAACGATCAGTAAAATTCTTCCTGTTTTAAAAAGTCCAACCGTTTTACCTCTAGCTCAGAAAGGATGGTCTTCTTTGCACTCTGTGATTGACGAATCCTCTTTTTGGGAAGTCATTGACGAGTTAAAAGCCGCAGGGGCAGAAGATATCTTGGTTTGTCCAATCGAAAAAATTGTTTTGTGATGCAGCGTTTTATCAATCCCACCCCTGATCAATGGAAGGATTTAACCCAAAGGGGGTCTGCCTCCTATGCTTCCCTTGAGCCTTTGGCTAAAGAAGTCTTTGACGATGTTACCAAAAACGGAGATCAAGCATTGATGAATTATACCGAAAAATTTGACAAAGTTAAATTGGAAGATTTTTCTGTCAGTGCCGAAGAAATTGAGGTAGCTAGGTCTCTTGTGCCAGAAAAATTAAAGTTGGCCATCCAAAAAGCAAAAGAAAACATCTATCGTTTTCACATAGCTCAAAAGACCAAAGAAGTCAAAGTTGAGACCCAGATTGGTGTCAATTGTTGGCAAAAAAAATTACCTATCGAAAAGGTAGGCTTATACATTCCTGGAGGATCTGCACCCTTGTTTTCCACCATTTTGATGTTGGCCATTCCCGCTCAGGTGGCTGGATGTAGTGAAGTTGTATTATGTTCACCACCAAATATTTACGGTAAACTACCTGATGTAATACTTTATACTGCAAATCTTTGTGGTGTCGATAAGATATTTAAGGTGGGAGGAATGCAAGCTATTGCTGGTATGACCCTGGGAACAGTAACCCTACCCAAAGTGGATAAACTCTTTGGGCCTGGAAATCAATATGTAACTGTAGCCAAGCAGTTGGCCACCCAATACCATGTGTCTATTGATATGCCCGCAGGGCCCAGTGAGTTGATGGTTGTAGCTGATGCTTCTGCCAATGAGGCATTTGTCGCTTCGGATCTCTTATCTCAAGCCGAGCATGGTCCTGACAGTCAAGTGCTGTTGGTTACTACAGACCTTAAAATGATTGACCAAGTCGATGCGGAAGTCGAAAAGCAAATTACTACTTTAGAACGCCAAGATACTGCCCGAAAAGCGCTGGACAACTCAAAAATCATCTATTTTGATTCGGAAACAGAGGCTTTGGCATTTACCAATTTTTATGGAGCGGAACACCTGATAATATGCCTTAAAAACGAAGACGAATTCGTCAATAAGATCAAACATGCAGGTTCTGTATTTATTGGGAACTATACCCCCGAAAGTGCCGGTGATTACGCCTCTGGTACCAATCACACTTTGCCGACCAACGGTTATGCAAAACAATACAGTGGGGTGAATTTAGACAGTTTTTTAAAGGCCATCACCTATCAAAAAATAACTGCTCAAGGATTGCAAGACCTTGGGCCTGTGATTGAAGAAATGGCTGGTGCAGAAGGCTTACAAGCTCACAAGAATGCCGTCTCCATTCGACTTAAAAAGCTTCAAAATGAGTAATATTGAAATAGCGCAACTCGTCAGGAAAATGGTGAGGGAGATTGCCCCTTACCGTTCGGCTAGGGGTGAATTTGAGGATTTTGATGCTCAGAAAATTTTTTTGGATGCCAATGAAAACCCCTATAACACTGATGTTAATCGTTATCCCGATCCGTTACAGCGTCGTTTAAAACTAGTTTTGGCAAAGGCAAAAGGGGTATCCGCTGATCAAATATTGCTAGGTAATGGTAGTGACGAAGTATTGGATCTGATCTTTCGCACCTTTTGTGAGCCTGGGCAAGACGAAGTGGTTTTATTGCCACCTACCTATGGAATGTATGGGGTATTGGCTAAACTGAATAACGTCAAAGCAGTTGATGTTCCGCTCGATGACAACTTTCAATTGGATCTAGCGGCCATTATGTCTTCGGTGAACGAAAATACCAAAGTGATTTTTGTGTGCAGTCCAAACAATCCTAGTGGAAACGCCATTCCCTTTGAACAGATTGAAATACTGTTAAAGCATTTTAAAGGTTTGGTAGTAGTGGATGAAGCTTACATAGATTTTTCTGAACAAAGAAGCGCATTAAGCTTATTAGAAACCTATCCAAAACTGATCATTTGTCAAACTCTCTCCAAAGCCTATGGACTGGCAGGGATACGCTTAGGCATTGGCTTTGCAAACCCTGAAATTATTGATTTTTTTAATAAAATCAAAGCCCCTTACAATGTCAATGTATTGACCCAAAAAACAGCTTTGGTATCCTTAAATGCTCCCACTGTTGTGAAACGACAGGTTAAAACTTTGATTGAAGAACGTCAAAAAATGGAAAGAGAATTACCCGCTTTTGGCTTTGTTAATAAAATCTATCCCAGTGATGCCAACTTTATATTAATTCAAGTGGACGATGCCCAAAAGCGTTACGACCAGTTTCTGGAACAAGGCATAGTGGTTCGTAACCGTTCCTCTCTTTTGGGTTGTGAAAATACACTCCGCATTACGATAGGGACAACCCAGGAAAATATTAAATTTATTAACGTTTGTAAATCCATAGATCAATGAAAAAAGTATTGTTTATCGACCGAGACGGTACCCTGACTTTAGAACTGGGAGATTATCAAGTTGACGCCTTTGAAAAACTGATTTTTTATCCTCAAGTTTTTTGGTATTTGACAAGTATAGTAAAAGAATTGGACTATGAATTGGTGATGGTTACCAATCAAGATGGTTTGGGGACCGATAGTTTTCCTGAGGAAGAATTTTGGCCCTATCAGAATCATCTGGTAAAGTCCTTTGAAAATGAAGGAGTGATTTTTTCCGAAATACTCATTGATCGCACTTTTCCAGAAGACAAAGCAGATACACGCAAACCGGGAACTGGAATGCTGACAGCATATATAAATAATCCAGAGTATGATTTATCAAATTCCTATGTTATCGGGGATCGATTGACAGATATGCAATTGGCGAAGAATTTAGGTTCCAAGGGGATTTTCATTGATAATAATGCTGATTTGGGAGCGGACGAAGTAACTGATACGGCCTTGGAGGAAACTATTGAACTAACCACTAAGCGCTGGGAGAACATCTACCGTATGCTTTTGTTAAAGGAGCGCGCAGTGCGATTAGATCGAAATACCAAGGAAACAAAAATATCAATTGATTTAAACTTGGATGGATCTGGAAAAAGTCAGATTGACACTGGAATCGCTTTCTTTGATCATATGCTAGATCAATTGGCCCGTCACGGCGGAGTTGATTTGAACATAAAATCCATAGGTGATCTAGAAGTCGACGAACACCACACCATAGAAGATACAGCTATTGCTTTGGGTGAAATTTTCGCTAAGGCATTGGGCAACAAAAAAGGGATAGAACGCTACGGATTTACACTGCCCATGGACGATGCATTGGCACAAGTGGCGCTTGATTTTGGTGGCAGAAGTTGGTTGATTTGGGAAACAGAATTCAAAAGAGAAATGATAGGCCAAATGCCAACGGAAATGTTTTACCACTTTTTTAAATCCTTTGCAGATGGAGCCAAGGCAAACCTCAGCATAAAAGCAGAGGGAAACAATGAGCACCATAAAATTGAATCCATTTTTAAAGCTTTTGCTAAAGCGATTAAAATGGCAATAAAGAGAGATGCTGAAAATATGATTTTACCTTCCACCAAAGGAACCTTGTAGGATGAAAACCGTCATTGTAGATTATAATGCAGGAAATGTAAAAAGTTTACAGTTTGCATTAGAACGCTTGGGTGTTGAGGCACAAATCACTGCCGAACTAGAAGAGATTTCTAATGCTGATAAAGTAATTTTCCCTGGTCAAGGGGAGGCTGCGAGTGCTATGAATAAACTGAGGTCAAATGGATTGGATTTGTTGATTCCAAAATTGAAGCAACCGGTATTGGGAATCTGTTTGGGCATGCAATTGTTATGTAAAAAAACGGAAGAAGGAGACACCAAATGTTTGGGTATCCTCCCTATAGAAGTCGTTCGTTTTCCCAATACCGTGAAAGTCCCTCAAATGGGATGGAATTTGGTCAATCATAATGAGAACGGATTGTTTAAAGGAATCGAGCAAGATTGTTATATGTATTTGGTTCATAGTTATTTTGTTCCAATAACCAGGAGCACTTCAGCGAGGAGCGTTTATGCTGGAATTTACAGTGTAGCAGTAGAAAAAGATAATTTTTATGGAGTACAATTTCATCCCGAAAAGAGCAGTAATGATGGTTTGTGCTTGTTGGAAAATTTTTTAAATATTTGATATGAGAATCATCCCTGCCATAGATATCATTGATGGGAAATGCGTTCGATTGACCAAAGGAGACTACGCCACTAAAAAAACTTACAACGAGGATCCTTTAGAGGTTGCCAAGGCTTTTGAGAACAGTGGGGTTTCTTTCCTTCATGTTGTCGATTTAGACGGTGCCAAAGCCAAAAGCATTGTCAATCATAAAGTGCTTGAAAACTTAGCTACCTATACAGATTTAAAGATTGATTTTGGGGGAGGATTGAAATCCGATACAGATATAGAGATTGCATTTGAATGTGGTGCTCATCAGGTTACTGGTGGGAGTATTGCCGTTAAACAGGTAGATACCTTTCAGAAATGGATAAAACAGTATGGAAGTGACAGAATCATTTTGGGGGCCGATGTAAAAGAAGACCGTATAGCGATAGGGGGTTGGGCTGAAACCTCCGAAGAACAAATTATACCCTTTATTAAAAAGTACCAAGAGGAAGGAATCCAATACGTTATATGTACAGATATTAGTAAGGATGGAATGTTGGAAGGTCCAGCTTTTTCTCTCTATCAGTCCTTATTGTCTGAATTTCCGACCATCAAATTGATTGCCTCAGGTGGAGTTTCAGATATTCAGGAATTACCTCTATTGGCCGAGTTGGGCTGTGAAGGTGTGATTATCGGTAAAGCGATTTATGAAAAAAAAATCAGCCTGAAAAGTTTAGAAAAGTTGATTGTAAATAAGCCATGAATTATGTTAGCAAAGAGAATTATCCCTTGTTTAGATATCAAAGACGGTCGAACCGTTAAGGGAGTCAATTTTGTTGACCTGAGAGACGCTGGTGACCCTGTCGAATTGGCCACCCGATATACAGAGGAGGGAGCCGATGAATTAGTATTTTTAGACATATCTGCAACGGAACAAAAAAGAAAAACTTTAGCGGACTTAGTATTGAGGGTAGCCGCTTCACTGGACATTCCTTTTACGGTAGGAGGCGGAATCAGCAGCGTAGAGGATGCCAAAATATTGTTACAAAATGGCGCAGACAAGGTTTCGGTCAATTCTGCTGCTGTAAGAAGACCAGATTTGATCAATGAATTGGCTGATGCCTTTGGTCGTCAGTGTGTCGTTGTTGCTATTGATGCCAAAAAGATAGAAGATCGTTGGCTTGTTCATTTGGTAGGAGGGAAGGTGCCAACTACTATTGAGCTATATGTGTGGGCCAGAGAAGCCGAAATACGAGGAGCTGGAGAAATTCTATTTACCTCTATGGATCACGACGGAACTAAAAACGGATTTGCCAATACCGCCTTGGCCGAATTGACTGAAACGGTCAACATTCCCATCATAGCTTCCGGTGGAGCGGGGAATACTCAAGATTTTGTGGATGCTTTTAAACAGGGTAAAGCTGATGCTGCCCTGGCGGCCAGTGTTTTCCACTTTGGTGAAATCCCCATACCACAACTTAAACAGATTTTAAAAAAAGAAAATATTCCAACAAGAATCATCTCATGAAAACAGCCAATTTTAATAAAAATAACGACGGCCTTTTACCGGCTATAGTTCAAGATGCACAAACCCTAAAAGTTTTAATGTTAGGGTATATGAATCAGGAAGCTTTGGTAAAGACCCAGTCTTCTGGAAAGGTCACTTTTTATAGCAGAAGCAAACAAAGACTATGGACCAAAGGAGAAGAAAGTGGAAATTTTTTAAAATTAGTATCCGTTAAGGTAGATTGTGACAAAGATACACTTTTGATAACATCTTCCCCGGAGGGGCCGACCTGTCATCTAGGAACAGATACTTGTTGGGGAGAAGATAACGCATCCGGTTTTAGTTATGTCAAGGAACTGGAGGCGGTTATCGAAGATCGTCAGAAAAACCCTTCAAAGGAAAGTTATATCAGTAGCTTGTTTGAAAAAGGCATCCATAAAATTGCTCAAAAGGTAGGAGAGGAAAGTGTCGAAACCGTTATTGAGGCTGTCGCTGGCAACGAGCAGCTGTTTATAGATGAGGCTGCAGATTTATTTTTTCACTACCTAATTTTGTTAAAATCAAAAGGAAAATCCCTTAAAGATGTTCTATCAGTTCTAGAGGAGCGAAAAGGCTAAAGGCTTTACGAGGACCCTTATCGATATTTTGGAAGGTTGAGTATTGAAATGCCCTGGCCATCAGGTTGGTTGGAAATACAGGCTAACTCGCAAAAGGTTGGAGTGGGGAAGAGCCCATTTATTATTCACTGGAAAATGAAGCTGAAACTGAAGAAAAATTCCTGTAGAAATTGAGCGATATATCCAACCCTTTTAAAGTCTTATCCTACAATATTGTGATAAATAAAAAACAATAACACTTCGTAAAATCAGAGGAAAAAATTGGAAAAGATTTTATATCCGTATATTTCGACTGAAAATTTTAGAATCTGGAGTTAGTACTTTGGATGTTATAGATCAAAACCTCTTAAAAATTTATGCCAATTAAAAACTTTAACCCTGATGTGTTTCCTTTTTTTAAAAAGTTAGAGGCTAACAACAATCGCGAGTGGTTTCAAGCTAACAAAGAAGAGTTTAAATTGCTTGAGGCATATATAAAGCAATTTATGCAAATCATTGCGGACAATCTAAAGTTTCATGACAAAATTGAAAAATCAAAAATATTCCGTATTTACAGAGATGTTCGTTTTTCAAAAAATAAAACCCCTTACAAAACCCATTTTGGATTATCTTTTAAGCGTGAAAAACCTGCTTTAAGGGGTGGATATTACCTACATTTAGAGCCAGGAAAAAGTTTCTTAGGAGTAGGATTTTGGGCACCCGAAAAAGAAGACTTATTGAGGATTCGCAAAGAATTGGAAGTTGGTGCTGATGAATACCGTCAAATTATAGAAAAGAAAACCTTAAAGAAATACTGGGGTTCTCTTTCGGGAGATGAAGTTAAGTCCGCCCCTAATGGGTTTTCTAAAGACCATCCCGATATTGATTTGATAAAAAAAAAACAACACGTATTTATTAAAAACATAACAGATCAGGATGTCCATTCAAAGGACTTCGTAGACATAATTGATGAACATTTCCAAAGCATACGTCCATTCTTTGATTTCATGAGTAATGTTTTGACCACGGACCTTAATGGTGTTAGTCATTTAGGCTGATTAATTTTTTCAATTTTAGACTAGAAAAGAAAATTAAGCAGAATAGTTTAATTGAGATGCTTTATGTTATGGCTAATAATGCTTTTAAAGCATTGAATTATTCCGATCCTAAATTAGAGGCTGAGACCTTTATGATGATTTGGGAGGGTTCATTAATGTATTTATTATTAAATGAACCATCTAACTCATTTATTATTTATGAAAATTTACTATCAAAATATGTTATATAATCAATCTGTTTTATAAATAAGTGTATGTACTCACTTTT
>CESO01027874.1_pt1 | contig 23781 bp, 17 predicted proteins | sample 356341 | NCBI WGS metagenome assembly CESO01 (sample SAMEA2621812, study PRJEB7988) | marine metagenome | biome: marine biome (ENVO:00000447); feature: deep chlorophyll maximum layer (ENVO:xxxxxxxx); material: "saline water (ENVO:00002010), including plankton (ENVO:xxxxxxxx)" | depth 35 m | reverse complement strand
TTTTTTTTATCTATAACAATAACCCGATTCAAAATTTCAATACCCTACTTTAAAAAGTTTTCTATGGGTCAAACATATTCAAAAAATCAATCCCAATGCCTTTTTTGCAGCATATAATTTAAAGTCGAATGATTTTAAAGTCCGTTCTTCTGTTTTGCAAATGTTCTTCTTCGGTCAGTTTACAACAATTGCATTGATTGATCCAAGCCTGATATCCATTTTCATTGAGACTATTTAAGATTTCTTGAGCTTCAGCATGGGTCTTGGCCTGATCGACAATGACTTGGTAGAGGTTTTCTTTGGTTTTTTTAACTTCAGCCGGGTAGCCAATTGCCTCAAAATCTTTTTGTTGGTGGACTGCATTTTTGATTTCCCCGAATGAACCACTAATGATCAAATAATCAAGGTTGCTATTTCCTACTTCAGTAATTTCACCGTAACCTTTTCCAAAAATCCGCTCCTTGTTTCCGATGCGCTCGCTTACATAGTCGATGATGGTTTGATTTCGTTGTTGTGAGAGCTTTAGGTTATAGTCTTCACTGCCCCTACAGTCGGTGTAGGAACCTACCTCCACTATCATTTCGGGGTGTGCCTTCATGGCAGTGACCACCGCATCAACCCTATCCTTGTAGTCTATTAATAAATTGGATTTATTAAATTCGTAAAAAATAGGTAAAAAGGTTTTTTGGATTGCTTGGGGAAGTTTTTCTAAGGTGACTTCGGCACGTTGCAGCATTACCTTAATGGCTGGGGATTTTCCGTATTTGCTACTGACCAAATAGCTAAATGAATCTTTGACCTGAAGGGGGGAGGTGTTTTTGTATAGAAATGAACCGTTGGAGTTGAGTTTTAGCACCCCGTGATGCACATTGTTGACCAACTCGGCCTCAATTGGAAACAAGGCTGTTAGCGGGTCGTAACTCATCATTAGGGCTTTGTCGTTTTTTAGAATTCCCTCTTGTGATACAATCAGCGTATCGATGGGATTGTAGTAATAATGGTCTTCCATCCCCATGATTTTTGGGGTGAATTTAAAGACATAAATGTCATCTTCACCTTTTCCTGTATTGCGATTGGAGCTGAAAAAACCGTATTCGAGTTGTGGGTCAAGCGAAAAGGAAAAATCATCCTGATCGCTTTCGAAGGGCATGGGTAAATTCATTACATGCCATCGAACATCGACAGTATTGATGGCTAATTTGGGAGATAAATTTCCATTGTCATTTTTACGGCTATAAAAAAGATAATTTTCTTGGTGAACAAAAGGGAAAATTTCATCTGCGGCTGTATTGATATCCGGCCCTAGATTGACTGGAGTGCTGTAATTTCCGTTACCCAATATGTCGACGTAGTACAAATCCATTCCTCCAAAACCACCTGGTCTATCGCTGGCAAAATACAAGCTTCGGTTTTGTGCGCTTACCGCAGGATGAATCGTAGCATATCCTCTACTGTTAAAGGAGAGGGGTCGGGCAATTTGTTTTTGACTTCCCCCAAAAGTCCAACTGTAGATGTCTAGCTGTATGGTTTTTTGGTTTATAACACTTTGGGCACTTCGGGTCAAATAGAGCAGTTGCTCGATAGGGTCCCAACTTGAGGGGCCATCTTGAAATATAGAGTTGAGTCCCATTGGAAAAGCCTCAGAGGATTGGGCTTGGAGTTTTTTAGCATCCCATTCGGCCTGATACAGGTTGTAGATGGGGCTTTCTGAAAGTATTTTTTTACTTAAACCTTTAGTATATTCTTTAGATTGTTTTTGACTGTAAACCAATTGGTTTTTATTATTAATTAGATGTGCCCCGAATTCCGACCCTTCTGTATTAAGAGCCAAAGGAATTAACTTATAGAAAGATGCCAAGCTGTCGTTTTGGCTTTGGGTATAAGTTTCTATTGGTAAACGAATTGCTTTACGTCGGTACTCATCCCTCAATTTATCGTTATCAGTAAGGTATGAAGCAAAATAATAATAGTCTTTGACCTCAGCAGAATCAGAGTTTACCAAAGGTCTAAGGGTCTGAGCTGCCTCCCCAAGCTGTCCCATTTTGGCATAGACCCTGGAAAAGTTTCTCCTTGACCTCAGGGGGATGGAATCTTCGACCTTGGAATAGTGAGATAATGCTCTTTTATAATCTTGGTTCAAAAAGTAATATTCTGCCCATTCCAGAATCCGTGTCATGTTACTGGAAGACTGAGCCAAAATTCCTTGACAAAATAACAAACCGAAAATCAGCAATTTCATTTTCATCATTAGAATATTCTGGGTGAACGAAGCACGTTTTTTAAGGCAGGGATAAGATCAAAGCGCAACATGATTTCGTGGGTCGAGTGATTGGTACTGATCAAATTTCCCAACGCGGAGGTGTTGTAGGAATATCCAACAGATATACTTCTGTTAAAATTTACCCCCGCGATTACGCCAAATCCACCCCCAAAATCGTCGCTTGGAATATTGTTTTCTAGCGTAGATCTTATTTGCGGACCGATCCAAAAAAGGGTCTTGTAAACCAAGAGCAGGCTCAAATCATAGCCAAAAGGTGAGCCCTCGGTATGCTTGAACAATACACTGGGCTTTACATCAAAACCATTAGAGATATTTAGCAATCCTCCTAAGATGATGTAATGATGTCTTTGTGTATTGAAACTTTTGTCCTCTATAAACCAAGGTACAGAAAACCCGGCATACCACCGTGGCCGATGATAGTAGATGCCAAAACCAATATTGGGTATAAATTTACCCTCATCATCAAAAGTAAAAGCTTGGTCATTGGCTTCTGTTGTTTGAATGATATTTTTGTCAAAATTAAAATTGGTCATTCCAGTTTTGATCCCAATGGCCAGATAGCCCTCATTAATTCCAAGATGATAGGCTAAGTCAATGCTTACGCGACTCCCACTTATTGGACCAATTTCATCATTAATACCAGTTATACCAAAACCAATTTTTTTTTGACTCATCTTATGGTTAAAAGTAAAAGCTTGAGATTCTGGAGACCCAGTAAAATTCATCCATTGGGCTCTGTGGAGCAGTACAAATTGGGTGTAATCTTTAGAGCCTGCATAGGCAGGATTGAGGCTCTGATGGTTGAACATATACTGAGAAAACGTTACCTCTTGTTGACCTTTAAGTAGAAAAGAACTACAAAAAAGTAATATATAAGGAACAAAACAAGAGATAGTCCAATTCACATCAATAAAGATATTAAATTAATAAAATGATTTTATTAAGACATCAACTAAATGTTAGTTTAGGAGTATGATAGTTTTTAATTGTTATTTAAATCAGTAAATTTAGTGCTTATGCCCAACTAAATTTTAAAGCAATAAAATGAGGTTTGTTCTTTTAAGAAATTTGTTTTCCATATTTATGTTTTTTGCATTGCAAAGCCTACTTGCTCAGCTTAGTAAAGTTCACTACATACCCCCAATTGCGGCTCATGGGGCATCCAACTCCAATGCCTATCCACTAGATCAGCACATTTATATTTCAACTCCATCAAATAATAATGTTCAATATTCAATAACTCCAGTCGGTGCTCCTACTGCAAGTATTATCTCAGATGTTGTCTCTAATTCTTCTCCTAATGTTCATAATATTGGTTCAGGGCCCTCAAATTTTGCGATAATTAATTCTGTGTTTTATGGAGGTAGAGTTATTGATGATAAAGGATATATAATTTCCGCTGATTCACCAATATATGTGGCTGTTAGATTAAGGGCTGGTAGAATTGGTGACTCCACACCACCTCAAGCAGGTGCTTTGGTAAGTAAAGGTTTATCAGCACTTGGAACTTCTTTTAGATCAGGCACTTACACTAGTGGAAATCCTGGAGCTAATAATGATAGTTCAAATTATTTAAACTTTGTTTCTTTGATGGCTACCGAGGATAATACTCAAGTTGTGATCGATAATTTGGACAAGCAATTAGATTTGGCAGGAATTTTATCTCCAGGTGGTGTAGGGACCTTTTCCAAAACCTTTACCTTGGATAAAGGAGAAACATATTTACTGTCTGCAGAAGCTGAAAATGTTGTAGCAAACAGGGAGGGTTTGATAGGTGTTTTAATTGAATCAGATAAACCTATTGTAGTTAATAGTGGTTCAGCCAATGGTAGTTTTGGAACAGGTAGTGGAAGAGATTATGGAATTGACCAAATTGTGGGGGCTGATAAAATCGGAAAGGAGTATGTTTTTGTTAAGGGTAATGGAAGTAATGCATGGGAAAATATACTCATTGTAGCTAATGAAGATGATACAGACATTTTTTTAAATGGAGATGTTTTACCAACATTCACTATAGTAAACGCTGGAGACCATAGAGTTATTGAAGGGGATAAATTTAGTGATGCAGGCTCAAACAAAACACTTTTTGTGGAGACCTCTAAAGATGTTTATGCTTGGCAAGGTATTGGAGGGACTGGTAGTGAGGCAAATCAAGGCATGTTTTTTGTACCTCCTCTGTCTTGTCAGAGCCAAGGAGAAGTTAATAATATCCCATTAATTGAAAATATTGGAACAGCATTTTTCCCAGGTTATGTCACTGTAGTAACAAATCAAACAGCATCTGTTACCTTTTCAGATTTCGATAATACCAATAAATCATTAGATGATTCAAGCTTCTTTGGTGCTGTAAATATAACAGGACCTGAGAGTGTTGAGGGAATAGGTTACAAGGCCTATATTATTGAAAACTTATCAGGAAATGTATCTATTAACTCAACACAAGAGCTTTATTGTGCATATTACAATCAAAGTGGTGCTGCAACTTCTGGAGGTTTTTACTCTGGTTTTATTTCAGCTCCGGAAACAATTATTGAATCACCCGTTTTAAGTGGAGAAGTATGTTTACCCAATGTGCAACTAAGATCATCAGGTTTGGATGAATATGATAGCTATAAATGGTTTTATAATGATGGGACAGGTTATGTTGATTTGGGAATTAGTGTTAATCCTTATTTACCAACTGTCCCAGGATCTTATAGAATTAGGGCTGAAAAAACATGTGATGGAGTTACAAGTGTTGCATATTCCAAACCAGCCGTAGTGAGCAATTGTCCACCAGATTATGATGGTGACGGTATAAATGACAATATCGACTTGGATTTAGATAATGATGGTATCTTAAATACTTATGAATCCCTAGGCGATTATCAACTTGATATATCTGACATGAACAATCCTTTAATTGTTAATACCGCCACTATTACTATAGCTGGAGCTTACACTGTTTCAAATGTTCTTGCAACAGAAAGTTCTATTGATCAAATATCAGTTGGAGATTTAAGTTCTACTCTAACAAGTGGAGGTAACCAAAATACGATTGAGTGGAACTTTATTGATAAAGTAAATTTTAAATTAACACATAGCCTAAATTTTAATCATGCATATTTGGATGGTGAGTCGTTTGTAATATCAACAAGTTCAGCAAGCCAGAGTATCTCTCTTTTAAACCCTAACAATGATCTATTGGTTGATACTAACTATGATAATGACTATGAAAGTGGACTTACCCTTCATTCCTCAAATGAAATAAGGTTCAAGTTTAATAGCTCTTTGACAACAAGTCCCACCTTTTCATTTTTAGGTCAAAATATGAAAAACTTGACTCTAACTCATCTTAATAGTGGAGTAAGTACTTCAGTTTTCAATTGGAATTTAATGTTACATCAGAACTTTTTAGACACTGATGGAGATGGTTCGGCTGATTTCTATGACCTTGAAAGTGACGGTGATGGATGCTCCGATGTAATTGAAGCGGGCTTTACTGACAGTGATCCTTCACCTGATGGTGTTTTAGGTGCTTCACCTGTCACAGTTAACCAATTTGGTCTTGTAGCAGGTTATGATGGATACACTTCACCAAGAGATGGCGACCTCACAGGTGTTTATGACTTTCAAGAAGTAGGAAGTTCAGCTTTGCCATCCAATATATTAAAACAGCCCAGCACCAAAAGTATTTGTCTGGGAAGCAGCGCCAATTTTAAAGTACAGACTGATCTCACTCAACCTGTATTCCAATGGCAATTTTTTAATGGTAGTGATTGGGTGAACTTAAGTGACAACTCCATTTATAGTAATACAAGTTCACAAATAATGAAAATTACGCCTGTAGACAACAGCCTGAATAATACCTCATACCGTGTTACAGTCGCAAAAGGAGGATTCCTTTGTAATCCAGTAATTTCCAACACAAGCTCACTTTTGATGGATTCACCGAAAGTTTTTAATCTGGATCCAGCTGTTATAATTTTGAGTGAGACAGGCTCACTAACTTCATTTAATATTACTTTGGAAGATGCTCCAGCCTCAGATGTTGTTTTGGACATCTCAAATCCTGATATTACAGAAGCCGTAGTTTCCCCAACCCAGATTACTTTTACTCCAGCTAATTGGAATGTTCCTCAATCCATAGATATTACACCAAAGGTAGATGGACTTTTGGATGGAGATCAAATTATTTATCCCACTATCTCGGTAAATGTTGCTCTGACTGATAACTGTTTCACTAATGCTGAGGCGAAGACAGTTACACTATCGGTATTAGATGTTAATTCTGCTGGATTTGAAATTATTATTCTAGATAATCTTTCTAACGAAAATGGTGATGAGGCTTCTTTTACGATAAAGCTTTTGTCCAAGCCAACTGGGTTGGTTATACTTGATTTATCCTCTAGTGATCTAACCGAAGGACATTTAGACACTGACTATGTTGAGTTCAGTCCCTTTAATTGGGATTCCCCACAAACTATAATAGTAACTGGACTTCCTGACCCTACACCAATTAAGGATGGCAACATTGCTTACCAGATAATTACTGGGAATGTGAGTTCAACTGATGCTAATTTCAATTTATTGGATGGCAGCACTCTAAGCGATATAGATTTAATCAACCAAGACAATTCAGCACCTGGAATTCAAATGAATGTGGTGGGTGGATCGGCGGTAACTGATGAGAACGGGACTTCATTTATCGTTCAGTTCAACTTACTTTCTCAACCTTTAGGGGGTGCAGATGTAAATTTCGGTTTGAATATCATAGGAGATGATGCGGAGGTAATAATTTCCTCTTCGAGTATGACTATTGCAAATTCTGATTGGAACAAACCTTTTAATAACGAAATTACTATTACAGGAGTAGATGATGCCATCATTGATGGAGATATCACGTTGATTTTAGAAACCCTGGATCCCAAATCAACAGATGGTGTTTATGATGCATTAGACGCTTCTGATATTGCAGATTTGAACTTCAGAAATTTAGATAATGATCAACCAGGTTTTAGTGTAGGAGCTATTTCAAACAACCTTAGTGAAAATGAAAATTTAGCAAGTTTTTCTGTTGTTTTGGATATAGAGCCTAATGATAATGTATTTTTTGATATTACTTCAAATGATGGAAGTGAGGTTGCTGTAGAAGCAGGATTTGAACAATTGCAGTTTACTCCACTGAATTGGAATATTCCACAGACTGTATTGGTTAGTGGTGTTGACGATACTATAATTGATGGGGATCAATTTACTGAAATTATTATTTCGGTAGATGGTAATTCGGACTCCAACTTCCTTTCGGAATCCCCTCAAAATGTTACTGTAATTAATGCTGATAATGATTTTGCACAAATTATAATGAGTGTGATAGATCAGCTTACTGGAGAAGATGGGTCTTTTGGAAGCCTTTCGATAAGTCTCAGCTCCATGCCCATGGCGCCTGTTCAAATTAGTCTTTCAAGTACTAATATAAATGAGGGAGTACTTGTGAGCTCAACAATTATAATTTCACCTCCAGATTGGGATCAACCTCAAATCATTTCAGTTGTTGGAGTTGACGACCTTATCCCAATAAGTGATGGAGCTATCAATTATAACATCTTTATAAATAAAATTTCTAGTACAGATCCATATTATGGTAATATTATTCCTGGAAATATAGGTGCTTTGGTAATGACAAACCAAGACAATGATTTTTCTGGAATTACATTGTATTTACTAGAGGATGATAATCAAACTGATGAGTATGGTGATATAGTTAGGATCGCTTTTTCACTCAACACAAAACCTTTGAACGATGAGGATGTTATAATACCGGTTACCCTTCAAGATAATATCGATGAAATAGCATTATTAAACACAGAGATTAAAGTTGAAAATCAATTCTGGGACAAGCCGGAATCAAATATTATTACACTTACAGGCTTAGATGATTTGTTATTGGATGGAGATAAAAATGTAAATTTTGTTACCGGAGATCCATACTCAAACGACCCTGCTTATGACCAATTAGATGGTTCTTTGGTTGCAGATCTCATTTTAATAAATGTTGACAACGAATTACCTGGAATTATAGTAAATGGATTAATCACCCCATTATCGCCTGCAGAGTCAGGAGCTGTAACAACCAGCTACAAACTTACATCCCCTTTAAGTGAATCGAGATCTTCAACGACCCTTTTTCTTCAGTTGAGCGTTCAGCCAAAAGCTAATGTTACAATAGGCTTTATCATTCTTGATCCATCAGAGGTCGCCATAAACAAAACTTTCTTAACCTTTACCCCCGATAACTGGAATCAGTCCCAATCTATTTTGTTAACTGGAGTGGATGACTATCTTCTAGATGGGGATATTTCTACCAGTTTAATTATTTTAGTAGACCAAGCAACACTTGACTTTGACTATCTGACTGCGGACTATGTTTCAGTATATTTAACTAATCTAGATAATGAACTTGACTTTGACAATGATGGTATTCCGGAAAGATTAGACAACTGTCCCCTTTACTACAATCCAGACCAAGAGGATTTGGATGGTGATGGTTTAGGTAATCCTTGTGACTCTGACATAGATGGAGATGGAGTAACCAATTCTAAAGAAATCACTGATCTTACCGATCCTTATGACAATTGTGATTTTTTAAATTCTAGTATAACACTTATCATTACAACTGCTTTTGATTGTGATAAAGATGGGGTGCCTGACGACATTGACTTAGATGATGACAATGACGGCATCTTAGATTCCGAGGAAAAACAGGATGATTTTGATCTTGATGGAAAAGAAAACAGTTCAGATTTGGACAGTGACGGTGACGGATGTTTCGATACTGTTGAAGCAGGATTCGAAGATCCGGATCAAGATGGAATTTTGGGAAGCAGTCCTGTTGAGGTTGATTCCAAAGGAAGAGTCATTTCGGCCATTGGCTATACCACAGCACTAGACCTTGACAATTCGGGTCAATACGACTATTTGGAATTGCCTGTCAGCCCGACCATAAGTATTCAACCTCCCACATCGCTAGTCGTGATTCCCAATCAAGAAACATTTTTGATCATCGAACTAAACGACAGTGAAATGTTCGACATACAATGGCAGATTTTGCAATCCCCAAGCACCGATTGGCAAGACTTGCAAGCCTCCGGAACCTTTAGAGGGGTTACTTCCAAAAACTTGGTTTTGGTCAATCCCCAAACGTCATGGGTCGACTGGAAACTCAGAGCCGCCATAAGTTCAAAAAACTACCGCTGTGATCCCTTTATTTTTACACAAGAAACCCTTATGGTTTTTCAATCCCTATCCATACCCAATGCCTTTTCACCCGACAATGATGGAGTAAATGAAAATTGGATCATTGAGGGATTGGGACAATTTCCCGATCATCAACTGTCTGTATATTCCCGTTGGGAAACCCTTGTTCTGAGAGAGGTACCCTATAAAAACGATTGGAATGGAGAATCGAGAGCTTCCTATTCCAGCTCAAATGAACAAAATCTACCGGAGGGCACTTACTTTTACATTTTAGAATTGGGTAATGGACAGCCCCCTCTTAAAGGTTTTATATATTTGAAAAGATAACTTCACACCTCTGGTCTTATAATGAAAAATTATTTTTGGCTTGTTTGTTCGCTAGTCTGGGCTGGCCTAATTGTTTACTTAAGTTTTTCCAACACCAAAAGCGTTGGTATAGAACCGTGGTTTAAATACCAAGACAAACTTGGACATTTCATTTTTTACGCAGTATTGAGCATGCTTTTGATCAAGACTTTTTCTAAAGAAATTGTAATCCAAAACTCCATGTGTAGTAGCGCTTTGGTTGCCCTTGTTTTTGGGGTGCTTATTGAGTTGGGGCAATATTTTTTTACCCACGACCGCGAAGGTGATTATATGGATGTCTTGGCCAATGGAATGGGAATTATGCTGATAGTCATTTTGATAAAGGCCTATCCAAAACGTTTTTATTTCAATCCAAAGGCTTGAACATGTATATAAAATTTCATAAAGTATTACTCAAAAAAAGATTCCCCTTGGCCATCAGTAGGGGAGTTAGGGGAGATTCCCACAACCTGTTTTTGTCTTATGAAAAAGAGGGATTGATGGGTTGGGGGGAAGCCGCTCCCGGCAAAAATGAAAAAGCCGAAACAGTAGAGGAAATGCAAGATCAGCTAACTGCTTTTCTGGAGCAAGGGATCGAATCCAATACCATCGAAGAACTCAACCAAAAGGCTAAACAAGTGGGGATCGCTCCCTGTGCCTATGCAGCTTTGGACATGGCCCTATGGGATTGGAAAGCCAAAAAACCCCAATTGCCTTTACATCAATTACTCCATTTGCCACGGCCCTCTGTTCCCACCTCCCTCACACTGGGCATTATCCCCGCGGATCAGGTCAAAGAAAGAATTCGACTGATGCTCCAAAATTCCTCAGCGAAAGCCCTTAAGATAAAACTCGGTTCTCCTAAGGGGATCGAAGCCGATCAACAAATGTTTGCTCAAGTAATCGAAAGCATTAAAGAATCTCAGCTCAAAATCAGAGTCGATGCCAATGGGGGCTGGTCCACTCAAGAGGCCATTTATATGATGAAATGGTTGGCCGACAGGGGGGTCGAATACATCGAACAACCCCTAGAAGAAGGGCAAGAGTCTGAGCTTCAATACCTTTACCCCAACCGCCCCATGCCCATCTATATCGACGAATCTTGTAGATATGCCGAAGATGTTGGCAAATGGGCCGATCACATCGATGGTGTAAACATAAAATTGATGAAATGTGGGGGAATCACAGAGGCTTTAGAGATTATCAAAATGGCAAAAAAACATCAACTCAAAACCATGATCGGTTGTATGAGCGAATCTTCGGTTTCCATAGCTGCTGCAGCCGCCCTCTCGGGAGGGATCGACCATATAGACCTGGATTCCCATTACAATTTGGCACCCAACCCGGCTACAGGAGTCCAATTGGTAGACGGTGTCACTCTTCCTGATTTTGTTCCGGGGCACGGCGGAATTCTAAAACCCCACTACCATGCTTAAACCCCATCAAAAAGTAGCCCTCTATATGGAAGGCTTTATTCATAGCGATTACGGTAAAATGGGATTGGGAGTGGTGCGTTACCTTCAAAACCCTATCGTGGGCATCATCGACTCCCAGCACGCTGGGAGCAACATCAACAAAGAACACCCCATTGACAGAGACATCCCCATTTTTGAAAAACTAGATCAAGTCATTAATCAAGGGGCCGAAGTACTGTTGCTGGGCATTGCCACTTCTGGTGGAAAAATTCCCAACACATGGCTTCTCTTGATCGAAGAAGCTTTGGGCCGGGGGCTGAGCATCATTAATGGCTTACACGACACGCTTGCCGATCGATTTGCTCAACACATCCAAGATCCCACTCAATGGATTTGGGATGTAAGGGTTCCCCAATTTATCCCCGAAATTGCATCTGGCTTGGCGGCACAATTGACCAACAAACGCCTGCTGATGATTGGAACAGATATGGCTTGCGGCAAAATGACCGCAGGTTTGGAAATATACCGTTGGGCTTTGGACAAACAAATTAACACTGCTTTTGTTGCTACCGGACAAATTGGAATAACCTTGATGGGAAGAGGGATTCCACTCGATTCCATTAAGGTAGATCACGCCTGTGGTGCGGTAGAACAAATGGTTTTAAACCGCCAAGACCATGATTTGGTTGTGATCGAAGGACAAGGATCGCTATTGCATCCCGGCAGTACTGCAACTCTTCCCCTGATGCGCGGAAGTTGCCCCACCCATATGATCTTGTGTCATCGTGCCGATAAGACCACTTTGAGACATCCCGAATCCATCAAAATTCCCCCTTTAGGAGACTTTATTGCCTTGAATGAAACAGTGGGTTCTGTGCTGGGTACCTATGGAAATCCAAAAGTGATGGGTGTAGCCCTCAACACGGTTAAATTGTCGGAAAAAGAAGCCCTAGAGTACATTGCCCAATTGGAAAGTGAGCTGGAAATCCCCGTTACCGATGTTGTTCGATTTGGGGTAGAAAAAATCGTTAAAGGCTGGCTTTAGCTATTTGCAGTGATAGTCAGCTGCCCGGGTGGCAATTTGATTGTCCGGTTTCACATTCACTTTATAGCCCAGAGAATTTGCCCAACCTTTGGTGGCCGATATCAATTTATTCGACTTAAAGCTCTCATCACTGTTGTAATCCATGTCAATTTCAACCCTGACACTCACTTGGTGGGTAAGCCACTCTGCCACATCAATACTCATTTCTGCTTCCTGCCATAATCGGGTCCACATATCTTTGATTAATACCTCCTGCTTTTTACTGAGAATGTAGTGCACCCCCCTGCTGCCAAAACGGTAAGCGATCACCGTAGCATATTTTGTCGATTTGCCTACATTTTGTGAATCAGACCCGATATGGATTTGTACATTGGGGTTCTCTTTAAGAATATCAAGCGTATGCTGAATGGGGTCTAACCGATGGCCATGAATGTCTTTGAATATCCGCATAAAGAAAACCCTAAGATAGGGAAGCCATCTAAAAAAATGGTTTTATTTTTGAGTTAAGAATATGCTTTACGAAACTATTTTTAACATTTTTAATTCGGGGATCTTACTTTTTTGGTTAATCCTTCTGGTATTCCCAAAGAAGGGTTTCACCCAAAGAATTATAGCTTTTCCCTGGGTCCCTTTGGCCGTCGCTATAGGTTATGTTTATTTTTTGAGTGCTACTACGGGAACCTTCTCTGCCGATTTTTCCTCCCTCAGCAGTTTGAACGAAATGTTTCAAAATGCCGAACCTCGGGGAGTGGCTGCCGCGTGGTTGCACTATCTAGCCTTCGATTTCTGGGTGGGGTGCTGGATGCTCAAAAACAGTCAGGAAAAAGCAATAAAACACCTTTGGATGATATTGCCTTTACTCTGCACTTTTATGCTGGGTCCGGTAGGCGTATTGATTTATACTTTGGTGCTTTTGACCCAAAAAAAATTATTTACTAAAACAGTATGACCAATTCTTTTTTCTTACTCACTTTGGCCCTAGGGGTCGCGACGGGTGCCTTGGGAGGCTTTATTTCCGAAAAAAAGGGGAGAACCCAACGCTTTGGGTTCATCATTGGTTTTCTTTTTGGGCTTATCGGTGTTCTGGGTTTATTGCTTATGGCCGATAAATCCAAAAACGATGAGCTTTCTGATAGGTTGGATTAAATTATACATCAGAAAATACTTTTCCAAAGCATATTTCCGATTAATAGACTACACCCCAATATCAAAGGATAAAGTACAAAAAGCCATAAACCGTCTTTAAAACACAGCGCATCCACATTCCCCCATTGGCTAAGAAATTCGTACCATGTTTTGAGCCCCAATTGGGTGGCCAAAAAATTTGCCAAAATGGCGATGATCAAAATCATCAATCCCATTACATATAACTTTATCAATTCCATAAATTCATTTAATTTGCAAATAAGCTTTTGGCCATGAAATTCAGAATAATAATCAAATTACTCTTACTACTTATATCATTGGGGTGTTTTTATGTGGTTTATTTGATGCATTCTAAATTATCTTTTATAGACACTCCCTATCTATATGCAGGGATCCTACTATTATTGATTGGACTTTTCCTTCCCTTCAAAAAATAGCCTTTACTCTTTGATGAGAATATAGGTAGCCCGCACTCCCGTGGCTAGATTCCACTGGTTGGCAGCGGTCATATTGCCATTTTCATCATATACCCTCACCTCTGCCGTATTTGGGCCCGAAGTCCCTTGGTTAAGGGCTATAAAATCAATCTTATTAAAACCGGCAACCAGTTCAACGGTCAAACTTACAAAGCGCTCTACCAGTAAAACATTGGGTTGAATAACTTTGTCGTTGTGTAGAATTCTTACACGATCTCCATCGGGATATTCGTGGTCTCTAAAGATGATTCGGGCTTGATTGCCTTCCATTTTATAATCCCCCATAAATTGGTTGGTTCTGTATTTTTTTGGGTCTTTCCCTGCTTCCACGCCTTTACCTTTGAGTTTGGAGAGATAAATGTCCCCTGCGTCAAGGAATTTTTCCTTTTCTTCCATATTTATTTTGGCGCCTTTATCATCCAGTGTGGGATCGGTCATGTCCAAAGGCTTTTCCAGAAAATTTCCCTTTAAATAAAAGCTTTCCTGGGGTTTAGGATTTAAAAGCAAATTGGAATTATCGCTGTTGTTTGAGGGAAAACTAAAAGAGGAAGTGTCATTTTCGACTTGTGCCATGCCAAACTCAAAGTTCAAGACCAATCCCATCCAAATGGACATAAAAAGGAGTCTTGGGCCCGCATCATTGGACAAGGAATGAAACGTATCAAGATAGCATTTCGAACGCATTGAAGCCAATTTTTATACAAACCTATTTAAAATAAAAGAACAGAGGGATTGTTTAACAATATTTTATCAGGTTTATAGATTAATGGTTAATTTGGTATATTAAATAAAGATATAATGGATTTAGTAGGAATTGATTGGGCAATAATTATCGGTTTTTTTTCAATTTCTCTTTTTATAGGGATTTGGGTTTCTAAAAGGGCTGGGTCTTCCAGCAGTGAATTTTTTCTTTCCGGGCGAAACATGCCTTGGTGGTTATTGGGGGTATCTATGGTGGCCACTACCTTTTCGACCGATACCCCCAATTTGGTTACGGATATCGTTCGAAATAATGGTGTTTCTGGAAACTGGGTTTGGTGGGCTTTTCTCATCACAGGCTTGCTTACAGTCTTTGTTTATGCAAAATTATGGCGTAAGTCTAACGTAAAAACAGATATCGAATTTTATGAATTCCGCTACGGTGGCGAGCCTGCTGGCTTTCTGAGAAAATTCAGAGCGCTCTATTTGGGGGTTCTCTTCAATGTAATCACCATGTCGTCCGTGACCTTGGCGGCCATCAAAATTGGAGGGATCATGCTTGGCTTGGAGCCATGGCAAACCGTAGTAAGTGCAGGTTTGGTAACGGTTGCTTTCAGTACACTGGGAGGCTTTAGAGGGGTACTCTATACCGACCTTTTATTGTTTGTGGTGGCCATGGCCGGCTCCATAGGGGCAGCTTATTATTTGGTCAACCTACCCGAAGTGGGTGGAATGACTGCCCTTTTGAACCACGAAAACGTCAGTGATAAATTGTCTATTCTTCCTGATTTTTCCAACACAGATGCATTAATCACACTGCTGATTATTCCTTTGGCAGTGCAATGGTGGAGTTCCTGGTACCCCGGCGCAGAACCTGGAGGTGGAGGATACATCGCTCAGCGGATGTTGGCCTCCAAAGATGAAAATCACGCCATTGCAGCTACTTTCTTTTTCAACATCATGCATTACGCATTACGCCCCTGGCCATGGATTTTGGTCGCCTTGGCCTCTTTGGTGGTTTTTCCAGATTTGGCCAGTATCAAAGAAGCCTTTCCCAATATCGCTGATGATAAACTGGGTCACGATTTGGCCTACTCTGCCATGCTAGTAAAACTGCCGGCCGGACTAATCGGTTTGGTTTTGGCCTCTTTGATCGCTGCCTATATGAGTACCATTTCTACACAGCTCAACTGGGGCTCCTCATATTTGGTCTATGATTTCTATCAAAATCAAATCAATCCCAATGCATCGGAAAAAAGATTGGTTGCTGTGGGAAGATTATGTACCGTTGGTTTGATGATCTTTAGTGCTATATTGGCACTGTTGTTACAAAGTGCCTTACAAATTTTTGACATTCTTCTTACCTTTGGAGCTGGAACGGGTCTTATTTTTATTTTGAGATGGTTTTGGTGGCGGATCAATGCATGGAGTGAGATCTCCGCAATGTTTGCTTCCGGAATTATATCCATATTACTCAAAACTACCAGTCTTGGCGGATATTTGTTCGCAGCCGAATCGGGACTTTTTGATTCCTGGTTCCAATACCCTTTTGTGGTATTGGTGACCTCGGCCATTTGGATCACGGTGACCTATATGACTCCTGCTGAAGACAAATCAGTACTCAGAACTTTTTATCAAAAAATACAACCCGGTGGCCCCGGATGGAAAAAAGTAATCGATGAAGCCGCAGCAGAGCAGGTCAACATCACCGACGACAGTCAGGGGTGGAGTGTTCCTTCTGGAATTACCGCTATGTTGTTGGGCTGTGGAATGATCTATGGCGCCATGTTTTCAACAGGCTATTGGATTTATGGTCAATATACCCGAGCTTCCATTACTACTTTTATTGCCATTATATTTGGAATTCTTTTGGTTCGTACTTGGAAAAATATTAGGGTCAAGGTCATGTAATCCTAACCCAAAAGTGCACCGGCAATGGTTGCTGACATTAGGGAAACAATAGAACCGGCGACCATCGCCTTCAGCCCGAGTTTGCTCAAGTTATTTTTTTGGCCAGGAGCCAGGATGCCGATCCCCCCGATCTGCACACCAATCGAGGCAATATTGGCAAATCCACAAAGCATATAGGTTGCCATGACCACCGACTTTTGGTAACCTAAATGTAACGCACTGTCTACCGACTTTAGCTCTACCAATTGGAGAAAACCCACAAACTCGCTCGCCACAATTTTTATTCCCAGCAGTTGGCCCATCAAAGCCATATCCTCCGCAGCCACGCCAATGATCCACATCAGTGGAGCAAATAAATAACCCAATACAAATTCTATCGTAAACTGATCGTACGGGGTATTTTGGGCCACCCAAAGATTTAGCCCTAAAATATCACCGATGCCCGAAAAAATACCATTTAACAGGGCGATTAAAGAGATAAAAACCAATAGCATGGCCCCCACATTGACCGCCATTCTTACACCTTCTGCTGTTCCATTGGAAATGGCATTGAGGGCATTATTGCCAACGCTGCTGGAGGGTATATTGATCAACTCAGGGATTTTATCTTTTTGAGGAAAGATGATCTTAGCGATGACCACTGCTCCCGGTGCTGCCATGACCGATGCGGCCAAAAGGCTTTTGGCGAAGGCCAATCGCTCAACCGGATCATCTCCTCCAAGAAATCCAATATAGGCACCCATGACACTTCCCGCCACAGTAGCCATACCTCCCACCATGATCAAAAACAGTTCCGATCGATTCATTTTTTCCAGATAAGCCTTGATCAAAAGCGGAGACTCGGTTTGTCCCAAAAAGATATTTCCAGCTACGGCTAGACTCTCCGCCCCCGAAATACGCAAAAGTCTGCGCAGGCCCCAAGCCAGAACTTGAACCAGCTTTTGGATGATGCCGAAATAATAAAGCAAAGACGTCAGTGCAGAAAAAAAGATGATGATCGGCAGCGCCTGAAATACAAAAACAAAACCATAATGATCTACATCACCAAACTCTCCCAAGAGCATTTGGGTGCCCGCCTGAGTATATTCCAAAAGCTTTACAAAAATGCCGCTGATGTATTCAAAAAAAATTTTGATCCATGCGATTTTGGTCACCCCTATGGCTATTGTAAGCTGAGCAAGGAGACCCAAACCCACTACCTTCCATGGAATATTCTTGCGGTTATTGCTCAAGGCATAGGCGATCAGTATCAAAACCAACATACCTATGACACCCCTTAAGATAGATTCTAAACTCATGCCTTGGTGGGGGATCATTTCCATAGAATAGATCATAGGGATTTATGATGAATTGAAATGATAAAAAGCTGCCGATATCCGTTCTCGTCCAAACCAGGAACTAATAGCTGATTGCTGTCGTGATTCCATCGGGGAGCAGGGTCTATCCTTAAGTCTTTTTTATACTTTCCTGTGCCAAAAGGAGGCGTTTTTACCCATGCTCCCATTTTGAGATTCAATATCGAATAAAAATTGGAACCTGACTTATTATTGTAGCCATTGATTAACCAGTGTCCGTTTGGCGAAAGACTGATATCACCGCCTGGTTTTGGGAAAATCTCAGGGTTACCTATTGTGCCGACTATTTTTTTTTGCAGAATGTCATAAATCACCTGCTGGTTATTGTTACTCCCGACGATTTGGGTACCATGGAACCATTCGGGATGACCCCCAATGTGTTGATGACCGGCAATAAATTGACTTCCATCGACTTTGATAGAGCAGGCTGCATTTAGTCCTTCTCGACCGTCTTTATCGGATTTCCAACCAGCTCTAACAAAGAAGTAAATCCACTCTCCATCTCGATTCCAAAGGGTGTGATTGATGAATAAATTTCGGTCTTTTACATCGAATCCATTGCGTTCCAGAGCTTGAGCAATTTGTTCAAACGAGATCAGAATTTTCTTTTTTCTGGTCTTAATATTGATAATGGCAATGCCGTCATCTATAGGAGCCGCCACTCCATCAGTCCAATCAAAACTTCCTTTATATCCTGTAACTGGTCTCAAACGTGCCATTCGGGCATAGTTGATCGCTAGAAAATATTTTCCTGAGGGACAAACCCCACTGTTGCCAAAAGAATGAAGGTCATATTGATAGATTTTGACCCTTTGGCGTTTTTTGACATCGTAGAGCACAGTATAAACAACTCCGGTTTTGGGATCACGGTCGTTAAAAAAAAACTGATGATGGGGCTTATGTGGATTCCAGTAAAACATGGTCCCTTGCTGGGGATTCCAACCCTGGCTTTCATCCAGCTTTTCAACCTTGTAACGTCCGTCTTTTTTACTGTCAAGATGAATCAGATTGACATTGGCTGCTTCGCCTTTGCCCGGCAAGTGGTCATGAAAAGAAGTGGACAAACATATTAATCGGTTTCCTTTTTTGTTCCAAGGAATAGTTAGTGATTGTCCAATATAGCCAAAGAAATGATGATTTGAACCAAAGGTGATCTGCTCGATTTCAAGAGCAATATCTCCTGATTTACCCTGAGCAAAATTGGGAATAAAAATTATTCCAGCAGCAATTTTCCCTACTTTGATGATAAATTTTCTCCTTTTCAAAAAAGATGATTTAGTATATAAATATCGGGTTTATTTCGATATCATCTCTAAAATCATGTCCCGGGCAGTCATTAATTTTATTTTGTGAACTGAGTCTTTAAAGTCTCCTTTAGATAGGCGGTTTTCCAACTCTTTTAACAATTCTTCTGCAGTGATAGTATTTTTCATAAAAATTTTAAAAAGACATGGGCACTTCCACCAACAAAACTTTTGAATCGGGTTGAGCAACAAAAGAAATTTTATCTGCTTCCCAAACCCCGAGCGCATCACGTTTATCAAGAACTTGATTTACAGCAGTTAATGAACCCTCAATTACAAAAATATAAACGCCATTTCCATTTTTTTTAATTATATATTCTATTTCTGTGATCTTGTCAAATTCTCCGAGGTGAAACCAAGCCTCCTGGTGAATCCACATTCCATCATCGTCGGTATAGGGTGACAAAACTTGATAAAAAGCATTATTTTTTTTTAACTCCCGAATAGATTTTTGATCGTAGCGTGGTGATACGTTGTGAGCATTTGGCATTACCCAAAGTTGAAGTAAATTGATGGATTTATCCTGATTTTTGTTATACTCACTATGCTCAATACCAGTTCCTGCACTCATCACTTGAATTTCACCTTCATTGATGGCGCCAACATTACCCATGCTGTCTTTGTGTTCCAAATCTCCCTCCAATGGAATGGTAATGATTTCCATATTGTCGTGAGGGTGGGTTCCAAAACCCATCCCTGGGGCAATGGTGTCATCGTTTAAAACTCTAAGTGCCCCGAAATTCATCCTTTTGGGATTGTAATATTGGGCAAAACTAAATGAGTGGTTGGCATTCAACCACCCATGATTTGCGTTACCTCTGGTCTCAGCAGAATGATAAGTCGTCTTCATTAATTGTTAAGCAATTATAACTGTTGTATATACAAATATACATTAATTTTTGGAATCCCCTTCTTTTTTTTGAACTTCATTTATCGCATCGATCAGCTCTTTTTTGGCGTCAAGGTATTGGATAAGGGTTTTAACCTTGGCTTCGGTTTGTTTTTTCTCTCTCAATTTACCCTTTTCCTCTGCAATGGTAGATTGAATTTCTTTGTAAGTAGAAAAGATAAAACCCAATACAATTGCCACTGCAACAAGAATGGCTAAAATTTCCTCTGTATCATTTAGACTTAACATCCTAAAAAATAACTCTAATTTAAGAATTCCAAACTATCTTTGCATTTGGAAAAAAAATACATTTTGTTAATGAATAAATTCTCCTTAATCTTAATTGCTCACTTTGGATTGATTTCCTTTAATCTGAACGCCCAAGACAGTCTTCAACAAAAAATTGCACTTAAGGAAATAACTCTAGATGCTATTAGAATCAAAACCCCTAAACGCATCATTCCATTTGCGCTAAGTCACCGCAGATTTCAACCTCAACAATTGGACCTATCACAAAACTCACTTCAAGACTATTTGACCTCGGTTCCAGGATTATTCGGCCAAAACACCCAAAATTTTGCACAAGATCTAAGGCTGTCAATTCGCGGTTTCGGCGCTCGCTCTGGTTTTGGCATTAGGGGAATACAGCTGATTGTAGACGGTATTCCTGAAACAACACCCGATGGTCAAGGGCAGTTGGACAATCTACCTTTGGGACTGATTGAATCCCTTACTGTTATTAGGGGACCTGCATCTACCTTTTACGGGAATGCCTCTGGCGGTGTGATTCAGATAAATACCTTGCAAGATTTTAAAAAAAACTTTGCTCGACTTCGAGTTCAGGGAGGGAGCTACTCAAGTAGGAATCTAGCAGCTACTATTGGACTAAAAAAAAGTAAGACCAGGGCTGTTTTTTATCAAAATATCTCAGAGTCAAAAGGATACCGTAATCACAGCAAATATAAACAACAAGTTTTCAACGCAAGGGTTTGGCACAATTTTTCTGACAGTTCCGAAATCCGTTGGCAATTTAACTATACTCACAGCCCATATGCCTTCGATTCAGGGGGCATTAATATCGACACGGTGGAAGATAATCGAAGACAGGCTCGAGCTCAGAATGAAAGCTTTCAAACCTATGAAACGGTTAATCACTTGAAGACTGGAGTTCAATGGGAAAAAAAAATCAACGAAAAATTTAATTGGGAAAGTTATGCTTTTTATGCCCACCGGGATTTTGAAGGTCGATTACCTTTTAGTTATGGGGGGATTGTAGATCTGAAGAGAGATTATTATGGATTGGGATCAGCTATTGAGTATCATCTAAATAAAAATCACAGAATGCAGTTACGTTTTTCTCTTGCCGATCAGAAAGATCACCGCAAGCGTTATAAGAATTTAGATGGAGCTCGAGGTGACAATACTCTTGACCAAAATGAACTTTTTTTCAATACTGCCGTAAGTTTTCTTGACCAAATTAAGTGGAACTTTGGGTTGTTAAGACTTGGAATCCGTTATGATCAGAACAAATTGGGAACCCAGCTAGAAAGTGATCAGATCAAACTAAACAGTATAAATCCAAGTATTGGATTTACATACACTAGCCTTGGAAATCATATAATGTTTGTTTCTTATTCAAGCAGTTTTGAAACTCCCACATTAAATGAACTCTCCGCTAATCCAACTGGTGATCAAGGTTTTAATACGGACCTTTCTCCTTCAAAAGCTCACAACTTTGAGTTGGGATGGCGATATACTACTCAGGGAAACACCCTTGAGGCTACCCTGTATAGCATTAAAACTCAAAATGAAATTTTGCCATACGAATTGGCTGCTTTCCCCGACCGAGATTTTTACCGTAATACTGGAAATACAAGTAGAAAGGGCATCGAAATTTTTTGGGAACATCTAAATGGACCAATTGAATTGTCCGTTGGATACACCTTTAATTCACTCAAATTTGACGATTATGCCTTGGCAGATATAAATCTTTCAGGAAATTATTTACCTGGTGTTCCCCAGCAACATCTTAGTACTTATTTGCGGTATAATTTTTTAAAGGGGTGGAGCAGTTCTTTACATAGTCAGTATACAGGTGCCCTTTATGCTGATGACGCTAATCAGGCCCGAGTGGCCGATTACTTTTTGGCTAATATTCGACTTTGGAAGTCATTTAAAAAAATCTCTTTTTTTGGAGGAATCAATAACCTTCTTGACAGGGCATATTATGATAATATTAGAATTAATGCATTTGGAAAGAGGTACTACGAGCCAGCTCCTAACAGAAATTTATATTTGGGTTTAAGTTTAGCATTTTAAAAAATTTACTACTCGATTAAATACCTTCAATCAAATTGTTGATAAAATTATTTTAAGTGTTAACTCTAATAATAATAGTCCAGCACAATTATTTTTAAAAATCCAATACATATCAAAGCAAACATTATTACTTTTTTCAAGAATAATTGAGTTTGGCACAGTGTTTGATACATGATAAATGAATATTAAATTCAAATTTTAACATTATTAATTAATCTTAATTTTTATCAAATGAAAAAAGTTTTATTAGGTTTATTAGTAGTTGCTCTAACAGTTGTTGGATGCCAAAACTACGATGACCAATTTGATTCTCTGAATAAACAGATTTCTTCCCTCTCCTCGGAGGTAAGTGCTCTTAAAGCAATTCAGACTACAGTTACAGCATTAGGCACTAAATTAGATGCCCTTGCTGGAAGCGCACTAACAGACTCAGATCTGGAGGCTATCCTTAAAGAAGTTGCCGACGTTCAAGCTTCTGTTGATGGATTAGATGCTGTCACCGACGAGGTGGAAGATCTTAACGATGAAGTTGACCAAATTTTAGAAAAACTTGGAGACTTATTGTCTGCAAATGCTTTCTATGAAGGAAATTTGACAATCACAAACCTTGGTCAATTAGCTAATGCACATGAACTAATCAAAACTGGTGCAGATGATCCCACTATTACCGTTAAAGGAAATGTAAGAGTTATAGTCGGTGCTGCCCTTAAAGACAGTATTGCTTCTGTAAATTCAATTCTTGCCAAAATTAGATCTGTACAGGGTACAGTTACAGTAACCTCAGAGGTTGATTCGCCACTTCCGGCATTATCTTATGTTACGGGTGATGTATTCTTAAATGGTAATAAAGGTAAGGCTGCAATTGCTGCCGATAAATTACTTACTGTTGATGGTAATTTGCATGTAACTGATTTAACTGGTGCATTATCCTTCCCATCCCTTGGCTCAGTTGGTATTGTACAAATTAATAATACATCGACAAAAAATGTTACTGTAACATCTTTATCTATACCAGGGATGACTGCAGGTACTGTTCAAACAGCAGCTGGACAATTAATTCTAGGTGAAGCTTTAACTGTAAGCCTAGGTGGAACACTTCCTGCGCAAGTTGTTTTGGCTAAGTGTACTGCTTTTGATTTAACTACAGGTGGTTCTCAGGGTGATCTTGAGTTGTTGTTAGGTGGAAAAGCTGCAACATTATCTTTAGGTGTAACTAAATTGACAGGTACTACTTCAATTACAACATCGGGTAACATCAATCTGACTGCAGTAACTGAGGTTGCTACTGCCACTTTTAATTTTACTACAGCAAGTTCTGAACTTCATTTACCCGCAGTGACTAAGATTACTGCTGGTGGAG
>CESO01037714.1_pt1 | contig 23820 bp, 20 predicted proteins | sample 356341 | NCBI WGS metagenome assembly CESO01 (sample SAMEA2621812, study PRJEB7988) | marine metagenome | biome: marine biome (ENVO:00000447); feature: deep chlorophyll maximum layer (ENVO:xxxxxxxx); material: "saline water (ENVO:00002010), including plankton (ENVO:xxxxxxxx)" | depth 35 m | reverse complement strand
AAGCCCAACTTCTTATAACGTAGGCGTCAGATACTCTTTTTAATAGGAAGTGTTATTTGTGTTGAGGAGGGGCCCGCCCCTCCTTATTTTTAGTCTTTTGATTTCAGCCAATATAAATGGTACGGGGAGCAAAAGCTGGAATATTGGCTATATGTACATTAATTACTGTACCATTTAATTGGGAAGGATTTATTAATTTCACAAACTCTTGCATTGCAAGTATTGGGGAATACTCAGAACCATGAATACCGGCGATTAGAGACAAAACTGGCCCAGAATTAGCCTTATGATTATTTATTGCTGTGAAAATAAGTTCAACGCAACAGCACTTAGTACCGTTTACTTTATGTGATGAATGTAATTCGGCTGTAAAAAAGCCTTAATCGGAACCATCTGCCGATTATTCTATGCGATATTCTAAAATTCAATTTAGTTACTGGTTTTATAAAAAACCTCTATTATAGGCATTAATATTTTAAAGAAATCAGATTAAAAAGGTTCACTAATAATGTTCAAACCCAAGTATATTTCCTTTGATTGTTACGGTACTCTAACTCGTTTCCGGATGAGTGAAGTGGCGTCCGAGATGTACGCTGACCGTATTAAAAATAAAGATATGGAGCAGTTTTGTAAGGACTTTTCCGCATACCGCATGGATCAGGTTATGGGTGACTGGCGACACTATGGAGAAATCCTGGTCACTGCTATTCAAAGAACATGCAAAAAATGGGGTATTGAATATCGCGAAGGTGAAGGAGAGCAATATTATAATGCCGTTCCAACGTGGGGGCCGCATGATGATGTCGCAAAACCATTGACGCTCGTTGGAAAAAATTTTCCATTGGTCATTCTGTCAAATGCTATGGATGAGCATATTCACAGCAATGTTAAAATGTTGGAAGCTAATTTTCATAGTGTTCTGACGGCTGAGCAGGCGCAAGCTTACAAACCAAGATTTCAGGCGTTTGAATATATGTTTGATACGCTTAATGCCAACCCTGAAGACTTTCTTCATGTGTCGTCGAGCTTTCGTTATGATCTGATGTCTGCTCATGATATGGGCATTAAGAATAAAGTATTTGTCAGTCGTGGCCATGAGCCAAAGAACAGTTTCTATAGCCATGTGGAAATTCCAGATATTTTGGGTCTCCCCGGTGTAGTGGGGCTATAAAATTAATGATAGATCCCAAAAATAATTCATATTGGCTTGAAACAGCACCTAATTTTAAGGGGGCTGTCGGCTTTGAATTTTTGGGTGAAAAGTTTGATGTAGCTATTGTCGGTGGAGGATTTACGGGGCTATCTACTGCGATGGAGCTAGCCAAGAGAGGTGCAAAAGTTGCTGTTCTTGAGGCGGGTCGAGTTGTCAGCGGCGCATCTGGTCGCAATGGCGGGCAGTGTAATAATGGTCTTGCCCATGATTTTGCGAGCCTTGCCGCCAGTATCGGCCGGGAAAAAGCATTATATTTTTACAGATCTTATGTGGAGGCCGTTAATACTGTAGAGCGGCTTATTCAAGAACATGATATTGATTGCGATTTTCGCCGCTGCGGTCGTTTAAAGTTGGCAGCAAAGCCAGAGCATTTCAAAAAGTTAGAAAAGTCATTTGATATTTTACGAGACGGTGTTGATGAGAATGTAGAGTTGATCTCAAGCCAGAAAATACAGGATGAGATAGGTTCAACCCTGTTTCATGGTGGTTTGCTACAAAGTACCAGTGCGCAAATGCATGTCGGAAAATTTGGTGTTGGACTAGCGGAAGCAGCAACAAGAAAAGGTGTAAAGGTTTTTGAAAATGCGCAAGTCATTGGATATAACCGCTTTTCCAATGAAGGGTTTGAACTTGATATATCTGGTCATAATTTAACCGCTAAGCAGATATTGGTTGCCACGGGTGGTCATGGACAAAGCCCTTTTGGCTGGTTCCGTCGCAGAATTGTCCCTGTTGGTAGTTTTGCTGTGGTGACAAAGCCGTTAGAAAAAGATCTATTGGACAAATTGTTCCCAACACGCCGAAATTATGTAACGAGTAAGAATATTGGTAATTATTTCTTAGTCACGCCAGATGACCGGTTATTATTTGCTGGGCGAGCAAAATTTTCAACCTCAAATGCAAAATCTGATGCTGAGGCCGCCGATACGTTGTCTGCGATGTTGGGGCAGACTTTCCCTGATTTATCAGGAATTGAGCTTGACCATTGTTGGGGCGGTCAAGTTGATATGACACAAGATCGCTTGCCGCGGGCAGGTGAAAAAGACGGTATTTTTTATGCCATGGGCTACAGTGGGCATGGTGTCCAAATGGCGATCCATATGGGGCCAATTATGGCTGATGTCATGGAAGGCAAGGTTGATGCTAATCCTTGGCGTGATTTAGGCTGGCCAGCTATTCCTGGCTATTTCGGAAAACCCTGGTTCTTGCCTTTTGTGGGGGCTTACTATCGTTTTCAAGATTATCTACATTAAGGTGTAAAGTAATATGGAAAAATTGTCGATAATATTAGGCAATAAATCTCGAAGAGAGGTGCTTCAGGCGCTAGCATATGGCAGTGTTAGTTTGGCAGGGGGAATGTTTCCATCACCAGCAACGGCAGCGACAGAGACGCCAAAATATGGGGGACATATTCGCGTTGCAAGTTTGTCAATTTCAATATCTGATACGCTTGATCCTGCTAGAGGGACGCTGTCCACAGATTACATGCGTCAATATATGATTTTTAATGGATTAACGTCTTATAATGAGGCGCTCGGTGCTGATCTTGCTTTAGCGGAGCGTATTGAAACTGATGATAATAAGCGCTGGATTATTTATTTGCGTAATGACGTTGTGTTTCATGGTGGAAAATCACTCCATGCTGATGATGTTGTATTTTCACTTATGCGTCATAAAGATCCGCAAACGGCTTCAATTGTAAATGGTATTGCCGCGCAATTCGAAACAATTCGTGTGAAAGGGGCGCTAGAGGTAGAAATAAATCTGGTAAGCCCTAATGCAGATTTACCAGTCATTTTGGCTGACTCTCATTTTTTGATTGTTCCAAGTGGAACGACCAATTTCAATAAGGTTTCTGGAACAGGTCCATATAGGATTAAGGAATTTAATCCAGGTGTTAATACGGTGGTTGTCCGTAACGAGAATTACTGGAAAAATGGCAAACCCTATTTGGATGAAATTGAGTTGATCGGTATTCCCGATGAAACTTCGCGGGTTAATGCATTGCTCGCTGGCGATATCCATTTGACACTTGCTGTAAACCCGCGTTCTGAAAAACGTATCAGGCAGTCTGGAACGCACTCTCTACTTGCGACACCATCAGGGTTATATACTAGTCTAATCATGAGCCAACGTGGGGAACCAACGAATAACCCAGACTTTGTTATGGCAATGAAATATATGTTTGATAGAAAGCTTATTCGCCGGGCACTATTTCGTAATTTTGCTGAAATCGCAAATGATCATCCAATACAACCAGGCCATAAATACTATATGTCTGATTTACCACAACGATCTTATGACCCGGACAAGGCGAGATTTCACTTGAAAAAAGCGGGTATGATCGGTGTGAGAATACCTGTTTATGCATCCCCCGCAGCGGAAGGGTCCGTTGATATGGGATCGATTTTGCAAGAGACGAGCGCAAGGGTAGGTTTGAAGCTGGCGGTGAACAGGGTACCGGCGGATGGTTATTGGTCAAACCACTGGATGAAACATCCACTGGGTTTTGGTAATACTAATGCACGGCCTACGGCGGATATGATATTTTCTCAATTCTATAAATCAGATGCTCCGTGGAACGAGTCCGGCTGGCACAACGAACAGTTTGACCAGCTTCTGCTTCTGGCGCGCGCAGAATCAGAAGAAATGAAGCGCAGGCAAATGTATGGAGATATGCAGCAACTAATCCATAAACATTGCGGTGTGAGTATTCCTGTTTTTATTAATCTGATTGACGCTTTTGACAATCGAATAAAAGGGCTTGGTGCAATACCGACAGGTGGACTAATGGGGTATTCCTTTGCTGAACATGTTTGGTTAAATGGATGATGATACTTTACACGGATGCAAAATGAATATTGCGGCTATAATAATTGCTAAAAGATTGGCATTAGGGGTATTGACCCTTTTCCTCGTATCGATGATTGTTTTTGCAATCAGCTCACTATTGCCAGGTGATGCCGCTCAAGAACTTTTGGGGCAGAGTGCGACGCCAGAAGCAGTGGCTGCTTTACGCGATCAGTTGGGCCTTAATAAGCCTCCCGTTGAGCGATATTTCGACTGGTTATTTGGTTTGATTGCAGGCAATCCAGGAATGTCGATGACGGGGAATATGCCTGTTGCGGATTTAATCGCCGATCGATTACCTAAATCTCTGCAGCTTGCGGGGCTTACTACTCTTGTATCTGTTCCGATCGCATTCATCATTGGCGTGGTTTCAGCGATGTATCAAGGAAGTAGGCTTGATCGGATGCTTAATGTTACGACCATCTTCATGATTGCGGTGCCAGAATTTCTGGTCGCAACGATTGCGGTGCTCATTTTTTCTGTTCAGATGCGTTGGTTGCCATCGATCACCATCATTCCTCCTGATCCCACGCTTGGTGAATTTTTACGTGCCTTCGCGCTTCCTGTTATGACACTGTGTTTTGTTGTGATCGCACAGATGGCGCGTATGACACGTGCAGCAATCATCGATCAATTAAATCAACCTTATGTTGAAATGGCGATCCTCAAAGGAGTGGGTATTCCGACGATTGTATATCGTCATGTTTTGCCCAATGCGATTGGCCCCATGGCTAACGCTTTTGCATTTTCTTTGTCCTATCTATTAGGTGGGGCAATAATTGTCGAGATTATTTTTAATTATCCTGGAATTGCGAGCTTGATGGTTGATGCGGTGACAAGTCGTGATATGCCCTTGTTGCAGGCATGCGCTATGATTTTTTGCGCTGTGTATCTTCTATTAGTGCTTACTGCGGATATCTGCTCCATTCTTGCTAACCCAAAACTGAGGCGATCATGAACAATATAGATACTCAAGCAGAAATGTTGGATGTAGAAGAGCGTAGGGTAGTCAGCCGTAGTTTAGACGCGTACCGAAAAATGTCACTCTCAGAAAAGATTGGAACTATTTTAGTTGTTTTTTGGTTGATCGTTGCGATTTTTGGGCCAATGCTGGCACCTTATGAGGTCGGCGCCTTTGTTGCAGAAGAAGTTTTTGATACGGCAAGTTTTACACATATTTTGGGAACCGATTACTTAGGACGAGATGTACTCAGTCGCGTTTTATCGGGTGCACGATATACGGTCGGCCTGGCCTTGGCTTCTGCGCTCACGGCAAGTGCTATTGGAATAACGATAGCGTTATTTTCTGTTGTGAGTAGTCGCATTGTTGATGAAGTGATCAGCCGATTGATGGATGCGTTTATTTCAATTCCCAGTAAGATTTTGGCTTTGGTTATTGTTGCCGCATTTGGTTCTTCAATCCCGCTTCTTTATATCGTGGTCGCTATAACCTACATTCCTGGTGCGTTTCGAATTGCTCGCTCGCTAGCTGTTGGTCAGAATGAAATGGAATATGTAATAGTGGCACGTGCGCGGGGCGAAGGGCGGGCGTATATCGCTTGTGTGGAAATTTTCCCTAATATCATTAATCCCATGCTGACGGACTTCGGCTTGCGATTTATTTTTGCTATTCTTTTATTAAGTGGGTTGAGCTTTCTGGGGCTGGGAGTTCAGCCACCATTTGCGGATCTGGGTTCATTAGTTCGTGAGAATATGTCTGGTCTAGCTGAGGGAGCATTGGCAATTCTTGCACCCTCTGTGGCAATCGCAACATTAACGATCGGGATGAATTTGATGATTGATAGCTTACCCCATAATAATAAAAAACATGGAGGGGAAGGCTAATATGAAAAGTTTGGTGGAAGTAAAAAACCTATCCGTTGAAGTTCGTAGTGATAAAGCTGAACCCTTTACAATTGTCAAAGATGTGAGCTTTGCTATTCCCCAAGGTGATGTTCTCGCTTTAATTGGCGAATCTGGTTCTGGTAAAACAACTATCGCCTTGTCTTTATTGGGCTATGCCAGGGCAGGGTGCTTTTTTTCTGGCGGGGAGGTTTTAGTTGATAACAATGATATGCAGCGATTGAGTGATGCAGAGCTTAGAAATTCACGTGGTTCTGAAATAACCTATGTGGCACAAAGCGCAGGGGCATCGTTTAACCCGTCCAAACGAATTATTGATCAGGTGATTGAGCCTGCCTTATTGCATGGATTATTGGATCAGAAGGTTGCTAAAGAAAAAGCTGTTGAGATGTTTAAAGGGTTAGCGCTGCCTGAACCAGAAAGTATAGGCAACCGCTATCCTCATGAAGTCTCTGGCGGACAGTTGCAAAGGTTGCTGGCGGCTATGGCATTGATCACCAACCCAAAGTTGGTGATATTTGATGAGCCAACCACAGCACTTGATGTGACAACCCAGATAGAAGTTTTACGTGTATTTAAAAAAGTCGTTTGTGAACAGGGCGCGACTGCGGTTTATGTTTCGCATGATCTCGCCGTTGTTGCACAGATGGCGGATCATGTCGTTGTGCTTCAAAATGGTGAAGTGCGAGAAGCGGGAACGATCAGTAAAATCCTTAATCATTCGGAACATGCATATACCCAGTCATTATTGACAGCTGCAAAACCCCGTACCGAAGTTGTTAAATCTGTAGATGTATCGGACCAAGAAAACTATCTTCTTGAACTCAAGGGTGTTTTTGCTGGATATGGCCCCCAGAAATCAAATGGAATGCCAGAAAAACTTGTCCTAAATGATATCGGGTTTAAAATTCGCAAAGGAACGACATATGGCGTAATAGGTGAATCAGGTTCTGGAAAGTCAACAATTGCCCGTGTTATCGCAGGCTTATTACCCCAAGCTCGTGGGGAAGTTCTTTTTAAAGGTGAAGCTTTGCCACCATCACTCAAGTTACGAACGAAAGATCAGTTTAGACGTATTCAGATTGTTTTCCAAAATCCAGATACTGCACTAAATCCTGCTCATACGGTTGAGCAGATTCTTGCTCGGCCATTAAAGTTCTATCATGGTATGACGGGGCAGGTGCAGCGAAACCGGATCATGGAGCTTCTGGATCAGATTTGCTTGCCAGCATCTATTTGTTCCAGAAGATCTGGGGAACTTTCAGGTGGACAGAAGCAACGTATCAATCTGGCGCGCGCGCTTGCCGCAGAACCAGACTTGATCTTATGCGATGAAATTACATCTGCACTTGATACGGTGGTAGGGGCCGCCATATTGGATCTCCTCGCTGATCTGCGAAAGGAATTAAATGTGTCTTATATGTTTATTAGTCATTATATTTCTACGGTAAGGTCGATTTGTGATGACACTATGGTTCTTTACTCCGGACAAAAAGTTGAAACAGGGAACCAATCAAGTTTCTCTGAATTACCCTTCCACCCCTATACGGATATGTTAATTTCATCTGTACCAGAGATGCGACAAGGTTGGCTCGAACAAACCAGAACTCGTCAAAAAACGGCAATAATTACTCCGCAAAAGGGAGCAATGGGTTTATGTAGCTTTTTGAATGTTTGCCCTGTTTCACAAGAAGGACTATGTAACGTTAAACCGCCAGAGGTTGTTTGCATGAGTGGCGGTAGCGAAATATACTGCCATTTGCCGGAAAATATTCTAAGGGACATTCAGATGAAATCCCTAGCGCAGGAAGGAGCCACCAAATGAGCGGGCGATTTGTCCGGCTTAATGAAGAGGGCCGGAAAGAAATAACATTATATGTTGACGGTGAAGCCATAAAGGCTAAAGAAGGTGATACCTTGATGGTTGCTATTCTTACCGCAAAAAAATATTTGAGATCATCGGAATTTGATGACACCAAACGAGCGGGGTTTTGTTTGATGGGTGCTTGTCAGGATTGTTGGGTTCGGACAGAAGAAGGTGATCGAATTAGATCATGTTCCACTCCTGTTAGTCAGGGAATAAAGGTTGTTACTGGACATGAGGAGGTCAAATGGACAACCATCAAGTAGTAGTTGTTGGCGCAGGTCCAGCAGGTATCCAATGTGCAGAAACATTGGTTTTGGCAGGAATACGTCCTATTTTGATCGATGAAGGCCAACGTTGCGGTGGTCAGATTTATCGACAACAGCCGGAAAATTTTGAGCGGTCAAAATCTGACCTCTATGGAACAGAAGCCGACAAGGCGGATGATGTTCATAAAAGCTTTGAAGCCATAAGAGACAAGATAGAGTATTTGTCTGAAACGACGGTTTGGAATGTTGCTAAGGAAAAACTCTTCACGGTTTGCGGAACAACACAGAAAACCATTCCCTATGATTCATTGATTATTTGTACTGGGGCGATTGATCGTCTTATGCCGGTGAAAGGGTGGGACTTGTCTGGAACATATAGCCTTGGCGGCGCACAAATTGCCTTAAAGTCGCAAGCCTGCTCTATTGGTCATGAAGTTGTGTTTATGGGATCAGGACCATTGCTGTATTTAGTTGCCGCACAATATATCAAAGCAGGAGCGACGGTTAAGGCTGTACTTGATACGTCATCCTATTTTAATCGGATAAAAGCCTTACCAAAATTGTTGGCCCGTCCTTCGGTCTTATGGAATGGTGTTCTACTGAATAAAGATATAATGAAAGCCGGCGTACCTATAAAGACAGGCATTACGCCCATTGAATTTGAAGGCTCTAAAGAAACAGGCGTACAAACGGTTCGCTTTAAAACCCAATTTGGTAACGATAAATTGGTTCAATGTGATGCGGTCGCGGTGGGCTATCATTTGCGTCCAGAAACGCAAATTGCCGACCTCGCAAGATGTCAGTTTCAATTTGACAAGACGACACGTCAATGGCTTTTGCAAAGGGACGCGGATGGCCGGGCATCAAGGTCAGGTGTTTACCTTGCTGGTGATGGATCAGCGATAATGGGGGCTGATGCTGCTGAACTCGCAGGAAAAAGGGTTGCAATGACAGTTTTAGAAGACATCGGCCAGAATGTGAGTAAGACCGAAAAAAATAAACTCTCTCATGAAATAGGCATACAAGCACGGTTTGCAAATGGCTTAGCTCAGGCCTTTCCATGGCCAGCAAACCAAGCAAAGAATTTGACTGATGACACTATTGTATGTCGTTGTGAAGTTGTTAGCGCAGGGGATTTAAGACGTATTGTGCGTGAAACAGGAGCGCAAGAGGTTAACCGGGCAAAAGCCTTCAGCCGAATAGGAATGGGGCGATGTCAGGGGCGATATTGTGGTCATGTTGCTGCAGAAATTATTGCCAGTGAGGCATCTGTTCCTATCAAAGATGTTGGTCGTATTAGGACACAGGCACCGATCAAACCTTTAACAATTGCCATTGAGGATAATAACGAATGAGGGGAAAACTCCATTCTTAAAAGCGACGTTTTGATTATCGGTGGCGGTATTATGGGAACCTCTGCTGCTTTCTTCTTGAGGCAGCGTGGACGATCTGTTCGCTTATTGGAATCTGGTCTGATCGGTCGACAAGCCAGTGGGACAACTTTTGGTAATATTCGTAGACAAGGCAGACCCTTGGACCAATTACCAATATCAAATCGCGCCATAGATATTTGGCGTAATTCAAAACAGCTTTTAGGCGAAGATGTGGAATATGTAGAGGGAGGGCATATGCGGGTCTGTTACAAGGACCGTCCTGAGTATGTAGAAATATTTGAAAAATACGCCAAAGATGCTGCAGAAACGGGGTTGGATCTGGAAATTTTAAATTCCAATGAACTTCGTTCCCGCTTTCCTTTTTTGGGACCTGATTGCCTTGCGGGCTCATATTCGGCTAATTGTGGTCATGCTAATCCAAGGTTAGCATCCCCTGCCTTTGCACGGGCGGCCCAAAGGGAAGGTGCGCTTATTCATGAGCAGACGCGTGTTGTAGAAGTTGAAAAAGAGAATGAAGATTTTCGGGTTACCGCAGTAGACGGGAGAGTTTTTAAAGCTCCTATTTTATTAATAACTGCGGGAGCATGGGGAGATATTCTTTCTAAACAATTTGGAGAGCCAGTTCCACTTATCGCGCGGGCACCAACCATGTCAGTTACAGAGCCTGTACCCTATCAAATATTACCAACAATTGGTGTTGCAACACCTTTGGAAGAGGAAACTGTATATTTCCGTCAAGTAACACGTGGTAATGTAATTATCGGCGGTAGTACGCGCGCACCGGCTTATCGCGATGTTGAAAGGGCCTACGTCGAGCCAGAAAATATATTGTCCCAATTACGTGAAATTAGGAAGTTTGCACCGCCACTCGCGAAACTAAATATTATTAGAGTGTGGAGTGGAATTGAAGGCTACCTACCTGATTCACAGCCTTTGATGGGGTTAAGCTCTAAGGTGAGTGGTTTACATTATGCCTTTGGGTTTTCGGGTTCTGGTTTTCAAATTGGTCCGGCTGTTGGTGATATTATGGCCGAATTGATTGATACAGGCGCGACTGACATTGATCTGTCAAATTATGATATGAAACGATTTCAGAAAACAGGTATTTAAATTGGAAATTCAATCAATGCTGTTTTAATGCGTAAATTTGCTTCATAGGCTTGCTTACCCAAATCTTTGCCAATTCCAGATTTTTTATATCCACCAGTTGGTAAAATGAAATCGTTACTACGACCGTATCTATTCACCCAAACATTGCCAGTTTCTAATTTATGTATTGCACGCATGGCCCTAGATAAATCAGCCGTGTGAACACCAGCTGCCAAACCATATTCGCTATCATTTGCCATTGCGATGGCTTCGTCTTCGTTGGAAAATGTCTGTACCGTCATTACGGGGCCAAAAAGTTCTTTCTTCGCCGCGTCTGAATTATTTTCTACATTCGTGAGTATTGTCGGCGCGTAAAAAGCCCCTTTATGAGAGACTGATAATACTTTCCCTCCACATATGGCTTCTGCACCATCCGAAACTGCTTTTTGTACTGCACTATCGATCATTTGGTTTTGATGTATTGAAATAATAGGTGATAATGTTGTTTTGTCGCTCCAGGTTGGTCCTGCGGTTAATTGTGTAAAATTGTTCTGTACACTTTCAATAAATTGTTCAGCGATTTTTTCATCAACCAGTAATCGGGATCCTGCATTACAAACTTGTCCGGCATTGCCTGTGATCGCCTTGGCGACGATCGCGGCGGTTACATCAATGCTAACGGGATCATCGAAAACGATTTGTGGACTTTTTCCGCCCAGTTCCAGCGTAACAGGTTTTGGACCAGATCGCGCGCATGCAGACATGATTGCTGACCCTGTTGCGGTGGAGCCAGTGAAGGTTACTTTGGATACCTTAGGATGACGGCATAGGGCATCACCTGCGATCCCACCTTGGCCTTGTACGATATTGAAAACCCCTGACGGTACGCCTGCTTCAATGGCAAGTTCCGCTAACCTTATGACGCTAAACGGTGTCATTTCAGAAGGTTTAAGGATAATTGTATTTCCTGCGGCCATAGCGGCTGCAATTTTCCAACTTGCCATGACCAGCGGAAAGTTCCACGGAGCAATAGCGGCGACCACACCATAGGGTTCGGCAATAGTAAGTCCTAATTTTCCTGCTTCACTTGCGGCAATCTCACCACCAAATTTATCTGCAAATTCAGAGAAAAACCGAATACCTTCGGCAGTGAAGGGAACGTCCCATGTCTTGGCATCCATTATGGGGCGCGTTGAACCAATAGCCTCTAGCGGAGCGAGTTTTTCTACGTCTGCATCTATTAAATCAGCCCAGCGTCGCATGATTTTCATACGATCCCGTGGAGGCATGCTTGACCAGCCGCTATTATGAAATGCCTGCCATGCGTTTTCTACGGCGGCATCAATATCATCAATTGTCGAAGCCTTAACCTCATGATAGATCTGCCCGTCAGATGGGCGGATCACTTCGATAATATCACCTGAACCTTGAGTTAGTTGACCATTCACAAAATTGCCACTGTTTATATTTATCTGATCAGGGTTAAAAATATTCACGGTATTATTTCCAAACATATTTATTTATATATTAACAGTTCAATATTAATAATGTTAGACAGCATTTGATGCGGAAATCTTTGATAGATGGACAATTTCCCTCTGATTTAAGCGTGAAAACAGTTTTCAATGCTTGCCTATTCAGTGGATACTGATGTCTGTTGATTAAAGGCCCATCTGTTATTATGTGGGTAAATTTTAAAAGGATTTTTTATGTCGGAACCGTTAGATACTCCTATCACAATTAGGGAAATGCTCTCTGATGATCTGAAGCAGGCTCATGGGCTTTCCTTAGCAGAAAAATGGCCGCATCGTATACAGGAATGGCAGCGATGTTTTCTCCTGGGTTTTGGTTTTGTTGCTGAACAAAATGGTGTGATCGTCGGCACTGCGATGGGTTGGCCTTTCACGGATCAAGTATCTTCGTTGGGGTTGGTTATAGTATCCTCGGACATTCGTGGTAAAGGTTTAGGGCGTAAACTGATGGATGTCGTTCTTGATAAACTTGGTGACCGGGCAGTTATGCTTATTTCAACCGCGGACGGATTGCCGCTTTATAAAAAATACGGTTTTGATGTAAAGGGTACAATTCATCAGCATCAAGGTGCAAGCTTTACAGCGCCGCTCTTGATAGCAAATGAAGGGCAGCGACTTAGACCTATGGGCGCGAGTGATATTGATAAAATAGTGCAATTGGATGCCAGTGCGGTTGGTTATGATCGCGCCAAGGTGCTGAGGGAATTAATGGAAAGTGGTAAGGGTATTGTTTTAGAATCTCAGGATGGAGCAGTGGGCTTTTCTATATTTAGGCGATTTGGTCATGGGCATGTCATTGGACCTACAATTGCACCAAACCTTGAGGGTGCAAAAATGATGATATCACATTGGTTGAGATCCAATCCGGGTATGTTTATTCGACTTGATGTTCCTGGGGATGGTGATCTGTCTGATTGGCTTGATGATTTAGGGGTGAGCTGTGTCGATCGTGTTAACAGAATGGTTCTGGGAAATTCATCAGAGTTGGATAGCAGGGGAAATGTATTCTCTATTGTTAACCAAGCAATTGGCTAAAAATGTAGCTATTTTTTATCATATTATTTTAGTTTTAATTCATGTTTAAACAATCTTTTTCTCTGGCGAACCCTGATTTTCTCTGCGAACAAGCTTATGTCGATGGTGAGTGGATTTCTGCGGATAAGGGACGCACGGTTGATGTATTTAATCCCGCCACGGGCGAGCTTATCGGCACTGTCCCAGATTGTGGTAGGGATACAACCTGTCAAGCTATTGAGGCTGCGGAAAAGGCCTTTGTAAAATGGCGGAAACTGACGGCAGGGCAAAGGGCATCTTTTATCGAAAAGTGGTACGATTTGATAATAGAGAATCTTCAGGATCTTGGTCGTATTTTAACTATAGAACAAGGAAAGCCCATTGCGGAAGCCGAAGGTGAAATTAAATATGCGGCTTCAATTGTAAAATGGTTCGCTGAAGAAGGTCGAAGGATCAACGGTTACGATGTAGCCTCACCAGAGGCAAATCGCCGGATCATGGTTATGAAAGAGCCAGTTGGTGTTTGTGCGGCGATTACGCCGTGGAACTTTCCTGCGGCGATGATCACGCGAAAATGTGCTCCTGCTTTAGCGGCGGGTTGTACGGTTGTGGTTAAGCCATCAGAACTCACTCCTTATACTGCATTGGCTTTGGCTAAATTGGCAGAAAAGGCCAGCATTCCAGCAGGGGTGTTTAATGTTGTGACGGGATTACCTGTTGAAATTGGTGCGGAAATCACATCAAATCCAATTGTTCGCAAACTGTCTTTCACAGGATCGACAAAGATTGGTTCTTTGCTTATGGAACAAAGTGCAAAAACGGTCAAGCGGCTAAGTCTTGAACTTGGTGGTAATGCGCCGCTGATTGTATTTGATGATGCTGATTTGGATTTGGCAATCGAAGGTGCAATTGCCAGTAAATTTCGAAATGCCGGGCAAACGTGTATTTGCGCCAACAGAATTCTGGTGCAGAGTGGGATATATGATGAATTTGCAAATAAACTTGAAAAGGTGATTTCCGAATTTAAAATCGGGAATGGACAAAGTGAGGGTGTAACCATTGGCCCGCTTATCAATGCTACCGCTGTTAAAAAGGTGCAGGCCCATATTGATGATGCGCTCGCCCTCGGTGGGAAATTAATGAGTGTTATGACCCCAGTTGAGATGGATAAAGATAAATTTATCGCACCCGCAGTCTTAAGGAATGCGACAGAAGATATGCTCTGTGCACAGGAGGAAACGTTTGGTCCCCTAGCGCCCTTATTTCGGTTTAAGGATGAGGATGAAGCTCTTCGTATAGCCAATGATACACCTTACGGTTTAGCAAGTTATTTCTATACTGAGGATATGCATAGAGCATGGCGAGTTGCGGATAAGTTAGAGGCTGGCATGGTCGCGTTAAATACAGGGTCACTTGCCATGGAAATGGCACCCTTTGGCGGCGTTAAAAGTTCAGGTCTTGGTCGTGAAGGCGGTGCAGCCGGTATCGAAGAATATCTTGAATTAAAGGCCTTTCATGTAGCTGGATTAAAATTATAGGAGTGTTGAAATGACACAGGCTAATTCCTCAGAGAATAGAAAATATAAAATTTCAGTGATCCCTGGTGACGGCATTGGTAAGGAAGTTATGCCGGAAGGTGTGGCCGTACTTGAAAAGGCAGCAAAGCTTTACAGATTTGAAGTTGATCTTAATTGGCATGATTTTGCCAGCTGTGACTATTATGTTCAACATGGACAAATGATGCCGGATGACTGGAAAGAAAAAATTGGAGATGCTGATGCAATCCTTTATGGGGCTGTGGGTTGGCCAGATACGGTCCCTGATCATATTTCCCTTGAAGGTGGACTTCTTAAATTTCGCCGCGAATATGATCAGTATATCAATTTGCGACCTGTGAAGCTTTTGTCAGGCGTGGAGTCTCCTTTGGCAGGACGTAAGCCAGGGGATATTGATTTTTTTGTCGTGCGCGAAAATACTGAAGGAGAATATTCTCCTGTTGGTGGGCGGATGTTCTCTGGTACTGAGCGTGAAGTTGTTATGCAGCAATCAGTTATGACCCGTGTAGGTGTTGACCGTGTGCTTAAATATGCATTTGATTTGGCAGATAGAAGGCCTGCTAAACATTTAACTTCTGCTACAAAATCAAATGGTCTTGGTATTACAATGCCTTTTTGGGATGAGCGTGTCGAAGCAACAGCACAAAATTATCCTGCGGTGGGATGGGATAAATACCATATTGATATCTTAACTATGCATTTCGTCGTGAATCCTGACCGTTTCGATGTTGTTGTGGCCTCTAATTTATTTGGAGATATCCTCTCAGATCTTGGGCCTGCCTGTACCGGAACAATTGGTATTGCTCCTTCGGGTAACATAAATCCAGAGGGTATTTATCCTTCCTTGTTTGAACCCGTACATGGCTCTGCACCTGATATAGCAGGACAAGGCATTGCAAATCCGATTGGTCAAATTTGGACCGTTGCTATGATGTTAGAACATCTAGGAGAGGCAGACGCGGCGAAAGCAATATGTGAAGCTTTTGAGAGTGTTTTAAGTTCCCCTGCCACCCGAACAGCCGATCTTAAAGGCACAGCCAATACCGAAGAGTGTGGAGCGGCAATTCTTGCAGCTATGGAATAGCTCAGCATAATCTGCTGTGTCTGTTGTAAAGAAGGCGGATATTAAATCTTCTGGGTTAGTTATTCAGTATAAAAAAATTGATGAAACTATCTAAACTTAAGACATAACAGAATTTAAAAGGAATGATGTAATTGTCTGAGCAACAACTTTCTCTTGAGGAAATAGACCGTAACCATTTAATCCATCCTGTCACGTCATACCGAAGACATGAGGCAGTGGGGCCAATGGTGTGGGAATCTGGAAAAGGAATGTTTCTTACCGATACTAATGGGCGTGAATTTTTTGATGCTTTTGCGGGGCTATGGTGCGTGAATGTCGGCTATGGCCAAGAGAGTATTGTGAAGGTCGCTAATGAACAAATGCGCCGTCTTCCTTACGGCACAGGCTATTTCCATTTTAGTAATGAACCAGCCATTCGCCTAGCTGATAAATTAATCTCACTTGCCCCTTCTTCCTTGAATAAGGTGTTTTTTACACTGGGTGGATCTGATGCTATTGATACAGCCGTTCGATATATTAAAAATTACTTTAATTCTATAGGTAAGCCGAATAAGAAGAATTTTATATCTCTTGATCGGGGTTTTCACGGATCAAGTTCAACGGGATCTGGATTGACGGGATTGCCTGTATTTCACAATAATTTCGACGTCCCACTTGCTTCTCAGCATAAAGTTAGCCCTCCTTATGCTTTTCGTAAAGAGGGAAAAAATGATGATCAAACAATTATTGCATGCTCAACAGCTGATCTAGGACAAAAAGTAAATGCACTAGGGGCAGATAATGTCGCGGCTTTTTTCTGTGAGCCTGTTATTGGGTCTGGTGGTGTTATTGTTCCACCTGTTGGTTGGATGACGGCCATGCAAAAAACCTGCAAAGAATTAGGAATTCTGTTTGTGGTTGATGAGGTTATTACTGGATTTGGGCGAACGGGAAAGATGTTTGCTTGTGAACATGAGGGTATTAAACCCGATCTTATGACAGTTGCCAAGGGATTGACGGCAGGTTATACCCCAATGGGCGCAGTAATATTATCAGAAGAGATCTATTCTGGTATAGCCGATGGCTCAGCAGATGGAGTTCCGATCGGTCATGGGTTGACATATTCAGGACATCCAGTAAGTGCAGCAGTCGGTCTTGAAGCAATACGACTTTATACAGAAGGTGGAATTTTAAAAAATGCACAAGCCATTGCCCCACAATTTTTAAGCGGTTTGAAAGCCCTTGAAGATCACCCATTGGTGGGAGAAAGTCGTGGAAAAGGCATGTTAGCCGCCGTTGAACTGGTCGCGAATAAGAAAACAAAAGCAAGATTTCCAAGTGAACTAGCTATCGCAGACCGTCTATTCGAGATTGCCTATAAAAATGGTATTATCTTTCGGACGTTTGCTGATGGTATTATTGGATTGGCACCTGCTCTTTGTTGTAGGGCATCCGAAATGGATCTATTACTTGAAAGACTTAGTAAGACTTTAGATGATCTACTAGAAGATACGGGTGTCCGAAAAGCCATTTCGGGGTGAAGAGCCATCATCGAGTAGGGTAGGTTTAGTTTTGTAATAATTTTTATTATATTATGCTTTCAGCTTCGCTTAGTATTTTGAAATTGTAGAATTGAGATAGGAAATAGAATTCATATGAATATGTCTATTAAACTTGATCGAATTGATTTGAATATTCTGGCGCAAGTCCAGAAAAGTGGCCGTATCGCCAATGTTGACTTGGCAGATGCTGTTGGTTTGTCGGCGAGCCCCTGTCTTGCACGGCTTAAAAAACTGGAAAAAGCAGGTTATATAACTGGTTATAGCGGTTTAATTAATTTGAATAAATTAGGAGAGTTTTTGATTGTTTATACAGAAGTTACTCTTACCAACCATCGTGCCAATGATTTTTCTCTATTTGAAAAAAAAACAAGAAAAATTGAGGAAGTCCTCGAATGCCATTTGATTAGTGGTGGATATGATTATTTGCTGAAATTTGCAACCCGTGGTGTTACGCAATATCAAGAGATTATGGAATATATGCTTGAAGGTGACTTCGGTATCGAGAAATATTTTAGCTACATTGTCATCAAATCGCCCTTTGTCAAACATCATTATCCAATCAAAAGTCTTTTTGGGGATAAGAATTAAATTCATCCTCCTACCCATAAACTGTTTTATCCCTCCCTTTTATTGAGAATGTTATGCCAAATGTCGAAAAAGAAATTGCTGACCTGATAGAGCCCCTTGTGTCGTTTCGCCGAGATATTCATGCACACCCTGAACTTGGGTTCGAAGAATTTCGTACCGCTAATAAAATAGCTGAAGCACTCAAAGATATTGGGCTGGAAGTACATACTGGTATTGGGAAAACAGGGGTTGTCGGTGTTCTACGAAATGGAAGTTCCGATCGAAGCTTAGCTTTTAGAGCTGATATGGATGCGCTGCCAATACATGAAGAAACGGGCCTTTCTTATGCAAGTAAAAGTTCTGGAGTGTTTCACGGTTGTGGTCATGATGGTCATGTGGCGATGTTGCTAGGTGCTGCCCGTCATTTAGCCCGTACAAAGCGGTTCGGTGGGACAGTGAATTTTGTTTTTCAACCTGCTGAAGAAGGGCTAGGTGGTGCGAATGAAATGATTAAAGAAGGCTTATTTGATATTTGTCCAACGGATGAAATTTATGCTCTCCACAACTGGCCAGACCTTGACGCAGGTATGATACAGACACGACCTGGACCGATAATGGCAGCAGCGGATAAATTTGAGATTACCTTAAATGGTTCGGGTGGCCATGCGGCTCTTCCTCATCAAACGCCTGATACTTTACTCGCCGCAAGTGAATTGGTATCAAAGTTGAATTCAATTATATCCCGGCGGGTTTCAGCATTCGATTCTGCTGTGCTGACAGTGACCCAAATTAATGGTGGGCACACTCACAATGTCATTCCTGCTAAAGTTATTGTCGGGGGAACTGTGCGTACCTTTGATGTTGAGATACAGGACCGTATTGAGCAATCATTAAGAGATATGGTGGAAAGTGTTGCATTGGCTCACGAGGTTAAGTCCTTCACACATTACGACCGTTACTACCCTGCTACGATTAATGACCCAGATGCGGCAGAGCAGGCAATCAAGTCTGCCAAAAGTATTTGTAAATGTGCCGAAATGGCACCTGATCCTGCTTTTACATCAGAAGACTTTTCTTTCATGTTGCAAGCGAAGAAGGGGGCGTATGTATGGCTCGGACAAAAAGAGGGCGAGAGCAGTTGCCCACTTCATCACCCAAAATATGATTTTAACGATAAGGTTATACCGTTAGGCATTCAGTGGTACTCGAAACTTGCCGAAGATATACTTGTCCCGTGAGTTTCTGTCTTTTTATATTTGTAGGAAAGAAAGAATATGTCTGTACTTTACAAAGGAGACACTAGAAGGCAACAAAAGTGGCAAGAGTATTTTGCTAAATTTTCTCCTGAGATTCCTTTTTTCTTAGAAAAGGATATAAAAAATCCAGAGTGCATTAAATATATACTCGCGTGGGATTATTCCCCAGAAATGATAGAGAATTTCCCTAATCTTGAAGTGTTTTTTGCATTGGGGGCCGGTATTGATCAATTTGATTTGTCATTGTTTCCGAAACATCTCTCTCTCGTACGTCTGATAGATCCAAGTATTATTGATGGTATGGTTGAATATGTAATTTTTGCTAGTCTTGCGTTGCATCGGGATATGCTGCAATACCATCAATTTCAAAGTGAAGCTCGTTGGGAAACAATCCAGACGACATTAGCATCAAACCGAAAAGTTGGTATCATGGGGCTAGGTAGTCTTGGTCAAGCAGTGATCAATGGATTGAAACCATTTGGCTTTCCTTTGCACGGTTGGTCCCGGTCAATTCATGATGTTGACGGTGTAATCTGTTATGCGGGCCCTGATGGGTTACAAGAATTTCTTTCAAATAGTGATATTCTAATATGCCTTATTCCTCTCACGCCAAAGACGCAGGGTATTTTAAATAAATCTTTGTTTGACCAATTGCCATCGGGTGCGGGGTTAATAAATGTAGGGCGCGGCGGTCATCTTGTTGAACAAGATCTATTGGATTCTCTGGATGAAGGGCATTTGTCCGCTGCAGTTCTAGACGTGATGGCACAGGAGCCTGCTCTTTCAGATCATCCATTTTGGCAACATCCTAGGATTATTATGACTCCTCATATCGCAAGTATTACGAATCCTGATAGTGCAGCACAAGTGGTAATAGACAATCTGGTAAGACATAAGAAGGGTCAACCAATGATCGGTGAAGTTGAGCGCGTTAAGGGCTACTAGTTCTGCTCGTCGTTTGATTAAAGACTGCTATTTTTAGCGATATTTCAGTGTATAGTTTTCCGTAACGACAACAAAACGGCACAACGAATCGATTTTACTGAGATATACTGGTTATATCATTCTCATAGACTAGTTTAGAGATTGAAAAAAGTAATGACAGTTACAGTAATTGGAATGGATGATTCGATTGCATCATTAACTTTAGATACTCTCAAGTTGCCACGATAGATCTCCCCAGGAGAGATAATCACACCGCCTATTTCAAAAAGACTGTTGCTTGAAGGTTGCTTTTCTTCTGCATGAGTATTAACTGAAATTAAAAATAAATAGATGAATATGATTAATACTTTTTTCATAATAAAGACCTTTAAAATTATTAGAAATATTTAAGCCAAGCAATATGCTTATTGGCTTGTTTATATTGCGCGAACCATTTGGTTGGGAAATATAGTGCAATCGTCAGAATTATAAAGGTAAACCAGATATAACTAACACTCGGAAAAGAGAGGTATTGACCTTGATTTGGTCCAAGCATTGAATATCCAATTTTATAAAGTATCTGCAATACAAATAAGTGTAAAACATAAAAAAACATGGGTGCTGCACCAAAATGCGACATTATTTGTACGATTTTATGATTTTGCAATTTCTCAAAAAGATATAAAAAAAGAAAACCTAGGCTTAGCATGGATAAATTAAATAATAGTGATGGTGGGTATTTGGTGAGTGAAAGAAAGCTCATCAAGGTAGTAGTAAAATCACCAGTATTTATCCAGGGATGGTCACCATAAAAATTAAGAAACCTAATGAATAAAAAGAGAAAAAGCCCCAAAAAACCATATGAAAGCATCATTTTTTGTCTTTGCTCAGTTGGTATGATTTTTGAGAACCAAGGGCCAGAAATAAAACCTAAAGCAATCACTCCTACCCATGGCAATATTGGATAACTGGTTCTGAATAAGATACCACCTAGATCGAATACTTCTCGTTGATAGAGTATGGCCCAAGCTATATAGAAAATAGAATCTGAATCGAGTCTGAAGCCCCCAATTAGGTTATGACCGCAGACAATAGTTATACCTATCAACATTATCTGCCAAGATCGAAGGTAGATAATACCTGAGAGCGCGATCATACAGAGCCCAATACACCAGATTACTTGTAGAAAAAACATATCTGGCGGATATTTTCCAGACCATAAAAATGCGATTAGTGTTACCTCGAGTAATATAAGAAAAATACCTCTTTTAAGAAGAAATTGTGAAGTCTCGATTTTTGAATGTTTTTGCATAAATAGCCAAGCTGAAACACCAGTAAGCCAAATAAAAACGGGCGCACAAATAGAGCTGACAAACCGCGTATAAAATAGATCAGGACTCGTAACAAATACATCTACGGGATCAGATACTTGGAGGTGAAGATAGAAAGTTTCACGGATATGATCGATAAGCATGATAACCATAACAAAACCACGCAAGGCATCTATAGATTTGAGTCGATGCATAGATTTAAATTTCGGAATTGTCAGTCAGAAATGTCATTGTTATATTATAACAATGAGTTAATCTCATTAATGTTAAGTTTTGTTAGTTACCAGATATTCCATGGAATATCTCTGCCAGGATAGGCAATACTTTTGAGATTCCAATATTTATCTAGCCACTCTTTTGTTTGATAAAATAACTCCTCATCCAGATCAATTCTACTGTCCTTTACCCAAAGATAAACCTCACAACTGTAATCTTTTTTTGAAGTAGGATTGATGTAGACGCAACCTATGTAGTCATCTTTATTTTTTGTATAAACAGAATAAGCGAATGCTTTTTTTTGTTTGAATTCAGATGCATGCCTAATTAAGTCTTTCGTATTCTCTTTGATAGTCATCTCTTTTGCTGGCCAACTATCATTATGGCGGAATACTTGTCTCAGTCTTGTTTGGCTAGACATGACCGCCTCATAATCAATATTGGTTAGAGATGGTTCTAAGACAGTAAAATAGAAGTCACGCGTATTATAATTTTCAGGAACAATAAAATCCCTTGGAAGAATTAATTTACCTGCTGACAATTAAATTAATCTTCGAGTAAGAAGCTTTTAAGCTGATCTGATCTCGTCGGATGACGCAATTTACGAAGCGCTTTTGCTTCAATCTGTCGGATACGCTCTCTAGTAACATCGAATTGCTTGCCGACTTCCTCCAGCGTATGATCGGTGTTCATATCGATTCCAAATCTCATTCTAAGTACTTTTGCCTCTCTGGGTGTGAGACCTGCAAGTACCGAATGTGTACTCTCTTTTAAGCCTTGACCAGTAGCTGAATCTTGTGGCGAATGGATTGTGTGATCTTCAATGAAATCACCAAGATGAGAGTCTTCATCATCCCCAATGGGAGTTTCTGTAGAGATAGGTTCTTTTGCGATTTTTAAAACTTTTCTCACTTTATCTTCAGGCATTTCCATTCTTTCTGCTAGTTCTTCAGGCTGAGGATCTCTTCCCATTTCTTGTAGCATTTGTCGTGAGATACGATTGAGTTTGTTGATGGTTTCAATCATATGTACTGGAATACGAATAGTCCGGGCTTGATCTGCAATCGATCTCGTAATCGCCTGTCTTATCCACCAAGTAGCATAAGTTGAAAATTTATAACCACGCCTATACTCAAACTTATCAACTGCCTTCATTAGACCAATATTCCCTTCCTGAATGAGATCCAGGAATTGTAAGCCACGATTTGTGTATTTTTTTGCAATTGATATGACTAATCTAAGGTTCGCCTCTACCATTTCTTTTTTTGCACGTCTGGCTTTAGCTTCACCCATAGTCATACGCCTATTAATTTCTTTGATTTCTGCAATCAACAGTTGTGTGTGACTTTCAATTGAAATTAATTTTCTTTGAGCACGAAGAATATCATTTTTTAATTTTGAGAGAGAGGATGAGTGTTTGCGTTTAGCTCGTATGTGTTTTTCGATCCATTCTAAATCTGTTTGACTTTTTTGAAAGCTGGATAAGAAATCTTTTCTTGGCATTCCTGATTTAACCACTGCCATTTGTTGTATATTTCGTTCCTGAGCTCTTATTATCACGACATCTTTTTTCAATTCTGAGACGATGATATCAGTTAGTTTTGGAGATAATTTGATCTCCATTAGTTTATTTATCATTTCTGTAATTACTTCGATGGTTTTTGCGTCTTGAGCCCCATTTTCTTCTAGTAATTTATTATATTTGTTATTCAGGCGATTAATTACCTTCATTCTGGCTTTAACTTCATCCGGATCTGGACCAGTATCTATTTCTTCTACTTCATCTTCATCATCATCTTCATCGGTTTGTTCTGATTTATTGACGGGCGAGCTAATTTCATCTGGAGCATTTGGGTCAATAAAATCGACAATAAAATCCTGCATTCTGGTATCACCATTTTGAACTGCAGTATAAACTTCGATTAATTTGGCGAGTGAGGGGGGATATTTGATCGCTTCCATTTTAACTTGATTGAGCCCTTCCTCAATTCGCTTGGCTATCTCTATCTCACCTTCTCTGGTCAAGAGTTCAACGGTTCCCATTTCTCGCATATACATCCTAACAGGATCAGTTGTTCGTCCAAATTCTGCATCTACACTTGCTAATGCCTCTTCCGCTTCTTCAGCGGCGTCATCATCACTCGAAACAACTTCATCGTTGAGCATAAGTGATTCACTATCAGGGGCCTTTTCAAATACCGATATTCCCATATCATTAATCATGTTTACGATGTCTTCAATCTGTTCGGGATCAACA
>CESO01007473.1_pt1 | contig 23828 bp, 24 predicted proteins | sample 356341 | NCBI WGS metagenome assembly CESO01 (sample SAMEA2621812, study PRJEB7988) | marine metagenome | biome: marine biome (ENVO:00000447); feature: deep chlorophyll maximum layer (ENVO:xxxxxxxx); material: "saline water (ENVO:00002010), including plankton (ENVO:xxxxxxxx)" | depth 35 m | reverse complement strand
TTAGTTTGATTTTGGCTACTTCGTTTTTCCTAATACATAGCCAATAACTCCACCCATAATAGCTGCAGTGATACTGCCAATAACAAGGTCAGTAAAAAAGTGTTCTAGGTTAAATGCTTTCGATGAATACATAAAAAAGTTCATGCTAAGACTGTTGAGGAAGCCTAAAATAAGCCCAGCAATAGCTCCACCTTTTAAAGTACTTATACTTGCCCATTGCTTATAGATGTAGGTGTAAAGGAAAGCATAAACAAAACAACCAATAAAAATAAACGAGATTGCATTTTCGCCTTTACTAGGATAAATTTCTGTGAAAAGAATACCGTAAAATAACCAGCCGAGTAAAAAATAAGTAATTGTTCCTGCGATTGCAGATAGAATAAAAGATTTAGAAGTCATGTTTTTAAAGTTTTAAGTTCTTTAAAATATAGTAAAAACAGTAAATAAATGCTAATTGATCCTTTTAAACTAAAATGGCTTAAGACTTCTTTTTCTTGTTTTTAAAGTGTTTTTTGCTTTTAAAATGACGATTTTTAAACTTCTTTTTGCCACCACTTCTTTTATCTGTGTTGTATGCGGGTGCTGGTTCAAAACCGTTTGGCAATGGTGTTTTGTCTAGGGTGCGTTCTATCAGATCTTCTATTTGTTTAAACTTCAAACACTGCTCACCATTAATAAAAGTTATTGCTTCTCCTTTTCTATCGGCTCTTGCTGTTCTGCCTATACGATGAACGTAATCTTCAGCATCATTAGGCACCTCATAATTAATTACCAACTCTATACCTTTTATATCTATCCCTCTTGAAAGAATATCTGTAGCGACTAGGATTTTCACTTTTTTATTCTTGAAGTCTAAAAGTACTTTTTCTCTTTCTTCTTGGTCTAAGTCCGAATGTATGTCGTGTGCTGGTAATTTAGCTTTTACTAAACTTCGTGTCAATTCCTTAACACTTTTTTTAGTTGAGCAAAATATCAATACATGATTCAAGTCTTTATCTTTAAGAATTTCTTTTGTTAAAGCTATTTTTTGCCTGTCATGAACCATGTAGGCTCGTTGTGTGATTCCTGCTGCAGGTTTAGAAATGCTTAAGCTAATACTAACTGGATTAACTAAAATATCACTTGCCAATTTTCTAATCTTTGGCGGCATAGTGGCTGAAAACATTAGGTTTTGTCTTTGCTTAGGTAGTTTTTTAGCGATATCCATAATGTCATCGTAAAAACCCATATCTAACATTCTGTCCGCTTCGTCCAATATAAAGTGTTTAACGCCTGAAGCATCAAAATAATTGAATTTCATATGTGCCAATAATCGACCTGGAGTACATACTAAAATATCAGAGCCATTTTTTATAGCATTTTTTTGAGCATCAAAATCTGAGCCTGTACCTCCTCCATAAATAGGGAATGATGACGCATTAGTAAAATAACTAAAGCCTTCAATTTGACGGTCTATTTGCAAAGCCAACTCTCGAGTAGGCGATACAATGATAGTATTTATCTTAGCGGTATTGCCTTTGCAAAGTTTGTTGAGGATGGGTAAAACAAAAGCTGCTGTTTTGCCTGTTCCTGTTTGAGCACAGGCAATCATATCTTTATTTTTTAAAATAGCAGGTATAGCTTGTTCTTGTATGGGTGTGGGTTTTTCAAAACCCATCATATCTAATCCTTCTTGTAGTTGTGGTTCGAATCCTAAGTCGCTAAAAATCATTGTTGTCGTTGTCTTACTGCCTCATATAATATTACACCAGCAGAAACGGAGACATTTAATGAACCGATGGTACCCATCATAGGGATTTTTGTTTTGTGAGTACATAATTTAAGGTACTCTTCAGAAATGCCATCTTCTTCAGAACCCATAATAATGGCAGTAGGTAAGGTGTAGTCGGGGCTATAAATAAGCTCTTCAGTCTTTTCTGTACAAGCTACAACTTGAATCCCACTATTTTTTAAAAAGTCTATAGTAGCTTTCAGATTAAATTCTCTGCAAATAGGTATGCTGCTCAGCGCACCTGCAGAGGTTTTCATAGCATCACCATTAATAGCTGCGCTACCACGTTCAGGAACTATGATGGCATGAACACCGGAGCATTCGGCACTTCTCACAATGGCACCAAAATTCCTTACATCAGTTACTCTATCCAGAACTAGAAATAAAGGCACTTTGCCTTCTTCAAAAAGTTGTGGTATTACATTTTCAGTTCTGTGAAAAGTAATCGGTGAAACAAAGGCAAATACACCTTGATGGTTTTTGCGAGTCAGACGATTTAATTTTTCTACTGGTACATGTTTGTAATTTACACGGTGTTTTTTAACTAATTCCCAAAGTTCTGGAAAGATATCTCCTTTCAATCCTTTTTGTATGAAAAGTGTGTCGATTTCTTGCCCAGCCGTTATTGCTTCTATGATTGGGCGAAGTCCAAAAATAGCATTTTCATATCTAGTTATCTTCATCGTTATTTGCTCGGTCTATAATGTTTTGCGGAAGACTTTTTTTAGTTTTAGCTCCCAAATCTTTTAAATTTTCTATTTTCTTGATGATATTACCTCTACCATCTGTTAGCTTGTTCATTGCGTCTTCATAACTGTCTTTAGAGCTTTTTAAGCTTTTCCCTACCTTTATGAGGTCTTGAACAAAGCCCTCGAATTTATCATACAATAAGCCTCCTTCTTTAGCAATTTCCAAAGCGTTTCTTTTTTGGTCTTCTTGTTTCCATATGGAAGCTACAGTACTAAGTGTGGCTAAAAGAGTAGACGCTGATACCAATACAATATTTTTTTCAAGAGCATTTATGTAAAGATTTTTATCCTCATTGAGTGCTAACATTAGAGCAGGTTCATTGGGGATAAACATCAATACATGATCTGGAGCATTGATTCCGTAAAGGTTTGGATAATCTTTATCGCTTAACTCCATATAGTGTCTTTTGATACTGTCTAAATGTCTTTTTATGGCTTGCTGTTCTGTTATATCATCTTCAGCATTGTAATAGTCTACATAAGCTGTAAGAGAAACTTTTGAATCGATAATAAGGTGTTTATTATCAGGCAAGTAGATGATAAAATCAGGTTTTTTTAATTTGCCCTCGTCATCTTTGTAACCACCTTGAGTGCTAAAGTGAACACCATTGGATAACCCAGATTTTTCAAGTAATAGCTCTAGTCTGTTTTCTCCCCAATCACCTTGAGTTTTGGAGTCACCTTTCAAAGCATTAGTTAAGTTCAAGGCATCCTGACTTAGCTTGTTATTCAATGATTCTAAGCTATTGATTTTTTGCATTAGCATTGCATTTCTTTCAACACCTTTCTCATTGGTGTCTTCAACCTTCTTTTTAAATTTTTCTATTTGCTCGCTAAGTGGGTTAAGAAGGGTGTCAATTTGTTCCTTATTTTGTTTTTTAAATTTTTCAGAATTAAGATCTAGAATTTTGTGAGCTAAATTTTCAAACTCCTTAGTTAGTCTTTCTTCTGTTTCTTCTTTCGATTCTTGAGTTTCTAAAATTTTTTCATTTAAAATTTTGATACGTTCTTCTTTGGCGCTGAGTTCAGACTTTAAATTGATAATTTGCTGAACTAAATCATCATTTTTAGAGTTGTCAAGATCCGATCCTTTGGATTTGTTTTGGTAAGCAATCCAAGCAAAGCCGATAATTAGTAATGCTATTGTTATTATAAATTCCATAAATAGTGTGGCTAATTTAAGCTTAATTATCTAAGATGAGAACTTTTGTTCCAATCTTTGTATTAGAGTAGAGTTCTATGACATCTTTATTAAGCATTCTAATACAGCCATGTGATGCAGGTGTTCCTATTTTACCTTCTTCTGAGGTGCCGTGTATGTATATGTAGCGTTCAAAAGAATCTACATTGCCTCCTTTGTTGATGTTTTTTTCAGACCCACTTAGCCATAATATTCTAGTAGTAATATCATCTGTTTTTGAAGTGGTTGTGTCTGAATATATTGTAGCTATTTGCCCATAAAAAACCCTACCAATCATTCTACCATTTAGTGGAGTTTTTGCACCATGTTTCTCTTTAATATAATGTAGCCCATGTGGCGTCATATCACTATTCTTGACATTACCAATGCCTTTTTTGGCGGTAGAGACAGGGTATGTTTTTATAATCGAATTTTCAGAAATAACATACATTTTTTGATTTTTCACAGAAACATATATTATCTCGTCGAATGTTTGACCTTTCTTTTTCTCGCAATAGTTATTTACTCTATCTATAATACTTTCGTTAGTAGATAATGAAACTAATAAAGTGATGAAAAGTATTATTTGTCCCATTTAATTTGATTTTTACCTAAACGATTAAGTATTTCGTTGGTTTTTGAAAAATGGTTACATCCAAAAAAACCTGAATACGCAGAGAATGGAGAGGGGTGAGCTGCGGTTAGGATATGATGTTTTTCACTATCTATCAGTTGTGCTTTATTTTGAGCAAACCGCCCCCAAAGTAAAAAAATAAGATTCTCTTTCTTTTCAGATAATATTCGAATAATGGCGTCTGTAAATTCTTCCCATCCTTTCTTTTGATGCGACCCTGCTTGTCTTGCTCTAACCGTAAGTGTAGCATTCAGCATTAGCACTCCTTGTTCAGCCCAATGCTCGAGATTACCTGACGAAGGGATTTCGAGGCCTAAATCTTGTTTAATTTCTTTAAAGATATTTTGAAGAGATGGTGGAGGTTTTATTCCGTCAGCAACAGAAAAACATAAGCCGTTAGCTTGATTTGGTCCGTGATAAGGGTCTTGTCCAATTATCACAACATTAACGTTGTCGAATGGGCAAAGATTAAATGCTGAAAAGATGTGTTTACCAGCCGGGTAAATGACATGATTTTTCTTTTCTTCTTTGATAAATTTTATAAGATTAATAAATGATTCAGACTGAAAACTATCATTAAGAATGTCTTTCCAACTTGACTCTATTTGTACGGGTTTATTATTCACTTTTCAAAGATAGCGGATTGAACTAGTTTTCAAAAATAAATTGCGTAAATTTGTACTTGTTAAAGTATTACAATTTTATGCATTTATGAAAAAGATTATTTTAGTTTCTTTCCTGTTTTTTTCCATTACTTTTTGCTTATCATCTTGTGGTGTTACTGAGCCTTGTCCTAATTATTCCAAAGTATCTACCTCTCAAAAAGATATTAGTTAAATGAATTGGATAAGCCTATCTCAATCGTCTGAACTGGACAACATAAAACAAGATTCTTTTCAGAATAGCCAGTATATTTTCAAGCACAGTACTCGTTGTTCTATCAGTAAAATGGTGTTATCTCGTTTTGAATCATCTAATGAAGCAGAGTCTATATCTGTCTATTTACTTGATTTATTATCATTCAGAGATTTGTCAAATCAAATAGCAGAAGATTTTAATGTTATTCATGAGTCACCACAACTCTTAATTATAAAAAATGGAGAATGTTATTCCCATTCTTCACACACATCAATACATCAGCTTAATCTTTTCGAATAAATATAATGAGTGAGCAAAACATTCAAAGAAAGCCAAAATGGCTTAGAGTAAAATTGCCTACCGGCAAAAATTATAAACATGTAAGAAAGCTTGTTTCTGATAACAAACTGCATACTATTTGTGAGAGCGGAAACTGTCCTAATATGGGAGAGTGTTGGGGTGAAGGTACAGCTACTTTCATGATTCTTGGGAATATATGCACACGTTCTTGTGGCTTTTGTGCTGTGGCAACGGGCAGACCTTTGCCAGTAGATTGGGAGGAGCCTGAAAAAGTTGCGGAATCTGTTCGTCTTATGGAAGTAAAACATTGTGTCATTACTTCGGTAGATAGAGATGAATTACCTGATGGAGGCTCATTGATTTGGGTGGAAACTGTAAAGGCAGTAAGAAGAAAAAGCCCAGGCACAACAATGGAAACACTAATACCTGATTTTAAAGGAATTGAAGAACAGGTTCAACGCATTATAGATGTAGCACCTGAAATAGTTTCTCACAATATTGAAACGGTAAGAAGACTTACAAAAGAAGTAAGAATTCAAGCCAAATACGATAGAAGCCTTGCTGTTCTGAAACAATTGAAAGAAGGCGGAATGCGAACTAAGTCTGGAATAATGCTTGGTTTAGGCGAGACAGAAGATGAAGTTATCCAAACTATGGATGATTTACGTTCCGTAGGTGTTGATATTATGACCATTGGCCAATACTTGCAGCCAACTCCTAAGCATTTGCCAGTTAAAGAGTTTGTTACTCCAGAGCAATTTGAAAAATATAAGCAAATAGGATTGAGCAAGGGTTTCCGATTCGTTGAGAGTTCGCCACTAGTAAGGTCTTCGTATCGAGCAGAAAAACATATGGCATAAAATAATTTTCAGTCTATTACATATGATAGAAATAATTTGTAAATTTAACCCTCTAAAATTAAATCAATAAAGAATGAAAAATATTATCATATCTTCAATTTCATTAGTTCTCTTAACTTTCTTATTTGTTGATATTTCTCAACAAGACAAACAAAGTTATATCCCTATTAATGAAAGAATCACAGAACCTACTTATGGTGCTAAAGGGGCATTGGAATACTTACACCGTTTAAAAGCTAATGCAGATGGAGAAATTCCAGTCGAAGCTGTTTTAAAAGCTCGTGAGCAAGTTCAAGCTAGAAAAGGTTCAAGAAGTGCTGCTTCTAATACTACTTTATTATGGACAGAAATGGGGCCGGATAATGTAGGGGGTAGAACTCGTGCAATTCTTATTGATAAAGATAATTCTGATTTAATCTACGCTGGTGGTGTTTCTGGCGGATTATGGAAGTCGACCAATGGTGGTTTGTCTTGGAAAATTATTCCGGGTACAGATCAACTCGAATTTTCTGGTGTAGTAAGTATATGTCAAACAACCAATGGTGATATTTATTTCGGAACAGGCGAAGGAGCTACTGCAAATATGGGTGGTGCGTCTAATGGCGCTTCTGCTTTTATTGGTGGGGGTATCTACAAATCTACAGATGGTATAACTTTCACTCAATTGGAATCTACTGCTCCTAGTAATCTTATTTCTTCTAGCTTTGATTTTGCATCTGTTACAGAAATGGCGGCACACAAGACTGATCCTAACACTGTATATGCTGCAACAAGACGAGGTGTCAAGGTAAGTACTGACGGAGGTCAATCTTGGCAAGCAGGCGTAGTTAGTGCAGCAGAATTTTTGGATGTAGAGATAGCTATTGATGGTTCTGTATTTGCTAGTACTGCCAACGCAATTTTTTATTCTGAAGATGGAACTGCAGGAAGTTTTAACCAACTTACTTCTGTAGGAGCTGCTTTTGGTGGTGGATCAGGAAGAATTGAAATGGCTTTATCTCCTTCAGATGTAAATTACATATACGCTGTTTTCTCAAATCAAGGTGGTTTAGGAAGATATAAAGGGATTTTCCGCTCTACTGACAAAGGTGAGACGTGGGAAATGATTTTACCAGGTTGGTCGGGAACAACTGCTCCTACCTACAATATTTTTAATCAACAAGCTAATTATGCTATGTCAATAGCTGTTGACCCTCAAAATAAAGACAGAATACTTGTAGGTGGTTTAGATTTATGGGAATACGAATACGGTGTTGGTATAGAGCCTATTTCGTATTGGGCAATTTCTGAATCTGTACCTTTCTACGTTCATGCTGATCATCACGAAATATTATTTGATGAAAACAACCCTGGACGTATTTTCTTTGGACATGACGGCGGAGTATCTAGATCTGATGACAATGCCGAATCTTTTGTAACGGCGAACCGTGGATACGGTGTTACTCAGTTTTATACTGTTGATTACTCCAAAGATGGAAAAGTAATTGGTGGAACACAAGATAACGGTACACAATACATTAGTTTTTTCAATAATATATCTGAAAAGAACGCTGTAGAAATCGCTGGTGGTGATGGTGGTTATACTCAAATCTCATACATTAATCCTGATGTTATATTTTCAGAAAGTCAAAATGGAACAGCTAGACGTTCTGCTGATGCTGGATTAACTAACGGAACTATTGAGAACTTCCTCGGAGACACTCTTGCAGGTTTAGAAGAAACTGCTGATGATGAAGGCAATAATGGTTTGTTTGCTACCTTCATAAACCCTATGCATTTATGGGAAGATGTGGATGCAGATGGAAACCCTATTGATACAAGTATGTTCTTTGCAGCAACAACAGAAATTACTACATCGGGATCTGATTATTGTGTCTATATGACTAAACAAGCTTTAGACTTTAGTATTACCCCAAGATGGTTTCAAGTGACTCCAAGATATTCTTCTCCTATTGAAAGGATATCAGTAACTGCGGATGGAAACAATATGTTTTTCTCTGTAGGTAACAGCCTTTACAGAACAGATAATCTCAACCTGAATGTTGACACTATTAAAGACAACTATAAATTTTTAGATGTTGGTGATACTAACGATGACCCTAACGGTGATAATGCTAATGCAGTAGTAAATACAATTAAATTAAATACCACTTTCCAATATACTGTTACTGACGTTGCAGTAGATCCTAACGACAAAAATAATATTGTAGTAACGGTTGGTGGATACGGATCACATGATCATGTTTATAAGTCAACTAATGCTATGTCTGATAACCCTACATTTACTGCTATACAAGGTAACCTGCCAGATATGCCAGTTTACTCGGCTGTAATTGATGTTAACAATGCTAGTAACATTGTTATTGGTTCAGAATTTGGCGTTTGGTCTACTACAAATGGTAGTACTTGGACACTAGAGGATGATGGTTTACCAATTGTTCCTTGTCATATGTTACGTCAGCAATACTTACCAGGGGTAAATAAAGGCGTTATATATGTAGGAACGCATGGACGTGGTTTATTCAAATCTAGTAATACATCTTCTGTTTTCGATTATACTTCAGACCAAACGATTGATGTTAATTTACTATCAATCTATCCTAACCCTGCTGAGTCGTTCATAAATATTGATATGAGCTCCGATGCAAGAATTTTCGATGTTCAAATCATTGATTTAATGGGTAAAGAAGTGTATAACACGGATAATTTATCAACAAATAAAATTGATATTTCATCTCTTGAAACTGGTAACTACATTATAGTTGTCAATTCTGATGCTGGAAAACAATTAGGTAAATTTGTTAAAACAAAATAAGATGTAAATCTTTTTGGAAAAGCTCTACATTTAGTAGAGCTTTTTTTTTCTATACTTTATGAAAATAAGAGTAGCAATAAATGGTTTTGGAAGGATTGGTAGAATCTTTCTTCGTTCGGTTTTAAATCATCCATATGTTGAGGTAGTAGCGATTAATGATTTATCCTCTTCTAAAACGATGTCACACCTTTTTAAATATGATTCTATTCACAGAACGTTTGAAGGTCAAGTTTCTTGTAATGAAAATTCAATTATTGTTAACGATCAAAGTATTCATTATAGTTCAATTTCAAATCCTGAAAAATTACCTTGGAATGAATTAAATATAGACATTGTTATTGAATGTACTGGACTATTTAAATCTAAAGAATTAGCATCTCAACATTTAAAGGCTGGAGCAAAAAAGGTTATCATTTCAGCACCGCCATTAGATAGTGGTATTAAAACTATTGTTATGGGCGTTAACGATAATTTGATTGATGGTACTGAAACAATCATTTCAAATGCTTCGTGTACGACAAATAGTGCTGCTCCGATGATTCAATTAATAAATAATCATATGGGTATTGAGAGTGCTTATATCACAACTATTCATTCATATACTACGGATCAGAGATTACACGATTCACCTCATAATGATTTAAGAAGAGCTAGAGCAGGAGCGACCTCTATTGTTCCTACCACAACAGGTGCTGCTAAAGCTATTACAAAAATTTTTCCTGAATTGGTTGGTAAAATGGGTGGTTGTGGTATTAGAGTACCTGTTCCTGATGGCTCACTAACAGATATTACATGTATAGTGAGTAAAAACACTTCAGTCGCTGAGATTAACGATTTGTTTAAGAACTCAGCTAAAGGGTCGTTATTTGGAATTCTCAGTTTTATAGAAGACCCTATTGTTTCTGTTGATATTTTAGGCAATAAACACTCTTGTGTTTTTGATTCCCAATTAACGTCCGTAATTGGTAAAATGGTAAAGGTTGTAGGCTGGTACGATAATGAAGTGGGTTATTCTAATCGATTGATTGACTTGGTTACTAAAATTAGTAACGCTTAAGCTCTAATTTTTCTCCGTCAAAAACAGCATAGCTATTATAATTCACCCACTCTCCTAAATTGATATATGAGGTGTTATCACCTAGGTCTTCTTCTAATGGAAGATGTCTGTGTCCAAAAACAAAGTAATCTACTTCAATAGTCTTCTTTTTTTCTTTGCAGAATTGGGTTAACCACTCTTTTTCACCATGATAGGTTTCATCTTTTTGACCGTTTGCAATTCTACTTTTCTTGGACCAATATTCTGCTATTGAAATGCCTAAATTTGGATGAATTCTCTCAAATAGCCATTGACATATCTTATTTTCAAATATTTTTTTAATGATTTTGTAGCCTTTATCGCCAGGGCCTAAACCATCGCCATGACCAATAAAAAATCGCTTCCCTTTTAAAGACACTTCAATAGGTTCTCTGTAAATAGTAGCGTTTATCTCTTCTTCTAAATAGTCAAAAAGCCACATATCATGATTGCCAGTAAAAATATGAATAGGGATACCTGAGTCGCTTATTTCGGCTAATTTACCTAGTAAACGTACATAGCCTTTTGGAACAGCTTTTTTGTATTCAAACCAAAAATCAAATATATCTCCTACTAGAAAAATGGCTTCAGCATCAGCTTTAATTTCGTTTAACCATTGTACAAAGAGTCTTTCACGTTCTAAACTTTTTTCTTTGTTAGGAACGCCTAAATGTAGGTCTGATGCGAAATATATTTTACTCAAAGATTTCTTTTAATTTATTAGCTAATATAGTACCTCTTAAATTACGAGCAATGATTACACCGTTTTTATCAATTAAAAAGGTAGATGGTATACTTGAAATACCATATTCTTCACAAACAGATGATTCAAAACCTTGTAATTCGCTGACTTGTCTCCATTCTAAACCATCTTGTTCAATAGCTTTTATCCAATCTGATTTAGCATCTATTTTTTGTGTTGTATCATCTAGTGAAATGCCTATAATTTCTAAGCCCTTTGTATTATAAGTTTTGTACAATTCAACAACTAATGGGTTTTCTCTTCTGCAAGGTACACACCATGAAGCCCAAAAATCTAGAAGTACATAAGAACCTCTCAAAGAGGACAATTCAAATTGTTGACCATTACTATCTTTAATAGAAAAGTTAGGTGCTTGTACGCCAATAGCCGTGTTTTGCTCACTTAAGACTTTATCTTTTACATCATTTATCCATAAATTATCTGCATATATGGAGTCTAATTTTGTTGATACTTTTTTATAATACTCAAAATTTTCAGCGACATCACCTAACTGCTGTAAAGCGATAAGGTTAATGAACAAATTGGTGTTATTATCGATAAATAGTTTGATGTCTTCTTTTTGTTGAAGCATGATATCGTCGTATTTTTCTCGTATTCTTTCCAGTACTATTTCTTCTTCAACCGTACCAACAGACTTTTGATAAATGATTCTTAATGAATCCGTTTTTGGCTGAATAGAGTTTATAATTTCAAGTAATCTTTCATTACCTTCCACTTCTGCAGATCCACTTGCGTTAAAGTTAACTAGATTTGAAGCATCGGCATTAAATACAATAGTGTCTCCTAATTGCAAGGCTATCAAAGCATAGTTTTTATCAGAAAGTGATATACGATAAAAGTTTATGGAATCGGCTCTATATTGAAATGAGAAGCTTTCGTTATTGATTTGACATGAATCTACTTTTTGAATATCTTTAAGAGATAGTTTTTCCAAAAACACCCATTCTCCATCTTTTGCATTTGTAATAGTCCCGCTTACGGTATCGTCAATTACAGAACATGCAGATAAGATGGCTATGCTTAGAAATAGTATTAAATTCTTAATCATTGCTTATTTTTCTAATGCTTCTCTTACGAGTTGGTTAGCTACTTTTGGGTCTGCTTTTCCCCTAGATAGTTTCATAACTTCACCCATAAACAGACCAATAAGTCCTTTTTTACCACCTTTATATTCTTCAACCTTTTCGGGGTATTTTTCTAGTGCTTGTTGAACAAAAGCTTGTAAAGTATCGGTGTTACTTTCTTGAATCCAATTGTTTTCCTTGGCGATTTCTTCTGGCGATAAATCATTTTCAAGAAGTTTGCCAAAGACTTTTTGTGTCGCTACAGAGTTACTTATTTTACCATCATCAACCATTTTTATTAGTTGGGATAGTCGTTTAGCAGATATGCTAAATTGACTCATTTCGATAGCATTTTCATTGAGGTAGGACTTAACACTACCATTTACAAAATTGGCTGCTGCTTTGTAATTTTTTGTGTGTTGACATAACTCATTAAAGTACAATGCGATTTCTTTCTCTTCAATAATAACATTGGTATCGTATTCGGAAAGACCAAATTCGTTAGTGAATTTTGAAAATAACTCTTTTGGCAATGGAGGTAGGGTGCTTTTGATTTCCTCAATATAATCTTGGGTAACCATTATTGGTTGTAAATCTGGTTCAGGAAAATACCTATAATCGTTGGCATCTTCTTTGCTTCTCATTAAAGATGTTGTTCCTGTATTGGCATTAAAACTTCGTGTTTGTTGCTCGACTACACCGCCATTTTCCAAAATGTCTATCTGACGATCCATCTCGTGTTCAATGGCTCTTTTAACATTTCTTAAAGAGTTCATATTTTTTACTTCGGCTCTATTGCCAAAGGTTTTACTTCCTTTGAACATAACCGAAATATTAGCATCACATCTCAAGCTACCTTCTTCCAAATTACCATCGCAAATATCCAAATAGCGAACGAGTTTTCTGACTTCAGCAAGGTATTGGTAAGCTTCATCTGAAGAACGAATATCGGGTTCAGAAACTATTTCAATAAGAGCTACGCCAGCTCTATTTAAATCTACTAATGAATTGAAAGGGTCAAGGTCGTGGATACTTTTACCTGCATCTTCCTCCATGTGTATTCGGGTGATGTTAATTGTTTTGTTATTACCTTCAGCATCTTTAACATTTATACTACCGCCGTTACATATTGGGGTTGTGTCTTGAGTAATTTGATATCCTTTTGGTAAATCAGGGTAGAAGTAATTTTTACGAGCATATTCATTACGTTCTCTAATTATTGAGCCACAAGCAATACCCATCTTTACTGCGTATTCAATAACTTTTTTGTTGCTTTTGGGTAGGGTGCCAGGGTGTCCCAATGTAACGGGGCTAGTTTGAGTATTTGGTCCAGCACCATATTCCGTAGAATCGTTACAATAGGCTTTTGTATTAGTAGAAAGCTGTGCATGAACTTCTAGTCCAACAACTAGTTCGTATTTATCTCTCAGACTGCTCATCGCTTAATTTTGTGTAAATATAATTAAAGTAATTCTTCTAATGTTTGTTCGATTGCTACTATAGTTTCATCCAGCAATTCTTTGGTGTGTGTGGTTGATAAAAATAAAGTTTCGAAGGCAGAGGGGGCAAAATAGACACCTCTTTGTAACACACCATGAAACAGCTTTTTGAAAAAATCGGCATTAGCTTGACAGGCATCATCAAAGTTATTTACTTTTTTAACATCAAAATGAAAACTGATCATTGAGCCGACTCTGTTTATTGTATAGCTTAGTTTTTTATTTTCAAAAACTCGTCTTAATTCTTTTTCAAAGTACGCTGTGTTTTCTTCTAATAGTTTATAAATTTCTGGGTTTTCATTTAACTCTTTGAGTAGCGTGTAACCACAACCCATAGCAATAGGATTACCACTTAATGTTCCGGCTTGATATACCGGTCCAACAGGGGCGACCATATTCATAATTTCTTTTTTACCCCCAAACGCTCCTACAGGCAAGCCACCTCCAATTATTTTGCCAAGGGTTACCATATCTGGCGTTACGCTGTAGTATTCACTTGCTCCACCTTTGGCTAATCTGAAACCTGTCATTACCTCATCAAAAATGAGGACGATTTGGTGTTGATCGCATAAATTTCTCAAACCTTCTAAAAAGCCTTTTTTAGGAGGGATACAACCCATATTGCCTGCTACTGGCTCAAGTATTATGGCAGCTATTTCGTTTGGGTTTTGTTCTATAATTTTTTCTACAGCTTTCAAGTCATTATAAGGAGCGAGTAGGGTGTCTTGAGCCGTTCCTTTAGTTACGCCTGGACTATTAGGTACACCTAAAGTAATAGCCCCACTTCCAGCTTTTATTAGAAAAGCATCAGCATGTCCGTGATAATTACCTTCAAATTTGATAAACTTTTCTTTGTTGGTATATCCTCGTGCTACACGAATGGCACTCATACACGCTTCTGTTCCTGAATTAGTCATTCTAACTTTTTCAACAGCTGGAACCATGTCACAAATCAGTTCTGCAATATCAGCTTCTAATTCTGTTGGTGCACCAAATGAGGTGGTGTTATTAGTAGCTTCTTTTAGCGTTTTTACTATGGGATCGTGACAGTGTCCTAAAATCATAGGTCCCCAAGAACCGATATAGTCTATGTACTCTTTTCCATCAACATCTGTGAGAATAGATCCTTTAGCTGATTTGAAAAATAAAGGAGTGCCACCAACAGATCGAAAAGCTCTCACTGGTGAGTTTACCCCACCTGGTATATATAATTGTGCTCTTTCAAAGAGTAATTCGCTTTTATTCATTATTTAAAAGTTTAGCGGCTTCTTTAGCAAAGTAGGTAGCAATGAGTTTTGCTCCTGCTCTTTTGAAACCTATTAGCGATTCCATCATGACTTTGTCGTGGTCTAGCCAACCTTTTTGGCTAGCTGCTTTTATCATAGCGTATTCGCCCGATACTTGATAAACACTTACAGGCACATCAAATTGATTGCTGATTTGTTTAACCATATCCAAATAAGGCATACCTGGCTTAACCATTATAATATCAGCACCTTCATCAATATCGTTATCTACCTCTGCCATAGCTTCTGATGCATTTGCTGAATTCATCTGATAGGTTTTTTTGTTTCCAAAACCTGGTGCTGAGTCTAAAGCATCTCTGAAAGGTCCGTAAAATGATGAAGCGTATTTTACGCTATAGGACATTATACCAACATTAGGATATCCTTCATCCTCTAATTTTTCTCTTATCGCACCAATACGTCCGTCCATCATGTCAGATGGAGCAACCATATCAACACCTGCTTCGGCGTGTGTTAAGGCCATTTCTGCTAGAACTTCAATGGTTTGGTCATTGACTATTTCTTGACCATCAACAATACCATCGTGACCGTGCATAGAGTAGGGGTCTAGAGCAACGTCACTCATAAGATACATCATTGGCACTTCAGATTTAAGAAGTCGAATTGCTCTTTGCATTAACCCATCTGTGTTTATGGCTTCTTTGCCTTCATTATCTTTGAGAGAGTCTTCAATTTTAGCAAAGAGTAGGGCCGAACGTATGCCTAATTCATAACAGTCTTTAGCCTCTTTGATTAGTAAGTCTAATGTATAGCGAAAATAGCCCGGCATAGAGGCTATTTCTTCTTTTTTATTTTCTCCTTCCATAAAGAAAAGTGGAACAATAAAATTGCTAGGGTGGAGTCTGTTTTCTTGTACCATTTCTCTTATGGCACTATTTTTTCTCAATCGTCTATTTCTATTTTCTGGAAACATAGTATTTGAATTAGATCCAATCTTTGGGATTTTTTAATACTTCAATTAGTTTTTCTTCTGGACTATTTTTTTCAGGCTGATGGTTGTATTCCCACCTTACGGTAGAGGGTAAGCTCATAAGTATAGATTCTGTTCTTCCTTTTGTCTTAATGCCGAAATGGGTACCTCTATCATGTAATAAGTTAAATTCAACATATCGACCTCTACGTATCTCTTGCCAAACTTTTTCTTTTTCGCTGTAACTTTCGTTTTTATGTTTTTCTACTATGGGTAAGTATGCGTCTAAAAAGGCATTACCTGAGTCTATGCTGAAATTCATAATTTCTTCCATAGTGGTGTGCTCGTCTTCTTTTTGATAATCGAAGAAAATACCACCTATACCTCTGCATTCATCTCTGTGCGAGTTGTAGAAATAAGTGTCGCATTCTTTTTTAAATCTAGGGTAATAACTTGTATCGTACTTGTCACAAACACTTTTATTAATTTGATGAAAATGTACAGCATCATTTTCGTCAAGGTAGTAGGGAGTAAGATCAGTGCCACCACCGAACCAGGCTGTTTTTATTGCACCCGATTGGTCGTACATCTCAAAATACCGCCAATTAGCGTGTACTGTAGGTACTTTAGGACTAATTGGGTGAATAACTAATGATAGACCACAGGCGTAAAATGTAGCTTCATCAACTTTAAATTTTTCTTTGAATAGTTGAGGTAAATCGCCGTGAACAACAGATACATTTACACCACCTTTTTCGATGACTTTTCCATTATTGAGAATACGGGTTTTGCCACCTCCACCACCTTCTCTTTCCCATTTATCTTCAACAAACTTACCTAATCCATCAGATTGTTCTAAGCCATTACATATTCGATTTTGCAAATCAAAAATATGAGCTTCGAATATTTCTTTAGTTGGCATTAGGCGGAATAGTTTTTTATTGCGTTTATAAACACTTTAGCGTTTTCCACTGGCACATTTGGAAGTATTCCATGTCCTAGGTTAGCGATGTATTTATTTTTACCAAATCCATCGACCATCTCTTTAGCTAATCGTTCTATTTCATCATGTGGAGCAAATAACCATGCTGGGTCGAAGTTTCCTTGTAATGTAATATTTGGACCAGCTAATTTTCTAGCCTCTTGTGGAGTTAATGCCCAATCAACGCCTATGGCATTTGAGCCTAAGTTAACTAGGTCTTTGATAGCATACCATGCGCCTTTTGCAAATACTATTGTTGGCGCACCAATAATATTATCTACTATTTGTTTAATGTAGGGAAGAGCAAATTCTTGGAAATCTTTGGGCGACAACAGACCAGCCCATGAATCAAATATTTGAACAGCCTGTGCACCAGCTTGAATTTGTGCGTTTAGGTAGGCTATTGTTGTATCTGTAATTTTTTGAAGTAAGAGGTGTGCAGCATCTCTTTCAGCGTGGCAAAAAGCTTTGGCTTGAGAAAAATCCTTAGAACCCTGGCCTTGTACCATGTAGCATAATATGGTAAATGGAGCTCCTGCAAAACCAATAAGAGGCACTTTTCCATTTAGGTCTTTTCTGGTTAGAGTTACAGCATCCATAACATAGCCTAACTTTTCGTGTACATTAGGAACTTCAATAGCCTGAGCGTCTTTGAGGTTATTTACTGTTTGTGGTAGAAATGGACCTTTTCCGGCTATCATTTGTACTTCATAACCTAATGCTTGCGGTACAACAAGAATGTCAGAAAACAATATCGCTGCATCAGTACCTACTTGATCGATAGGCATGATTGTGATTTCTGATACTAGCTCTGGTGTTTCACAACGCTCGAAGAAAGAATATTTCTCTCTCAAAATACGGTAGTCTGGTAGAAAACGACCAGCTTGTCGCATCATCCATACAGGTGGTCTTTCAACATTTTCACCATTCAATGCTCTCAGTATTAAATCGTTCTGTAGTTCTGGAAAATTATGTTTCATTTATTTTAAATAGTGTTTTGCGATATCTACTAAGCTTTCGGCATTTGTAGTTTTACTAATCATACATTTTTGACCTTCATCTTTTAGGGCTTTTGCTGTTGTTGTGCCAATTGCAAAACAGGGTAAATTGTTAAAGCCGCCGTTTTGAGCTAATGAATGAACAGCACTTGGACTCATAAAAGCTAATCCGTCAATGCCCTGCAAATTTACGGTTTTATTAAGATTTTCAGTCTGATATACGGTGACTTCTTTAACTTTAATTCCATGGGATAGCAATTTTGATGGTAGGTCGTCACGTCTTTTGTTGCCACAAATAAAAATCACTTCTTTTTCTTGTAATTTGATAATGAGTTCGGCTAAATCAATCGCAGAAGCTTTTTGTGGGGTAATTGCTGAAGGAATTAAATCGGCAGTCTTTTGACCAATAGCGTAACTTTTCTTTGAAAAAGAAATATTGTTTTCTATTAATGTTTCTACAGCTTTTCTACTAGTGAAAACCCATGTTTTCATTACATCTAAATCATTGTGATTAAAAGCAATTGCTGAGGTTTTTATTAGTGGTTGAGCAGTTACTTTGATTGATTTGTCATAATTTAATTTCTCAAGTGTTTGCTTTGATAAATCATTAAGAAAAAGAAGATGTTTAGCTGTATTTTTCATCCTTTGCTGATTCAATCAGTTTTAGTGCGCCTTTTGATAGAGCAATATCTGCAGCTTTTTGACCTAATTTTTCTGCATTTTCTACTCTATCTTCTAAAGATATTTCAATTTTCTCCTTACCGTCAGTGCTGAGGACGATGCCATTAAAAAACAGGGTGTTTTTTGAAATAGTAACATATGCACCGACAGGAGCGGAACAGCCACCGCTTAGTGCATTTAGGAAAGATCTTTCAGTAGTTGTGCAAATAGCGGTGTCTTTGTCGTTAAGCTCAGAGATAATCTCTTTAATTGCTTCATTTTGCGAGTGACAAACGATGACTACTGCACCTTGTGCCGGTGCTGATAACATCCAATCTATTTCTTTGTCAATCTCGTTTTCTAGTCCTAGCCGAATAAGTCCTGCGCTAGCCAAAATTGTGGCATCCCATGGGCTGTCTTTTAGTTTTTGAATTCTGGTGGGTACATTACCTCTAATATCCACCATAGTGTGATGTGGGTATTTACTCAGCCATTGAGCTTTTCTTCTATTACTACTCGTTGCAATAATTGCGGATTCCTTGTTTAAAAAATCTAAACCTTTTCGGCTAATTAAAGCGTCGCTAGGATTTTCTCTTTTCAGTATGGCGCAAATTTCCAAATTAGCTTCTAAATCGGTAGGCACATCTTTGAATGAGTGTACGGCTATGTCGATAGTTTTGTTTAAAATCACTTCATCTAAAGCCTTAGTAAAAACACCTTTTCCTCCCATAAGTGGTAGTGGTGTATCAAGGACTTTGTCGCCTTCTGACTCAATGAGTATAAGCTCATAAGTATGCCCAAGTTGCGAAAGTCTTTTGGCAACATGATTTGTTTGCCAAAGAGCTAATTTACTTTTACGACTGCCAATTTTTATATGCATCTAGTTGATTTTATACATTTCACGCATGACTTCTAGTATTTCTTCATCAATGCGATATCTCTTGCGGAGATATTCTATGTTTTTGCTAGAGATTTTTTTGACGATACTATCTATCAAAGGCTTTATACGTTCTAATTCATCTTTTTGATATTGCCCTTTGTATTTCTCTATTTCTGAGTTTTTTATATCCTCAAATGAAAGCTTCAGATTTTTGATTGTTGGTCCAAGTGTATGTAGCTTAGACCAATCTTCAAATTCTAATTTGTATAAATTGATTATGGTCTTTGCTTTTGGGATATCTTTTTTTCTTTTTTCGAGAGTTTTGTCTGCCTCAGAATTAAGTTGATCCATATCTACTAACTCAACATTTTTGTTCCAAGAAATTTCAGGATCAATATTTCTTGGAACAGAAAGATCTATAAATAGGCTTTCTGAACTCAAATTGCTAATGTGTTCACTCGTAAGGGTATAGCTTTTGGATGCAGTAGCTACTACAATTACATCGGACTTGGAAATTTCTTGACTAAGTTGTTCAAGTGGAGCATAATTAACCTTTAAAACTTCAGCTAATTCCTTAGCTTTTTCTTCAGTTCTGTTGATAATTGTAATTTCTGCTTTAGTTTGACTGTTTAAGTTTTCTAATGTTCGCTGACCAATCTCTCCAGTACCAAAAACTAATATTTTTTTCTTTTGTAGGTGTTCTGTTTTTTGTCTGATTTTAAGTACCGCAGCATGGGCTACTGATGCTGCTCCTTTGCTTATTGTAGTAAATGATTGAACTTCTTTATTTGCTTGAAATACAAATTGCAAAAGCCTGTCCATATGGCTGTTTATACAACCATTATTTTTTGCTAAGTCAACCCCTTCTTTTACTTGTGAAAAGATTTGTAAATCGCCTAATATTTGAGAATCTATACCAGTACTTACTTCAAATAAATTTTGAATTGCTTCGTGGTCTTCAAGAACAAAGCCATATTTTTCAAAATTATCAGTTTGGTTTCCACTATGTTTTATAAACTTTTCTTTGAGCTGATGGACGTTTATGTTATGAGCAAATACCTGTGTACGGTTGCAGGTCGATACACTAAAGGCTGAGCCTCCAAGAGATTTCAATTCCTTGATGAAATCAATGGATTGTTGTTTGTCAATTCCGAACCTTTCTCTAATTTCAAGAGGGCAATTCCAGTGACTAATTCCGATGCTATAAAATGAGTCTATCATTGATTAAATACTTCGTTTCAAAATCATTTCTTTCAGACCATTTACAAAAGTGTCTGAAGAGTTTAGGCTCTCTACGAGTTGCACCTTTTCACCTCCAAATTCTTCGAATAGCTCTTGATATTCATCACCGATTTCTATTGTTGTTTCCAGACAGTCTGCAACAAATGCTGGTGAGAAAACAAGTAATTTTTTAGCACCTTTCTTAGCTAAATCTTCAATAATCTTATCAGAAAAAGGCTCTATCCACCCTCTGCCTAGTCTTGATTGAAAGCCTACGCTGTAGTCAGATTCTTTGAGATTAAAGCGTTTGGCAAGTTGAATAGCTGTTTCGTAGCAGGTCGCTTTATAGCAAAATTGATTTGCCTCTGTAACGCCTTGTTCGCATTCGTTGTCTTGGCATAAGCCCTCATCATAAACTTTATCCACATGACGTTCTGGCAAACCATGAAAACTAAACAATATGTGATCGTATTCTTCAAAGTTATGTTTGTTGCCTTGCTCTTCAAAACCTTTCAAATAAAATTCGTGATCATAAAATTGAGAGACAAAACTGATTTCTGGAATAACCCACCATTTTTTAAAAACTTTCATTGACTCCTCTATAACTGAACCATTTGTGGCAGAAGCATAGTGGGGAAATAGGGGTAAGATGATGATTTGTTCAAAGTTTTTACCTTCCCAGCTCTTGAGGGTCTTTTTAAGAGAAGGGTTTTTATATCTCATGGCATATTCTACGTGATAACCGTCGCCTAGTTCTTGTTTTAGTTTATTCGTCAAGTCTTCGGTATGATAGATGATTGGTGAACCCCTGTCTGTCCATAACTCTTTGTATACCTTTGCAGATTTTGGCGCTCTGAAAGGAACGATAATGCCATTGACAAGAATTTTTCTTAGTAACCAAGGAATATCAATTACTCTTTTGTCATTTAAAAATTGAAAAAGATAACTTCTTACATCACTTGTTTTTGGGCTGTCTGGAGTGCCGAGATTTACCAATAAAACAGCTTTCTTTTTTTGCATACAAAATGTAGTTTATTCGTCTTGCAAATTTAAGCATTATAAAATTATTATGCCCCTCTAAATTTGCTTTATACAATGATATTTTTTAAATTGAAAGCGAGTATTTGATTTACTTAAATGTTACAATCATTTTCAATTGACGAATGACTGTGATTTTTCCGATGAATCTCCATTAATTATAGATAAGCATCCATATTTAACCGATAAACAAAATCGTTGTTTATTGGCAAAAATTTGTGTTGAGCTTAGATTTGATTTTTTCTCGCTGGAAATAGTTTTTATGAAGTTAAGATTTTTATATCTAGGGAATGATTTTTGGTTTAGGGTGTTGCTTGTTCCTTTCATGGGTTTTTCGGTGCCTTATATTACTTCGGTTATTCCTGATGGTTATACTCAACAAACATTCATTACAACAGTTCCATCTCTATATACTTTGCCTATTATCTTTTTTATCTTTGAATGCAATCGAATTCTCTTAGGATACTACAAGGATAAGTTTAAGAAAGGAAAAAATTTTGATGGTTATTCAGTAGTTCTTGTAAGACGAGTGATTTTTCAATTACTTATTACGGCTGCTCTCATGTTTTTTGCTCTTTATATATGGTATGACATGATTCTTTTAGTTGATGATTTCTATGTTTATATTTATAATAATTTGTTTGTAGGCTTGGCGATTACTTTAGCCATAATATTGTTTTATAGCTTCTTTTTTGATTAGTTGTTGTAGTGATTTTTCACTCCCCTCTTGAGAGGGGAAGATAACGTAAGTTATCAGGGGTGTGTCTTATTCGTTGAATATAATTTAAAGCGTATAAGTCAGCCCTAAGCCAAAGACTTCTTTGAATTGGACTTCAGGACCAAAAGTATCGTTGATACCGTCGTTGTTAGAGTCTGTAGCTATGTCAATGTCTTTATCGTATATCAGCTTTGTTGATAAGGTGGCTGAAATGAATTTATTCACTTTTAAAGACAGTAAACACTCCCAATTGACATCTAAATCTTGAGGATTTTCCAAATAGTTAGAGAACAGTTCTAGCTTAATATTGAAGTTTACATTTTCAACCACTTTAGTGTCGTAATATACTCTGATATACCCTCCAAATTCGGTTCGTGTGTTTTCACCTTCTCTAATGATGTTTCCTGCAGTATCTATTTCGGCAGCTTCTACGCCAAATGCGCCTAGATTGGCTAGGTTTTGGTTACCTACTATGGTTGCTTTAAGTGTTATGGGTGCTATGTAGCAACTGAATTTGTCGCTTGGCTTGTATTCAAAACCAAAAGACTCCAGAAAATAAGCCGGAGAAAATAGTCCAGAAATTTTGACGCTATCATTGGGGTAGTTATATCCGTCTGTTAACTGTGTTTTAAAATTAAGTAAAGCAGCATAATTCCAATTGCCTTTGGCTTCATAGCTGTACTTTGAGGTAAAGTCAATAACGTCGTCAGTTTTTATCCAATTGGCTTGTCCTTGTTTGTTGGTACCATAGCCAATTTCTAAAAAGTTCTCCCATCTTCCCTTACCTTTAGACTTGTGGGCATGCATGCTCATTAGACCATTTAGTGTAACAGAGTTTTGTCCACCAGCAGCCCAGTTAGATAAGGCTAATTGAGAGAAGTTCATTCGAGAAGTTCCTCCAATTTCCCAATTAGAATTTGAGTTCTCGTTCTGTTGTGCATGTGTTTTTAAATTATATGCAAATAGTATTAGTAAGGCAATTTTTTTCATGTTTATTGGATTTAATTTTATAGATTGAAAATAGATTGTTTTATTTAGAAATAACGTAAGAAAACACGCTAAATGCTAACACCATATAAAGTATATAGTGGGGTATTCAAATAGGGGTGGTGAAAATTGTTATGAATAATGTGACAGTCATTATTGCAAAAATTAAACCGCTAGCTTTTAACATTCTTCTTGCACTTTGTTCAACAAGTGTGCTGGCATTAAATAATAGTATAGAAACATTTAAGCCACAAATTGCACAAATATTTATCAGATATCCAATTTCTTTATTTGTTTCATGATCAATGTCCGAAAGGATTTCTTGTAGATAAAAATCTTTAAAGATGAATATGGTGCAACAAATGATAATAGAAGGAATAGAGATAACTCTAAGTGCTAGATTGGGGTTCATGGCTTTTTAAAAAAATTAAACGATACTGCTAAATTAGTGTAAAATTATTAATAGTTGTATTGCTCATTCGATTTTATACATATTTTTGCACTTTATGGGGCAATTAGCTCAGTTGGTTTAGAGCACTACCTTGACAGGGTAGGGGTC
>CESO01015176.1_pt1 | contig 23891 bp, 15 predicted proteins | sample 356341 | NCBI WGS metagenome assembly CESO01 (sample SAMEA2621812, study PRJEB7988) | marine metagenome | biome: marine biome (ENVO:00000447); feature: deep chlorophyll maximum layer (ENVO:xxxxxxxx); material: "saline water (ENVO:00002010), including plankton (ENVO:xxxxxxxx)" | depth 35 m | reverse complement strand
GTTGTTTCTAAAGTACGTTAATAGCAAGGCTGATTGCTGCTCGTTAAGAATTGCATATTCAACCTTTGAGCCCCCGCCCTGCGGACGCTTCACCACCCGCATTTCAAATGCGAGTGGGCCAAACTCTTCAAAATCACTGGCATTCTGCCGAATCAATTGAATAACTGACTTGTGCGTGCCGCCCACACCTTCAGCAATTGCCAGTGAGGTGGTGATCGGGCAATTTGTATCATTTAAGGTCACGATGCTGTTCATTGGATAGTCCTCATTGGCATTGATTCAAATTTAACTTGCATATCGCCCAGGCGATCAGATACAAGCCACAATAAATTAGAAATTTGCTCCATGGAGAACCCCTCCATGTTGTCGTTACCTATCATGAAATCTACGAGCGATTTGGTTTGCGTTAACAGACGATCAAAGTCATCGTAACTGTCGTTTGTCATGATGTTTGCTTTTACGAGTAATTCACTTTCATTTACTCGTTGTGCGTTATCTTGGTTTTTTGCTATATTAGCCATGAAGACTCTCCTTACAAATGCTTTGTTGGCTGTTTTCATTGGCCTCAACTGTTCCCGCAGTTGGGGCTTTCATTTTATTGCGCGGTTTTAACTTGCTCATCAGCTTTCCTTTTTTCATCAAGTAAAAAATTAAGCTCGGCTGTAAGTGAGCGGCGGTTCTTTTTGGCCTGCTCTTTTAGCCATTCGTGGTTAGCCGGTACAACTCTGAATTTAACTTGTGCATATTGGTGTGACATACTACTGCTCCTGTTGATTTGATTGCGCAGCTTCATCGTCGGCTTTAATTTTTTTAAGCCACATTTCAACTTGCTTGTTACGCGATCGCCCCTCTTCTTTTGCCTTTGCTGTTATGTACGCTTGCATTTCCGGCTCAAAGCGGAATGACATGGGTTGGTATTGTTTCATTTTATCTCTCCAAACTTATTTATGCTTAAGTAACACTACATAGTAGTTACACCAAATATTACACCGTGAAACTATACTGTCAAACTTTTTTTAACTACACTGTGTAATAATTTGTTCGGAAGAAGATAATAATGAGTAGAGATATAGCTCCATTTGGGGTTAGGATGCCTAGCCATTTAAAAGAAGAACTTCACAAAAAATCTAACCTGAACGGTCGTTCTTTGAATGCAGAGATAGTCTCAAGGCTAGAGAAATCAGTTGATGAAGAAGTAAATAAAATTGAACATGTAAATGCCGACTTGTTGGAGCAGTTGCAAACAGCACTAGATCAGCGCCAAGCTCTAGGAAATCAAGTCCACACCATGCAAGAAAGACTGGGCGGATTATCTATATTACTATCAAACCTTAACCATCATGTGATACCTGCTTTGTGCCAAACCAAAAACACTCGACTAGCCAGTGCGGGCACAACTTATGGTGACAAGGATCGCCTTTGTGCATTTATTAATGGCTTTTTTAGCGCATCAGAAATTGTGTTTTACATTCGTGATGGGCACTCCAACCATAGCGCGCTAACCGTTTTATTAAAGGGTGATGCAAATAACTTTCTTGCAGACGCTACCCCTATGACCGTTGAACGCCTGCCAAGAGAAAGGGAAGTTTTAGAATTATTCCAAGACCTTGATGAGCGTGGCTTATTGGATGTTGCCGAGTTTGCTGTTACTCGAGTAAAACAAACACGTGATTTACCTGTAGATCAAGCGATTGAAGAGTTAGAGCAATACGAAACTAAACCTGTACGTTCTAATGTTTACGAATTTTTAAGCCTGTTTTTCCGTGAGCCAGAAAAGGTAAAGCCTGATTGGTTTGTTGACGAATGGAAAAAGTTGAATTAGTTTATTGTGCTTACGCAATTAAAAACATAAATAAATAGTAAAGGAGTTACATATGGGCGGTATAAGTATTTGGCAGATATTAATTTTAGTGTTCTTTTTTGTAGGTTTTATATTACCTTGCATACTTGCGTTATGCTCTAGCAAAGCCAAAGGACACCATAAATTTATTTGGTTTTTACTTTCATTCTTATTTTCATGGATAGGTTACGCAGTTTACTATTTCTCAGTAATAAAGAAATTAAACACTGAGAATATCCAATGACAATTCAAAGCGCATTCCCGTTAGCAGCGCCGCTAAAGGATTTAAAATGAAGCAGCTAATTTTAATATTATTTTTATTTTTCTTTTCCCCTTTATCGCAAGCGTTAACGTTTTCAAAGCTTGGTGGCACATTTTTAATAAGAGGCGAGATAGAAAAAGGCGACTTTCACGCTTTTTTAAAAAAATTCGCGGAGTGGGAGCGAGCTCCTACGGTGTTTGAAATTGATTCGCCTGGCGGCGATCTTAACGAAGCTATAGAGATAGGTAGTTTTATTAGAAAAAGCCAAATCCCTGTTTGGGTTTGGAATGAATGCAGTAGCGCCTGCGTATTCATATATGCATCTGCTGTAGAAAGGTACGTTAAAGGGAAAATAGGGCTACACAGGCCCTACTTTGATTCAAAGTATTTTTCATCCCTAACCTCTTCAGAGGCTGAAAGCAAATATAATGAACTAAAGTTAAATGCCAGTTTATATTTAAAGCATGCGGGCGTTAAGCAAAACATAATACATAAGATGTTTAGCACAAGCTCAAAAGATATACACTACATTTCAGGTGACGATGCAAATAAAGAGTTTGGTGTTATATCTGACTTTTACGAAGAATGGATAATATCAAAGTGCGGCGCATACACTACGGCCGAACAAAAAGTAATAACATCGATTGGAGATTTGAATGCAGCAAGAATGACTGCTGTCGCTATGCAAGATCAAAATATAGACAAAGCGGATGATTTTGGCAGTAACTTAGAAGAACTTTGGAATGGCGCCCAACTTGCCTTAGAACTCGACAGGAATGGCATGTTACAACCCTATGCTGAGAAGCTAGAAAAGCGAAGTAGATGTATAGATAAATCAACAAATGCTCATATTTTAGAATGGCACTTAGTTCTAAAAGAAAATTTAGTAGAGGTATTGGAAGAGTTAAATACTCTTTCGCGCTAAACCGTTTTAAAGCTTTAAGATATAAACCCGCATTAGAGCGGGTTACCCCCCAAACTAACCGCTAATCATTTTTGATTATGCGGTTAAATCGACTTCTTACCTCCCTTGCTGATTCATTGTCCATTATTAACTGCGCTCGCTTCACTGCGCTTTCAAATGAGCGGTCAGATAGATTTACTGGCGGCACTTGCTCACGCAGTAAAAAGCCAACATTGCGCTTACTAATCCCCGCTAAAAAGAGTATTTGCACAACTTGCCTGCGACTTGCTCCCCCTGTTTGAGCTGCTTTGATCAAGCGCGACATTTGCTTAAATGCTTGCTCTTGCTTTGTTTTGGCTCGTGCTTTGGCTGCGCTTATTTCTTCGTCAGATACTTTGTTAGGGTCCCTTAGTACGCCGCTTAGCTCTTTTCGGGCTTCGGCTATGGCACTGTTAAAGTCAAACGTGCGGTAGTATAAGCCGACCTTTGGATCAAAAGTTGAGCTTCTAAAGCCTGCAAGCGCCAGCATTTCATCTGATAGGCTGTAAGGCTTACCGGTTGATCGCTTAACATCACCTGCCGCCATGCCAATACGCCACGCATTATTTACAAAGCCGGGTGCTAAACCTAATGCTAGATGGCTGGCTATATCTGCACTTTTGCGTATGGCGGTATCGCTCTCTTTGTATACTTGCCCACCGCTGCTTTTTTTATTACTGAGCACTTCAAGTATTTTGCTTGTTGTTATATCAGTGCCTAAAAATGGCGATACCATATCGCTAAGTGATGAGGCTATAGCCTCGTTAACAGGTTGGTCGCGCATCATGGCCTCTATTGGGCGTTTCCAGTAGGCGTAAGGGTCTAAGAACGACATATCAAAGTAACGTAGATTGTTATCGCTATCTCGGCCTGCGTAAACAAAGGTTGAATTTTTTTGCCATGGCGGCGCTAAGTCTCTTAGCGCTTCTTCTTCATCATCGGTCACGCCAAACATGGCGGCGCTTAATGCAGATAGAGCAAACATGCCGCCACTGGCTAAGCTCATGCCTACAATTCGTTTTGCGCCCATTGCGCGTATCTCTGGGTTGTCCGACTTAATTTCGCTTGCAGCAAGCTTCATCATGTTGCCTGTGGTTCTAATGATTTCAGCCGGAAACGACACAAACGTACCCGCTAGCGGGAACCGTGACAGCCAAACACCTGCTTTGCCTACTCGGCTGTATGTTGGGTAGGTATCTTGTATGCGCTCAGCGGCCACTACCTCTGCATCACTTTCTTCCATACCAGTACGTATTAGTGCTGCTTTTTCATTTTCAAATCCGACTATTTTCCAAAAGTCATCGCCAAAGCGATAAAACCCTGTGGCCTTTGCAGTTAACCAGCGCAAGTTCTCCGTTGTTTTGTCGGCTAGTTTATTTAACCCATCAAAGCCTGTGTTGCTTCTGCCTTCAAGCATTTGGTTTATTTTGCCATCAGTCATCACCTTGACTATATCGCCTGCATTAGCTGAGTCATAAAGCACGCCTAATTTAATTAAGCGTTTTATGTAATCAGATTCGCCATCGGTTACTTTTTCTTTAACTTGTGCGTTAAATGCTGCCACGGCTTGCTTCATGTATTTTTGGTTAAAGTGCCCGTTGGCAACGGTGAAAAAGTACGCCGACATCACATTACGCATGGCTGTTGTGGGTGACAGCACAGTTTTGCCGTATTTAATAAGCCCGTTTAGTCGTATGGCTTTTTCTAGCCACCCCTCACCACGCTCACCGCCCATCGCATCTTCAAACGCTTCTTTTATTTCTGGCGTTGTCCACATGCCGTTTAACGGCGCGTACACTTCGGATTTTTCACCCGCCAGTTGTACTGTCGCATTAGGTGGGCGGCTGTCTTTTTCAAAAATGAAATTGTTAATGCCCATATCGCGTATTGTGCTTAGTAGCTTATCATTAGCGATCATAGCTGACATTTTTGATACTGATTTAGCATAATTAACACGCGGATCAATGTACTCACCTAGTAAAGCTCTGATCTCAGGTGATATATCTTTACGTGGTATTAGTGTAGATAAGTCTTTAGAGCCAAGCTTACTTTCAGCAATAAACGATCCCAAGCTGTCGTAAGCGGTGCTGGTTTTAACCATTTCGTTCATGGTTACTTGGGCTTTTTGCTGTGCTTCTTTTGCTGTTGCGCCGTCTTTTTCATATTGCTTCATTAAGTATGCACGGGCATCATCAATTACCTTGGTGGGTATTTTTTCAAACCACTTAGGATCATCGAACGCTTTATAGCTGCGGTTTAAATATTTGCCCATGTTACCTAGCATTTTTTCAAGGCGTGCCGACTCTTTAGGGTCAAGAGTGCCATCCTCTGCAAATCGCTGATGAAGCTTGTTATTGACGCTTGCTACGTAGTCTTTTGTTAGCCCATCGATATGCTCGCGCATCAGTATAAGCGTGTCTCGCTCGCTTTTATTAAGCGCCTTGCCATCATTTTCACCCGTTAAAAACTCGTGGTATTTGGACCATTGCGCATCGGTTAATCTGTCAGGGTTTATTTTAGCGCTTTTCATTGCTGAATTTAGCTTCCCTACCAGCATAGACACATCAAACTCATGCACCGCCACATCGCGATCACGGCCTCTCTTAGCTTGCTGGACGGTTTCAGGTAAATTGCCACCTGGCATAAACCAGCGTGAAAGCTGGCGTTTTATTTTTTCGCCTGCTGTTTTATCGGTTTCGCGTAGTTGTGCGTTTAGCGCCTCCCACTCTGGCACGCTTGATTTTTCAAAGCGGTCGCGGGTAAACGCTTTTTTTACTGATCCCGCTATTTTGTTTGGCGCTGGGCTAGTGTCGTTATTGGCTGTGCGGCTGAAGCTTATGTCAGGGTTTTCCTTGACAATGTCCTCTTTAGTAAGTACATTTTTACTCAGACCCTGTGATGGTGAACCACTTCTGGACAATTGGAGTCCAACAAGTCGTACCAAAGCAGGGTTTTTGCCTTCATTTAAGTATTCAAGCTCAAAACCTTTCAGTGCACTATCCGCGTTATCCTTTCCATACACACTCGCTATATTATTAATTTGAAGGTTACGTCCTGCTTTTTTCTCGAAGTGAACAGCTGCAATTATCGGATTGTTATTATTATCAACCGCGTCAATAAGCAATACCTTGCCGTGTGTTTTCGATTTGAAAACAGCTATTGGATCAGATAAATGCTCTGGTAGGTTTGCAATTACATCCATGCCAACAGCGTGTTTAATGCCGTTGGTCGCTTTTTTAATGGTATCTCTCGATATTTGTAAAGATAAGTCCGGAGCGCCAAGAAGCCTTAACACTTTTGGGGTTTTTCCTAGCGTGATCATTTGAGGATTAGATCGAAGTGAGCGCATCGCCTTAGCTAAATCTTTTCGGTATTGCTCGCTTTCGTTTGAGTCGCCATTGTCGCTTGGCTTATTTTTCTTTGAGCTTAAAGCTATACCGCCTTGTTGCTGCTCTGCTGTTTCGCGCTGCGCTTTGAATCCTTTAACTATACTTTCGAGCATGTCACGCATTGCGGTTACTTCGTCATCTTCACGATAAACAACACCAAGCTTATCTAGCTGCTTACGAATAAAGCGTTTTAATGCGTTCCACCAATATTTAACTTCGCCTTTGCTTGGTTCGTTTTCTACAAAGCGTGCAAAAATTTCTTCCGCTTTTACATTGTCGTCCATATCCCAATAGTCGTTATTGGCATCTTTCCAATACTGTTCAAACGCTTTACGGCCTTTGGTCTTTTTAATACGATCAATAAATTCTTGTTTTGCTTCTTTACCAATAACGGTATCAAGTCCACCATGCGCGATAGTTTCATGTGCTAGCGTTTGCTTTAAGTCTGTTTCGCTATCAATGTTTTCAGCAATAACATAAACAGTATTGGACATTTCGCTATAGGCACCCTTAACAGTTGCGCCGTCAAGGCTCATGCGCCATAGTTTTTCTGCTGTGGCGGTATCATCAAGAATACTAACAGTGATCCCGTTAGCGCCTTTTAAGTCTTTAACAAACTTATCAGCAATACGCTGCGCTTGCTCAGTGCTGATTGATTTGCCGCTAGTTGGCTTTTTAGATTTTGAGAATAAACGTATTCCCTGACTGGTGTTTTCGCTTTCAACAGTATCAAACAATGTTTGATAAGCAGGGTTTATTTTCTCTTGTTCTTCTTTGTTGGGGTATGGGTAGGTGTTGTCAGACTCAAAACCCATCGACTCTGCTGCTGCCCATGCCTCACTGCCCACTACGTTAGCAAGGTAGTCGTTAGTTATACCTTGCTGATTAAGCTTATCAATAATGTAAGTTTCAAATGAACGCGCCGTCATTTCTACTGGTGTTGCCCAATATGCTTTAGACCGTCTTGTATCAAGTTCTCTTGAACGCTCAGGTAAACCACTTTGAGCAATAGCACTTTTTACATGTTTAAATGCACTTGCCATTTCTGGGCGTATTTCATCGCTACCCATAGAGTGCGGCGATTCTGTTATAAATTCGCCTTTTGTTTTTTGCTTACCAAAATAGTTGTCTAAGGCGTGCCACCACTCATGCGCAAGCGATCCTGAACCTGCCTTTTTAGTAAGGTTAATAACAACGCTGTTTGGTTCGTAATGTGCAGCTGCAGGATTTTTTCCACCTTTACCTCGCGCACCAAATGCGAGCCCTAGCTTACCGTTTAAACTTAATGCTTTTGGTGGTAAGTCTAATGCTTCAGCTAAATCCATTAATCCATCGTAAGCTTGGTTTAGATTCTTTTGGCGCTTAGCTTGTTCTACCCAATTACCAAATTCTACACCTCTAAAACCAAACGTTTCACCAAACGTATCAGGCGTTACATTTTCAGCATAGCGTTCTGGTCCTATGCGCTCAGCATTAACCGGCTTACGCATACTAGGTGTTTCTTTTATTTTCTGTAGCGTTTGCTCGACTTCTTCGCGATTATTTTTAAGGTAATCTCTGGCTGCACCTAAATCATCAAATGACTTTATTTTTAAAACACCGCCTGCACCTTTCCAGCCTAGATAAATATCTTTGGTGTAACGATCACGATAAACGCTTATTTTGCTTTTTTTGCCACTTGTAGCATTAGCGTTGTCAGTCTGTTCGGCTTTGATTACTTTAGTTAGCAGTGCCTGTACGTCACTTAATGTTTCGCTAGCGCCATCATAAACAGGGCGACCATTGCGCTCTATAAAGTAAAACACTTTACTAGGTGAATATGTTTTACCGCCAAAAATAGAAAAGCTACCAGAAGAAATTCGGTAATCTGCAACGTTTTTCAAGGTGTCAATATCAGCCTTTGCAATGGAAGGTATAGCGTCAACAACAGCGGCTAGCTTTGAGCTATGATTACGCATTCTTTGCATAACGCTTGCTACGTTACGATCACCATTCATTAAGTCTGCGGCAAATGACTTTAACGTATTAACTTTTTCAGCCCATCTTGCAACTTTTCTAGCCACTCTTGGCTTTGATGGTATTTCACTTCTCATTGCAGCAATTAGCGCTGCTGACTCCGCATTAGCTCCTTTTTCTACAAGCTCTTTGTAGTTAGGCTCAGGCCATGCTTTGCTTAATGGTAACTCAGTCGTGCTTTTCTGATCTTGGATGGCTTCACTAAAGCCACTCCAAACATCTTTACGTGCACCGCCTAGCTTCTCTCCAAAGTCATCAATATTCTCTTGCTTGACCGTTGCTTGATTGGTGCTTGATTTATTATTGGCAGGCTTCTCGCTCACTTTATCTTTCTGCTTTGCAACTTTTAACAGTTCAGAAAATGTCATTCCTATATCTGCGACTTTACTTAACCCATACCGTAGTGATGTATCATGATCAAAGCCCGCGCTTCTCGCTTTGCCATACGCTGATTTTGCTATGCTATTATCATTAAATGTTGCGATAGCATCGTCATAGTCAGCTTTATTAACGTCCTCAAGCTTACCTATTGGGTTCAAGTATGACTTTTCGCCTTGCAATGATGAATCACGCATACCGCCCATAACCATGCCGCCAGTACGCTTACCCTGTCCTCTCAGATTGCCCCAATCTTCTGTTTTTGTGTTGGCCAATTCGTTTTTTGTTTTATTGATAACTGCCTCTATTTCATCGGCGGTCATGCCATCCGCATTCAGTGTTTCAGGCAAAGAAAAACCGCTCTTAGGCGGCTCTGTTTTTTTAATTTGCTGATTTGAACTATCTGGAATTTCCGGATTGTTGGATTGAGCTGTAGGATCTTGGTTAAATAGAGGGGGCTCGCTATCACCAAACATATCAGGGCCGTTGTTTTGCTCTGTGCTTTCTGGCTCGGCTTCTGTTTCTGTAATAGGTGCGGTACTAGGTGCGGACTTTCCATCTTTAGGTGCGGATATTGAATCGCGTATTTGTTGAGCTGGTTTTTCTGCTTGTAATGTATCATCAATGCCAAACTCTTTACGCAATTCGTTATACGCCATGCGGTTAATGCTTTCTGGCGTATCACTATTAAACTCTTGATATGTTTCAAACGATGATTCAGCGAGCGCTTTATCAATAGCCGGTTCATAACTTTCTTCTATTTTAGCCATGGCAACATCAAAGCCAGGTGAGCCTTTTTTAAGGCCCTGCTCTTTGGCTTGGCTCTGTAACCATTTGCGTTTAGTGGCTTTTAGTATCGGTGGTAGTTCGGCTGATTGTTCAGGATTAACAGCGTCTTGTTCACTATTTTCAAGTTTTTGCTCTGGAATAACACTGTTTTGTTCATTCGTAACAGTCTGGCTACCCTGCGTTTCGGTGCTGGGCATTTCTTTGGCTAATGGCACTAGCTGTTCAATAGGCGCATTTAAGCGGGTTACTTTTACAGTTTCGCCTTTTTCGCGTGCGGCTAACCATTGGTGATGCCCGTCTAATATATAGTTGTCATTCGATACCAGTATAGAGCGGCTGCCGCCTTCAAACTCTTTCGCTTGCTTTACTTTTGCTGGCGAAAATTCTTGCTGTGTTGGTTTTAATGAGCTTGCTTGCACCTCATCTTTTTCATTGCCAATATCACGCGCTTTCATAAAATTAACCATAGCGCCGCGATTTTCAGCTTTGATTTGTGGCATTTCTGAACGCGGTATATTTTTGGTGCCGCTCTCCTTGGTAAATGATTGCCATTCATCATCAATCATTTCACCTGCAATATTCTTATTTTCTTCGCTATTCACTTTTTCCGTGTCAACGTTTAACGATAACGCTTCACCTTCTTGTTGGGCTGGCTGCGCTTGATCACCCTGTTCATTTTGCGCAACTGTATCAGACTCAGGACTTTGCTCCGCTGCTGCCTGCTCTGAATCTTGCTTGGTGCCGTCATCACCTTTAATCGTCCAGCCAAAGCCGTTATCAAAACTAACCGCTTTTGTTTTGTGGCCGGCTCTGCGTGCTGCGCGTGCTTCTTTACTTAGTAGCGCATCGCGTTTCGTTTTAAATGCTTCACCATTTTTAGCCACGTTAACGCCGCTTTCGTTACCGGCAAACACAATATCTTTTTGCGGCAATAAATTTTGCGAGTCTTTACCGGCTTGTTTTACACGCTCTGCTGCGCGTTGCTGTGGTCGGCCATCTTCACCAAAAATAATATCTTTTTGTGCAATGCCTTTAGGCTGTGACTCAAGATCCGCTTGTGCTTGCTCGCGCATTTCACGGTTTTTAGTTTGCTCAGTTGTTGGCAGCTTGCCTTGCTCGGGTACTGTCTGACCATCAATAGGGGCTTTTTCAATACCTGGCGCGTTCGGCGCTTCTGCTCTTATCAACTCGCCTTCGTGCTGATACTTTATAGGACTAAAGCGATCCTCTGGCGTTGGTGACTTGTCAAACGCTGCCGCTTTTACGCGTTCGTCTACAGTAGGTGCGTTGTTGCCTGCTTCTAAATCTTTTAACGATTGCTGTGCGGGGCTGGTAAGCATATCACCATACTGGCCGGCTGCTTTTGCTGTTTGATCAAAGCCTGCCTGCCTTGCGGCTGTTGGCGCATCGTAATCAATATCATCATTTTTAAATACAGGCGTTTGCGTATCTTCTGGTATTGTTTGCGCTTGCTCAACTTGCCGCGCTTCATTCGTTACCCCTTCATCAATACCAAATTGATCTCGCACTGTCTTAGAAACTATTTCTTGCGCTTCTTGTTCGTTAAATCCTTTTTTTATAGCCGCTTCATACTGCTGAGATTTAATTTTATCCATAGCTTCTTCTGGTGATATTCCAGCTTCAACCATTTGTTCGTAACCATCCTTTACAACCTGCTCAGATTTTTCCTTAAAGCTTTCAGCTCTGCGGTTGGCAATACCGCCTATTGCGCCTGCTGCCCCACCAAAGGCACCGCCAGCAATGCCTTCATTTAATCCTGCGGCTACAACTCCTTTCATTGAATCTCTATTATCAATAGGTTGCAAGGCTTCATTTATACCATACTGCTGAGCGCCAGCTTGAATAGACTCTGTTGTTCCTTCCGTTACAGTTCCAGCCAAAGCGCTCTTTAGCGCTCCACTTTTGGCTATTCTTGCACCCGTTAACGCCTTGCCTATAATCGGGTCGCCTATTGCGCTTGCCGCAAAATTCGCAACTAACACCTTGGGGTCTGTTCTTACATCTTGAGCAACACGACTAGCAATTTCATCTTTTGCCAAGTCCCATTTTTCAGCACCGCTAAGGCTTGGGTTTTTTGAGTGTATATCTTTTAGCACGCCTACAAACATTGGTGAATCGGCAAGCATATCATCAGGCATGTTTTGAATTTCCTGCCTTGCTTGCTCCATGCCTTGACCAGTGCCAGCCGCGCCACCTGTAGCGCCCATGCCTATAGCGCCTGCAACCTTGCTCCCTTTACTGCCTAAGCTCGCCACCTTTGTTACTGCTCTTGCTGCTGCGCCACCTGGAACCACTGTTCCTGCGAATTGGCCTGCAACATTGGCCATTGTTAAGATCCACGTATCAATATCCTTCATACCCTCACCAATAGCCATATCGCCATTAGCATCTTCGGTTATGAATTGTTTGTTTAGTGACTCTCTACCGCTTTCTGACATTGTTTTTTGCTGGTCATCCGACCAAGCATAAAGCGACTTAGCCACCCCCTCCGCGCCAACAAAGTCAAACATGCCGCCCATACCGCTAAGCGCCCCAGCTTGGAATGAGTCTGCAACATCACCGGCAAGCCCATCGTTAAGGGTCGTGTTTTGACTTTCCTTTTCAATTGTCGGGGCTGCTTCTACGGGTGATTTTTCAAAATAATTATAGGCCATTTCGTTCTCTTTATTTTTTCTCAGAAGGTTTTTTGGTTAGCCAGTCTAGCGCAGGCGAAATAGCTTCATCGCCTATATACTCGCCAATATCGCCAAGCGTGCCAGGCACCGAGCCAAGGGTTTGGCCTGTCTGCGTTAATACGCTGTCTAGGTGAGACATATCCGAATAATCAATTGGCTTTGCTTCGTTCTTATATTTGCCGCCGATACCATCTCTAAGGCCGTTAAAAAACCCCGGCTCAGCTAGCTTACTGTTAGAATTGCTAGAGGGTGCCGGAGTGCCGCTTGATGTTCCATTCAAAATTGAGTTTGCGAGATCTTCTTTTACCTTTGCTCTTTCCGCGTTGCCATTATTGCCGCTTGCCTCGCCTGCTTTGGGCTCATCTCCTTTTTGCTCACCTTCGCTTTTAATGCCGTAAGCCTTGTTGAGCTGGTCTATTCTTTGTAGGTATATGTTTTTCACTCGCTCTACGGCTTGCTGTCTTTCTTCATCGCTTGCGCCTAAACTGCTATCAGACTGTATTTTTGCAAATGCTTTGGTCATATCATCCTGAAGTGCGCCAAGCTTTTTCTGGTAGTCAGCTTTAGACTCTCCGCCCTTTCCACCAAATCGCGCGCCTATCTGCGCGCCTATCTGCGCACCCATTTTATCCCAATACTCAGGGCGCTCCATCATATCGGCCATCATTGCGCGAGTTTTTATAGTGGCAAAAAGCTCTTTGGGCGTATAGGTCATTACTGGATCATCAGGTTCAGATGTTCTGCCTTTTGTCATAGACTTTCTTTCTTTCATGCCATTTTCATAAGTAATCTCTAACTCAAAACCAAACCTTACTGGCTCGCCTGGTTCACTCAGCGGCACATAGTTAACAATTCTATTATTTGCCACCTTTGACTTAACACTCTCGTCGTACTGTCCAATGGTTGAATTTAGCTTGTCGGAAAAAGCAGCGTTTGTTAGCTCCAATGCTCTTGGTGAGTTCATTTCTGAAATTTTCCCAGTCTTCGCCACGTCACCAAGGAATGAGTCAAACATTTTTATGTTTTCTCTGACTTCAGGCTTCGTGTACGTGCGAGGGTCCATAGCCTTGTTACGCTGCATTACTTCTTCTAGTTCTTTCGGTATAGTCCCCGTATCTCTGTATGTTTGCCACGCCATTGCTATTGCTGGCTGGTCTTTTTTCCAATTCGCTTGCTGTGTTTGGTAGTTTTGCTGCCACGTTCTTTGCAGCTGGTTCGCTTCAAGCGTGCTTTTGCGGTAATCCGCGGTTGCTTTAGCCTGATCTTTACGATAAGTAACGTCCTGCTCGCGATTGTCTTTTCGTTCTTTATCTAACTGCGCTTGTCGATCTAAACCATCTTGATAGCGTTGCTCATTTCGCTTATCCATATCAGCTAACCGGGCTTTATTATCTTGGTTTGATTGATAACGCTCCATCATTTCAAAGCCTTTCAATGCACCGTCTACAAATGCGCCTGCCATACATTACCCCTTAAAGTGAACCCGCAGCTAAGCCAATTGCTGCGCCAATTGCTGCGCCCCACGGACCGCCAACTGAACCAGCTTGCGCTCCTGCCATAGCTCCTGCCATAGCACCTGTTCCGGCAGCGCTAATTTGTGCTGACTTCTTTTGTTGCTTTAGGTTTTCATTGGTCATATCGCGATTTTGTTCCATATCCGACAATGTTTTAAGTGAGCCAGTAGCCTTGTTTTTGGTACTCTGGCCAGCTTGCATGATTGAATAAGCCATTATTTACCACCTATATCAGCTAGGGATTTAGGCGCACCGCCTTGCCCCGTTAGTATTGAATTTTGTAAGTCATCTACTGACTCGCGTGTTTCGTTGTTTACAGAGGCCGTTGTAAGGCTTTTTAATAAGCCTGTATTGGCGCTGCTTTGCTTTGTTTCGTCCGGTGTTAAACCGTATCGACCTAAGCGCTGAGATTCAGCTACCTTGGACTGATTGAAAGAGGTATTTATATTTGTTTCATTACGGGCCATTTGCTCATTTAAAAGCTTGTCGCTAGTCGCTAAGCCAAACAATTCTTCCTGTACCGGTAAAAAGCGCGTTTTATAATCTTCAAATTGCTGGCGAGTTAGATCCGCTAATGCGTCTTTATAACTGGCTGTTCTGATATTGGTGGTATCAACATCGTAAATGTCGTATTCAAAATCATCGTCCATATATCCCCCTAAGCTGGTTGGTCGCCATTGTAATTGGAAGGTGTGCCAGCAATAATGCTTGCATCATTAACATCAACTTCTGGCAAGTTTTTGTAGTAACTTCCAGCCGCGCCAGCAAGCGCACCAGCTGCGCCTAAAACTGAGTCAGTATTTTTTCTGCTGTTGCTAGCATCGTTAATGGCTTTTCGTTGCGAGCTGACGGCTATATCACTAAGCGTTGCTGTTGCTTCTTGTGACTGCCCTTGCCCCATAGCCATTACATTACTCATCTTGCCAGCGTAACGCTCCTGCCCTGCAACCTGTGAGCGTGATTTTGCATCGCTTGTTACTGTCGCTTCATTGTCAGCCATGTTGCCAACAACACTTTTAAACTTGCCGCTGTTTGGGTTTATGCCGTTCGCTTCCATGTTTGAAAGTGTATTGTTGCTGGCTTCTGAAAACGATTTTTTATAACCAATATTGGTGCTCTCGGCTATGTCATCGTAAACGCTTGCGTCATTGGCTTGCTTGGCATCGTCAATAACCATGTTTTCAAACGGTACAATGCTGTCTTGGTAGTAGCCCCATTCCTCGGCATATACTTTTGCTAGCTCTTTTTCGTACGATGTTTCTTTGACTTCGTTGGACTTACCCATGAATCTTAATCCCCTAAAAAGTGTCGCCACACGGTTAAACCATCACGCACGCCAGCGTGAGCCCAGCCATGCGAGGGAGCTACTTTGTTAAACCCGCGTCTAGCGGTTGCAAATTCGATAAATTGAGCCTTGCCGCATTTAGCAAGTCTAATGATGTGATGCAGGTAACGCTGCGTAGCATTCCCGCCGTGGCATGACGCTACTGTTATCTCGATAAAGGTTTTGCTTTCAATATGACGAGGCCGCAAAATAAAAAAGCCATCTGGCACCAAAAACAAAAAAGCCCACTCGTTTGAGCAGGCTTTGTCGATTTCTTGGTATAGGTGTGGGTCGTTTGCAATATTACCTATTCGAGTTATTGGCTCTTTAAGCCGATCACGGTGTTTATCCCATGATACGCATTGCAGATAAGACTTTTCCATTATGTAGAAATACTAACCTATATTGGGGGGTTTATCCATTATGATATTGTAGAGCCGGCTTTAAACGCCTCAAATCTCACGGGGCCAGATGCAGCACCCTGGTTCCCTGCGCCAAGGCGAATATAATATGTTCGCGCTGTATTTGCTGGAATGGTCGTAGTAAAGCTAGGGATCAGCCCTTCTCCATATGTTGTATGGTTTTGAATAATTGAAGATGTGTGGCTAGCATATAGGCTAACTGACTTAAATCTGCTATTCATCCCGCCCCAATCTGAAACCCTAATCCCTGAGATAACAACATAACGAGCAAATGGCAATGCGGCCACTGTAAAACTAACAAGCTCGCCATTGCTGCTGCCAGAGTTAACAGGCGATGGCGACTTAATTATCGAGTCGTAAACATCGCCCTCCAGGTTTTCTGCATATACAGTACCGTAAAAGCTCGCATTTTGGCCGAACAATTGGTTTATGTAAGCTTGGTTTATTTGAGCAGAGCCAATAGCGCCGTTAGCAATATACGTAGTCACATTCGAACTCAAGATTTTACTAAGTCCTGCAAATGGGCCAAGTGAAGGCTTGCCCGTTATGCTGTCATATGCAAGTGAGTCTTTAGAGGCTAAGTTTCCTAGCCCTGTAACTTTAGAGGACGGTATTGCGCCGGTCGATGACATTACAACGTTGCCGTTGTTGTCTTTAATGGTTACAGATTGAAGCGTGGCACTTTTAGCAAGCATGTTACCGTTCGGATCAATCGAAAAATTACCACTTCTTGCGCCGTTGCTTGGGTTGTAATTAATTGACGGCGTTGTCAGTCTTGAGCCAACAAGCAACCTATTGGCAAGCAGGTCATCAGTAACCAGGCTTTTTATAAATGCCTCGTCAATAATCGCCGTATTTATAACCGTTTTACCGCCTGAAACTGCAAAAACAGGCGTCAAGTTAGTAGGATCTTGATCTGTTATAACGGCAAGCTTAGCGCCTTTAACTGCGAATATAGGCTCAACACCATCATTCACCAAGCCAACACTTGATTGCAGGCCGTTAACGCTGGTCTTTACACCCCACAAGGCTGAGAAGTCCCCCTCGTTAGATGCAACTGTTTGGCTCAGAGTTTGCAGACTAGCGCCCACACTATTACCGTTTGCATCCTCAATGGTGGCCTTTAGTATCTGATTTGCGCTACTTATTGCGCCGTCCGCATCTGTTTTGGTGTAAAAGTTATTGTATAAATCAGCACCTATGCTTGAGCCGTTCGGATCTTCAATGGTACTTTTTAGCTGCGTAGTTGCTGAACTTATCGCGCTATCGGCTTGCGTCTTTGTGTAATAGTTAGTTTGAAGTAATGAGTTTACATTGCTTAATTCAGTATCAAGCTCAGATCCTAGAGTTGTTACAGCTGAGCTTATAGCGCTATCTGTATCGGTTTTGGTGTAGTAATTCGTTTCAAGCTGAGATTTGTTGCCATCAATATTCGATTGTAACGCCGTTCTTGCAGAGCTAATTGCCTGGTTTACTTCTGCTGTGGTTGAGTAATTAACGTATAAATCCGCACCAACACTATCACCGTTAGGATCCTCGATGGCGCTTTTCAATTGCGTAGTTGCTGAGCTGATCGCACTATCTGCTGCCGCTTTAGTGTAATAATTGGTTTGCAAATCAGCACCAATACTATCACCACTTGGATCTTCTATAGCCGCACGTAAAGCAGTATCAGCACTAGCAATAGCCTCGTTTACCTTGGCGCTCGTAAAGTAATTATTTACTAGGTCGGCTTTTACATTGCCAACGTCACTATCAAGCTTTAATAAGTCTTGAGCGGTTGCCTGCGTTTTGGTGGCAAAAGTGGTTTGCAGTTGGTATAAACCTGCTTTGCTTTCATCAATTGACGCATTTAAAGCAAAAACACTTTCTGCCAATGCTGTTTGCTCGTTGGCTAACACGCGCTGGTTTAATATCAAGTCCGCTTCTGCAAAAGTCCTTCTCTCACCTTCTAAGTCATTCGCTAACGCGTTTTCAATAATCGCTTGTGCGCTTGGCATAAACTCTGCTCGCAACTGCTGGCTAGAGCTTGCGGTTGCTTCTTCTGCGTCCGCTTTAGTTTGAAAATCGTTAAACAAGGTTGCGCCAATGCTGCCACCCTCAGGATCTTCAATTTCACTTTTTAGTGCGGTGGCTGCCTGGCTTATTGCTGTGTTTGTTTCTGCCGTCGTCGAGTAGTTTACCTGTAGGTCTGCGTTTATTTCATCTTTAACGCCTTGATCACCATCTGTAATATCGCTATCAATAGTTGACTTTAAAGCGGTGGTAGCAGTGCTTATCGCTGATTCAGTGTCGGTTTTCGTTGAAAAGTTTTGATATATGTCAGCTGCTAAGCTATCGCCTTCGGGATCTTCAATCGCTGATTTTAGTTGTTGCGTTGCCTGTGATATTGCAAGCCCAGTCTCTGCTGTGGTTGAATAATTTTGCTGTAAATCAGCGCCAATGCTTGAACCGTTAGGATCTTCAATGGTTGCTTGCATTGCGTTTACAGCTTCGCTTATGGCGCTATCTGTATTCGCTTTGGTGTAGTAGGCATTAAACAGCGTTGCGCCAAGGCTATCGCCGCTCGGATCTTCTATGGCCGCTTTTAATAAGGTTGTCGCATTACTAATTGCGCTGTCCGCTTCGGTTTGCGTGTAGTAATTTGTTTGAAGATCGGCGGTAATAGTTTGCAACGCATTGGCATCACCATCATCTATCGCTTGCAAAAGCTCTGTTTTAAGCGCGGTAACACTGCCCGCTATAGCGCTGTCTGTATTCGCTTTTGTGTAAACGTTTTCATATACATCAGATTTTAGATCGTCAATATTGGCATTTAGCTGTGTAGTGGCCTGCGCTATTGCTTCTTCTACTTGCGTTGTAGTCGAGTAATCATTAAATAGCACTGCGCCAATGCTGCTACCTTGCGCATCCTCGATTTCAGATTTCAGCAATTGCGTTGCTTGGCTAATTGCCGTATCTGTCGCAGATTTAGTAAAATAGTTATTTTGTAAATCTGCTGTCACTTCACCAATTTCACCATCAATAACAGACTTTAACGCGGTGGTTTCTTGACTGATCGCACTATCGGCTTGCGCTTTGGTATAAACGTTTTCGTATATATCAGCTTTGGCCTCGTCAATGTTTGAATTTAATTGCGTGGTTGCTTCACTGATTGATTGGTTTACGTCCGCTTTAGTCGAGTAATCATTAAAGAGTATTGCGCCAACACTATTGCCATCAGGATCTTCTATTGTTGCCTTTAGCAATTGTGTTGCCTGGCTAATAGCGCTATCTGTCTCGGTAGTCGTGTAAAAGTTAGTGTGTAGATCAGCACTCACACCTTCAATGCTAGATTGTAGCTGCGTGCTTGCTTGTGTTATTGCGCTGTCAGTATCCGCACTGGTGTAGTAATCATTTGTTAGTACCGATTGAAAACCGCTCTCTACCTCAGATTTTAAACTGGTGGTTGCTTCACTTATGGCGCTTTGCGTATCAACCTTTGTAAGATAATTTACCTCTAAGTAAGTTTTATTACTTTCGACCTTACTATCTAGCTGAAATATTTTCTCAGCACTTGACGAAATACTATTAGATACCGCTTTATCAAGCGCGGTAATGCGCGCGCTGCTGTCATTAAATTGCGTTTCAATAAGCGACAGCGATTGCGCTAACGCGTTTGATTCATCCGTGATAGCTTCTTGTGTTCGTAGTATGTTCGCAGTGATAACTTGCTGGCGTTCGTTCGCTATATCGTTTGCCAACGCGTTTTCAATGACTGACTCGGCCAATGGATCAAATTGACTGTTTAACTCAAATACAGCGCGGGCAATCGCTTTTTCAGTATCTACCGTGGTTGAGTAGTCGTTAAATAAAGTCGCGCCTAAGCTTGTACCCTGCGGATTTTCTATTTGTGATTTTAAAAACTGTGAAGCAACGGCTATAGCCTGGTCAGTATCCGCGCTAGTGTAGTAATCACTTGTAAGCGTTGAATTAACAGTGTTTATACGCTGCTCAATATCATTAGAAAGGTCACTGTCTAATTGCTCGATAGTGGTTTCTATTTGCGAGTTGAGCTGTGTAGTGGCTTGGCTAATCGCATTATCTGCTTGTGCGCTTGTGTAATAGCTTTCATCAAGTAACGCTGTTATCTCGCCCTTTGCATCGTTATCACCTGCCTCAATAACTGAACTTAAATTTGTTACCGCTTGGCTAAGCGCATTATCGACTTGTGATGATGTGTAATAATTCGTTTGAAGCGTAGCGCCAATGCTATCGCCGTTAGGGTTTTCAATGTCACTTTTTAGCTGCACGCCATACGCTGCGATTGCATTATTAGTTTCAACGCTGGTGTAGTAATCACTATGTATCAACGCCCCTAAACTGCCGCCTGTAGGGTTCTCTATCTCAGATTTTAACTGCTCTGCTGAAAAACTTATCGCGGTGTCCGTTTCTACTTTTGTGTAGTGCTGTGACTGTAATAACGCCCCAATGCTATCGCCGTCAGCGTCCTCTATTTGCGATTTAATTAATTGCGTAGCTTCGGCTATGGCTTGATCTGTGGTTGCTTTCGTATAGTAAGTGCTTTCAATATCACTCGACAACGCCAAGCCAGTCGCTTCTATTTCAACCCTGATAGTTTCCGCAGCTGCCGCTATCGCTTCGTTTGCTTCTGATTTTGTTAAGAACTCAGCTTCTATGCGTGCGTTAACGTCTTTAAGTGATGATTCAAATTCATATAGCTTGGTTGTATTAGACTGCCAGTTAGTATCATTTATAGATGCGCTTTCAATTAATTGTCTCGCCAGTGAATCGCTGCTAATTTCAACGGCCTCAACTCTGGCTTTAGCAGTATCGGCGGTTTGCTTTGCTTCACTCGTTTCACCTGTAAGGTCAATTAAGTTTTGACGCAACTCTGGTATGTCGTCATTAAATACGGCGATCTGCTGCTGAATATCAGGTATATCAATAAGCGTTTGATCAACGCTCTCTTTGATTAAAGGGATCTCAACTAAGTTTTTATCAACGTCCTCTCTTAACGAGTCAATATCTATGCCGTAGTCATCAACTTTTACTTTTAGTGCGGGGATTTCTAAATCGGCTATGTCGCCAACTAAAAAATCGAGCGCAGGGATCTTGCTAATTTCAGACGTTAAAAAAGTACCAAGGTGCGACTTTTCGATCTGTCCGCCAATTTCATTGAGTATAAGCTCTGCTGATTGCTGCGTTTCTGCAAAAACACCTGCTGCGCCTTGTGTTGGCCCTTTCATATCGGCAATGTTTACAAAGCGCACCCAATAGTAAAACTCAGCACCCATGTTTACCGAGTCGCTAAATACGTCCGCCACTTCGGTTGCTATAAGCGTTGCACTGCCAAATGAATCTGTTTCACTGCGCCATATTTCAGCATAAGCATGGCCTCTGTAAGTAGGGTGATCCCAGCTCACAGCAATAAATGTAAATCCACCTACGGCGGTTAGATTGACAGGCGCGTGTGGCCTTTCTATGCCGCCTGTTGTAATTGGCAACCCACCATCATTCGTCCCGCCGCCCGCGTTATTAATCAGCGCTTTTCGTTTCATATCATCCAGGTCAACAAGGTCACTTAATAATAAAGCTCGGTTGTTGCCGCGTTGGCCTGTTAATATTTCTATGTTTTCGGTAATAGCGCTACTGGTGGGATCTTGTCGGCCTTTTCTTACTATGCCTGGGAACATGCCTTTTTTTAATTTTGCCATTAGGCTGCTACCTCTCTCATAGTCGTTGCAATAGATATACTGTGAATGGTCGCTTGCCCATAAACCTCAAAGGACCATGAATTACCGCGCGTGTTAGGCAACCTAAATGCTGATTTAGGTATTTGCCCTGGCGCTAAATGCAATACTTCAACTTCATCAGCGTAAATGCGCAGCCCTGAAAGCTCCGTGTCTACGCCTTTCACCATTGCACATGCAAAGCTTAGATCGTTAGCTATAAACGCCTTAGACTTCCATTCGTAGCTCATAACTTCGGGTCCAGCCTCCCACTTGCTAAGGTTTTTACCTTGGCAAATGTAAAGCGCATCATCAACCAAGCTATTAAAGCCGCAATTGGCCGTCGCTGTAAAATGCCTAAAATCGCCATTCGTAGGATCAAATATAAATGCCTTATCTAAATTGGCACCGTAAAAAGCCAGGTAACGCCCTTCCTGGTGGTACGCTTCAATCGTGCTTGGCTCATATTCCTGCCACTGCTCGCGAGTAATTATTTGCCCGGTAAGCATGGATAGCCCACCACCGTTAAGACCTATTAAACCATCAGGACTTGCGTAAATAAGTGAGCCGTTAACAATAACCGCTGATCGCGCGCTGGTGCACGACTGATTAGATTCAAGCTTTTGCCCAGCCATTGAGTCTGGGTTAATGCCACTAAATAAATACGGGTAGCCCTCTGTGAGTACCGCCAGTGTATTGCCAAGTGCTGCACACGTTACTATTTTATGTTCGGTTGTTAGCTGGTAACCGGTAGGCCAGGCATATGGTAGGTAGGATTCACTAAAGCAAACGGTACTATCAAAAAAGCCCGCAAGTATCCCGTTAGCCATTGACGTTAAGCCAATCATGTTTTCGTTTGGCATTTCATAATCGTAAGTATCAAGTGATGAGCCTAGCTCGTCCGTTGGAATATCATCAACAAATTGATTTTGAGAAATAGGGATTTCAGCAACAAACAGGTAATCAGCTATGCCGCCGCCGGTTGCTGTTCGGTAGATTCGTCGGTGCGTGATATTCGACGCGTTCACGTTAGGCGGTGAAAACGATAGCTTTACATGCGTACCTTCTTCATCGGGGTATCTAATATCAATACGCTGAGATGCTTCTCCCGGCGGGCCTTCTTCACCCTGTTCAGTGACAAACGTGTGCGTGTAATAACGCGTTTCATCATCATTTGGATCAACTTCATCGGTAGCCGCATCGTTAACAATAGCGATTATCGGCACTTCTGGCGATTGTACGCCCAGCCGATAGGCGCTAGCTGGCATGATGGAACCGCTAAAAATCGCGTTGTTCGTTACCTTCGGGTAGCCGTCGCCAGTAAAGTAAACACGTTGCCATGGATCATCTGCTACAGGACTCGCCACCGCGTTAACAACTTTATTCCATGAAAACCAATGCTCATTTAAGTGCTTGTAAATGGTTTTTGCATCAGAGATAACGGTATCGCCGGTAAGTGCCGGACGCTTTAAAGGTGATAAGTTGCCATTGTCAAAGTGGCAGCCATAGGATCTAGCGGCTGATTCGTTAGGTAGCAAGCGCGGATCAACTTTAGGCCGTTCACCGGCAAATGTTTTAACGGATATGGCAGGCATAGTATTCGCTTATAGTTAGATTAAATGTTTAATTGCTGCTTTGGGGCGGGTTATCTGAGTTTAATTACTTTGCTTTCCCATTTGTGCGCGCTTGCAGTGGCTGTCCCCGTCAAACGGCTTTGCTAAAAAATCAATAATTAGCATTTGATATTGCCCACATTGCTGCAAAATTATCTGTTGCAAGCTCATGCGCCTCTACTATTTCGGCTTTGGTGCACTCAATCATTACACCGGTATCTACGTCAGCCGTAGACCATGGCACTATATGACTGTCGGGCTTATCCATTATCTTAATAACTGCGTTTCCAAGGCGTATAATGCTGCGCTCGTTTGCATCAAACGACTTGCCCGATGCGATAACGACTGTTGCAGCATCTATCGACGCCTGGCGCTTAGCTTTAAATGACGCTACATGCGGCGGCTCTTGCGATTCTTCGTATGCTTTTTGACTCAGAACGGCTTCGATCGCGTCGCCATCTAAACCTAATTTGCTCATGTATTCAGTGCTTGTATCTGTGTGATACTCACCATTATGTAAATATTTAAACATAGTCGCCTCTTTTAAATGATTGGTTAAGTAGCTTTTTGCGCAGGTTATAACTATTTGCGTGACTTGCATGGCCTATCCATGACTGTACGGATTGATTTATTTCGGGTAAATTTACCTGCCCAAGCTCGTACTTTATATGAAAAATTTTTAGCTTTCGCTTTATGCTTTTTACACTGCTTTTGCGTAACAGGCGGTGGGTTGAGTAAATTCTATAGCCTAAAAAATCGAGCGCACGACCGCCTTTTTTGGCGATTGGAAAAACTTGTGTTTTGCTGTTGGTTTTTAGTTTTAAATGCTGCTGTAAAAAATTTTGTATCGCTATGCGCTGGGTGTGTAAGTAGTTTTTATTTTGATGAATAATTACAAAATCATCCATATAACGCGTATAGTTTTTTGCTTTTAGCGTGTGTTTTACATACCAGTCCAGCTCATGAAGGTACA
>CESO01050525.1_pt1 | contig 23902 bp, 27 predicted proteins | sample 356341 | NCBI WGS metagenome assembly CESO01 (sample SAMEA2621812, study PRJEB7988) | marine metagenome | biome: marine biome (ENVO:00000447); feature: deep chlorophyll maximum layer (ENVO:xxxxxxxx); material: "saline water (ENVO:00002010), including plankton (ENVO:xxxxxxxx)" | depth 35 m | reverse complement strand
AATTTTTACATTATTAGAATCAATATTAGCATTACCACGATTCTCGAGTTCTTCAATGAAGTTCTGCTGCATCTTCATTTTGTCTCTGATCGTTTGTTTTTTAAGATCAAGAGATTTAATTTGATCTTTCTTTTCTCTAATTTTATCTTTAATTAAGTTACCCATCGCAGAGAAGATACGAATATCAAGGAGATCTTCAATAACTTCACGACGATTAGTGGTAGTTAACTGCATGAAAGGCACAAAGGTGCTACTACCAAGAATAACAATCTGAGTAAAAGACTTGTAATTTAATTTAAGAATACTCTGCTCTAAAACTCTTTGATTAGCACGATCATCTGCTTGTTTATGCAGAGAAGTTCCATTTACTTCAATATCAAATACATTTGGTTTAATTCCACGACGCACAATATAATCGCGACTGTTCACAGTAAATTCTAACTCAACGAGACATTCTCTCTCGTTTGTTGTATTAACCAACTGTGGTTTATTAATTTTACGAAATGGTTTATTAAACAGAACAAAAGTTAGCGCATCCAGAATAGTGGATTTACCTGCGCCATTTGTTCCAATAATTAAATTCGTATTGTTTTTCTCAAAATCAATCTCCGTTAGTTGATTTCCAGTAGAAAGGAAATTTTTCCAACGAATCTTTTTAAAAAGGATCATCTCTGTGGTTTAGGCGGAATAACAATATCGTCAGGAGTTACCACTGCATATTTGTAATTATACATCTTACACGTCTTTATTGCAAGGTCATCATCTACTTCTACAACTTCCATAACCTTCTCATAATCAGGATCTTCCTTTAGAAGCATAGCATAACGTTCTGCATCATCTTCATCCTCAAATAAAAACAAAACCTTATCTCCTTGAGCATCTTGAACGGCATATGCACCGTCATCTTGTTTGTCTTTGAGGGTGAGAAGAAACACGTTACTCCACTTCGCAAGCTTGCCTGTATAGATCTTGAAAAATGTTTTTGATAACACTCTTATCAAATTCCATTTCTGCTTCTTCAATATATCGATTCAAAATTGATAGAGTATTTTCGTCCTCATCAATTTCAAAATCTTCACTTTCCTGAATTTCAAAATTTTCTACAATCTTTAAATCTTGAATTCCAGAAACATAAAGTTTGTCAATAAACTTCTCAAATGCCTTAGGATTAGTTTTTTTCCTAACAATAACCTTTACAATTTTATTCTCATATTCAGAAGCATCAAACATCTGATATGGGGTATCCTCATAATAGATGTTATAAAATAATTTATAAGGATTATTAATCTGAGTTAGAGTATGGTCATCCGTATCAAGAATGTGGAAACCACGAGGATCGTTCACATCATTCCAGAACATCTCATATGGATTACCTAAGTAAAAGATTCGTCCGTTGTCTGATCGTGTATGGTAATGACCCGAAAATGTCTTATCAAACTTCTCAAATAGTTTACAGTCCATACCATCTTCCATGACATGTCCGCGATGAGCTCTAAATCCGTTGAGCTCCAGATGCCCCATCACATACTTGCTAGTTGAAACTTCAATTGCATTGACAGTATCCTTAAAATTTTCCGAATTTATCCAAGGAACAAACAATATATTGAGATTATCTATTTGAACTTCTGTTGGAGAACCATAGGTCTTAATATTAGAATACGTTTGAAGAAGGAGTTCTGGTGAATTTACATCATTAGTATTTTTATAATAACAATCATGATTACCAATAATCATATGTGTTTCGTATTTGGCAAGTCGATCAAATACAACACGCTTTGCCCATTCTAGACTTTGATAGTCAATGGACTTACGACTATCAAATGCATCACCCATATGGATAACAGCACCCACATTATGCTCCTCTAACGCTGGGAAAAAGACATTATCGTAAAAGAGTTCAAAGTAATCGTGGAGATGCTTAGAACCCTTACGTGCTCCGTAATGGGTATCAGTGATAATCGCAATTTTCATCTATTAGTCTTATACTGAATATTATCCTTGATCGTATTATACTCCGAACTACTACCAGAAAGCAAGCTGTCGTCAACCATCATAACTTCATCAAATCCAGTTCGCTCGATGATTTTAGTTTTAATTTCTAACTGCTTCTTCTCTTTCTGTATTCGGCGCAGGAAGGCGTAGTGAATAATCTGAGTAAAATAAGCAAATGGATTTTTAGATTTCTCTGGATCAAAATTATGAATGTATTGAACACAATTTTCAATACCATCAGAAATCATGTCCTCACGGAACATGTAATTCACAAAGTTTGGTTTATATGAAAGATGAGTAGCAATTTTCAAAAAACATTCACCAAGATAATTAGTGATTTGTGGTTTTCCTTCCCAACGCTGTGACCTATCTGCCTTGGTAGGTTCTCTACCATCGTTATTTTCTTTAAAACTCTTAGCAACTTTTGCTCGATACACAATCATTGCTTCTAGCAACTCTTTGTTATTTACATAATGTTCGGTTTTCTTCTTAGGCATGGCATTATAATCTTAAATATAAGTTGTTGTTATTATTATAACACACAATTATGACTTGACAACATAGCAGATTTTAAGTAGAATATCTTTGTTAGGTTTGAAGAGACAGATATAGCTTTAATTACTTAACGTCTTTATCAATATCTTTTGGAGGTATTTTAAACATATCTTCTAAGTGTCTTCTTGCTTCCTCCACCGAAGTAAGATATCCCATCTTCTGAGAAATATTTACTCTACTTGATGAGTTTTTCAATAGAGGTCCTTCATCATTGTCGTCGTCATTAAGATATCTATCATAAACTTGGATTATTTTTTGATCACTTGTTTCGGTCATTGTGATAATTTTATCATAACGAATAACAAAAATGTCTTCCGTAGACATTTCTACCCAAGGTTTAATTTTTACTAAAGAAGTTCCATGATGATTAAAAGTTTTCATCGTGACAGGACTCTGTAAAATAATTACAGGTTCATCACCACTATCATCAATAGAAACTAAAGCAAAAACTTCTTCCCCCGATATAAGTTTTATAATTGCGTAAAACTCTTCTTGCATATTAGTTCTTAAGTGGTATGTTTACAATATCGTAATTGAAATTCTCTTCACTATAAACTTTAATTCTCTCAATCAAATGATTAAGTGTATAGTTCTTCCTGGATTGGTATGATATGTCGTCAGCAATGTCATAGAGAGTTGCCTTTGTCTTATTATTGCCTTTCCTGAGCACGCGGCCAATAGACTGGAGATTCCGTATTCTAGATTTGGATGGAGAAGCAAAAATGACATTGTGGAGGTTCTTAATGTTAATACCTGTACTGAACGTTCCATATGAAGCGACAATAATCGCGTTTTCTTCCTTTTCCGTAATCTCCCTTACTCTTTCACGATCTTCTACTCCCACACCACCATGAATAAAGAATACATGGCGATTATCCAATCTACCGTTATTTATCAATTCGTATAGCGGTAATCCATGTCCCTCAACTCTAGCAAAAAGAATAAGTGTATTACCTTTAAGATCTAAAGCAAGATTTCTAATAAATTTATTTCTTCTATCATGATTGATAATATACTGAACCTCATCTTCAAAGGTTTCAAATTTATGTGCCGGATGTTTCAATAGAAGTACATTGATATCTAACTTGGCAACATGTCCCTTTGCCATCAATTCTTCCGTTCTGATAATTTTATATGATGGACCAAATAATCCCTCTAGTACCCACTTATGTGTTTGAGTGCCGTCTAGTGTTCCAGTAAAACCGTAACGATATTTTGCATCGCCAAGTTTTGACATTATAGATATTAATGACTTACTTTTGAACTGGTGTGCCTCGTCCCCAACAACTACGTTAAATCGTTCAAAATATTTTCGGGGGAGTTTGTAGATGGACTGCCAGGTAGTAATAATAACTTGAGAGTCTGTCTCTCTTTCTCTACCAGCATATATCTTGTGGCAATATGAACCTACATCCCAACCATAGTCTGCAAAATCTTTATACATCTGCTCTACTAGCGAAGTCGTCGGAACAACTATCAGAGTATTTCGTCCGCGCTCAACGTGATATCTCACAATCGAATATATCATCAGAGACTTTCCAGAGGCAGTTGGGGATATCAACAACCTTCTATTATGCTTTAGGGCGTCGTATACGCCTTCTACCTGATAGTCTCTAGGTGCATACTTACTAACTGCAGTCATATAATCTTTCACACCTTCTTTTGAGATCATATCATTGACCTCAAAGGGAAGACCATAGAACTTGTTCTCTACGAACTCATAGGAGTATTCGTGGTCTTTACAAAATTGTATAACCTTATCTAACAACCCAACGTATATCTCTCCATTCTGGGTGTTGAATAGGCGTATTTTTCCATCCCAATACTTGTTACGGTATTGAGGCATAAACTTTGCACCAGGTACATCAAAGGTAAACTGATCTGCTAACTCGTAGTAGACGTGTGGTTCTGCTTCAACCTTTAAGTATACTTCATTCTTTTTTGATATAATCAAATGAGACATAATCCATAGGATTCACCTATGAATATTTATTACATCTCTCTAAACTTAAAATCCAAAATACACCTATAAAGATCATCTCTTAATTTTTTAAGATGTTCTTGTTCTTCAGCAGGACGTGCAGGAGATCCTGGCCAAATTCTAATTGTTTCTTTGACTGAATGATATAGCAGATAGATATCTTCTATCTTAAGACCAATCATATAATCTGGTTCATAGTCTTCATCTAGGTTAAAATCTTCTTCTTCCATTAAAATCCTGCTTGGAACTTTTGCCACTCAATGGCATTTTTGATCTGAAAAGTTCTGTTTGCCACTGTTTTGATAATTTCTTCCAGAAACTTTAATTCAGTATCATAATATTTAATTTTCATATCAAGGGTATTTAACTTCTCGTCAGCATCCAAATATCTTTGAATGGCATCTTTTTCTCTAACTTTATATGGAAAAGGTTCGGCAACATAAACATCTGCAGGTGCTTTACCAGTGTAAAAATTGTGTCTTTCTAACCTTACACGATTATAACTTTCTCTTGCCCTCTCTCGCAGAAGAGTAATAGTATTATATAATGTATAGTATTTTGAGTGTAATTGTGGAATTTTTAAAGATTCATTATGTAGGTTATCAGGATCAATAACAGAATCTTTCTGCCACATCTCCTGAATTTTGTCAAGGTTCATAGAGGTTCGCCTTCTGGATCTACTATATTGTAGATAGTATACTTGAAAGACACCTCTGCTGTAAAGTAGTTGACATCATTTTCAGTGGCATTAAATTGTAATGAAGTCAATGCTACAGGAAATAAATCTTGAAACTTAACCATTGCAATATCACGATAGTTGCTATTTAAAACATGCAATGTTCCATCACAAAATTGTAGCAGATCATCTTTTTGACCTGAATCTGGATCTTTGGTAAGATCTCTAAATTGTTTAAAGTTTTCTGGTGTGCCCAATCCAGTAATCCAATTATGAATAATCATGTAATTTTTAAGATCCTCATCAACTAAAAAATTCATGGTGAAGTCTTCATAAGTTACTTCATCACCAGGAACATCAAGAATACGAAATGTTGTTCCTTGTAATGCAGTTCCTAATGCAATACTAGGAACGTTTGCCGAATTAGAGAAAAAATCTACTTTTTCTTTAGTTTTCAGAGTAAATTTAAACCCAACAGGAGATAGGAAGTTCCTATTGCGTAATTGAGTATCATAAAAATTTGCCATTATTAAGCATCAACAATTAAACTATACCACTCATCACTCATACCACTGATAATTTTATCAGCACCGTTTTTATCTACGGCATAATTTTCTTCAATAAGATGCTCCACTACTTTTTCGTAGTGTTCATGAATTTGTTTCGCTTCTCTAGGAGTTGGGTTCATTTTTCGATCTTAGTTATGTTCTATTTATTCTTTGATAACGGTAGCATTCTTAAAACCACCATTAGTTCCATCTGGATTTGGAAGCATATTATCCGCACTTGCTTTTGATGTGTAGATCTTTCTTTCCGAATATTCATCGGACCATTGATCACCATCAACATGATAAACTTCGATAGATGGCATTAATGCACTTGATTTTTTAATGTGATAATTCGCCATTTTTTCTGTTTTTAAATATTTAGACAAAAAAAGGGATCCCGAAGGATCCCCCAGAAATATGTGAACCGAGATCACATGAGGTTGTCAACACGAACACGTCTGTAGTAACGGTTTGAGTTAACCTTAAGGCGACCTGTGCCTGCGGTGGTTCCTTCAGCGAATGGGTTAGCAACCAGACCGTAGCGGGTCTTGAAGCCGATCTTGGGCTGGAAGGTGTTCTCTCCAACTGCACGAACCATCTGAAGAGGAACGTATGGGCAGTAGAATAGACCAGCGTCATAAGGTGAAGAACCCTTATAACCAACAACGTAGTACTGGTTAACAGCGTTGTTTGCAGAATAAGGATCGATGTATACGCGATACTTACCTTGGAGAACACCAGCGAAGGTGTTACCAGCATCATCAACGTTAAGGTTAGCGTTGAGTGCAGGGGTGTAATCAAGTACACCAGCCATGGTCAGTGCGGAGGCAACGTCTGCAGAGCAGAGAATCATGTTGCCCTTCCCTCTACGAGTTCTTTGTGCGATTGCGTTAGCATCGCGCTCGATTTGGAAGATAAGACCCTTGAACTTCTCAACACTCCAACGTCCGTTGGAATCAACGTCGAGGTCGAACTTACCAGCGGTAGCAACGTTTGCTTGTGCGCCAGATTCTGCCGATTTGTAGATAGTTCTGATAACTTCGCGGTTGATCTCAGCAAGAATCTCTGTGGAGAGAATATTTGCGAGTTCTGCTTCAGCGTTCAGACCGTGGATTGCGCGAAGATCCTGTGCAAGCTCAAGGCTGTATTCTGCCTTCAGTGCTCTGGACTTAGCGGTTACGGTGACCTTCTCAATCGAGAAAGCCATCTGGTTGAAGTGGTTGCTGCCTTCGCCAAGTCCTTCAGCGTCCTCAGTGTCCATACCCTGACCAACTTTATATGCAAGTTGGGTTGAGTTGGCATCTGGGCTAAGAAGACCTGGGTTAGTGCCGCCTTGTGCTGTTGTACCGAAACCAACGGCAGTACCGTCAGAACCAGCAACATAACCCGAACCTTGCTCTGCTTCTGTAGCAGAAGAATCGGATCCAGAGAATGCAGAATCTACTTCGTCGAAGAAGGTCTCAGGACCATTCTGAGTTCCATACTTGGAACGCATTGCGAAGATCAGTCCAGTAGGACCGTTCATTGGTTGAACGCCTGCAAGGTCATATGCGACCAAGTTAGGCATTGAGCGTCTGATCAGGGAGATCAGAACTGGGTCGAAACCTGCGGTTGGTGAAGATGCACCTGCAGAGAAACCTGCGGTTGCTCCAGAAGAACCAGTGCCATTTACGGGTGACTCAGAAAGGAATGACTGCTCTTCGCGGGTCTCTCTTTCTTGGTTTTCTAACAGGATAGCGGTAACAGCTCTACGATGAGAATCCTTAATAGGATCCATTCCATCATAGTCAAGTACTGGTGCCCACTTCTCCTGCAGTTGTTCAGAATTGAACATTTGCATTTGAATTTACCTCTTTAATTTAAAACGTTAGTTTGATTTACGTATGATCTAAAAATCACTTTTTAGAAACTCTGCTAAGAGTTTGAAGATATGCTTCCATAATGGAACCAGCTTCAGGTGCGGCGGTAGTCTGCTCTTGAGTCGATTCTACAACCGTTTCAGCAGCATCTCTTTGAGCACTAGTTGCAGACTCAGAGAAATAAGAATTTCTTAGAGTAACTAGTTTCTCACGATAGGTCTCTTCACTATCAAACTCAACATTTTCAGCAAAAGAAGCGAGTTTTTCTTTCTGAGTGACCGCTAGTCCTTCAGCAACCTCTGCAAAAATAACATCTGCAGTGGACTCTGCTAACCTTCTATTAAGAGCAACGTTTTTACCGATTTGCTCGTTGAGTTTAGACTCCATTTCATCTAGTTTATCTACCATGCTCTCGATAACATCATATTTCTCTTCAGGGATTGATACATAATGATCTTCAAAAAGACCCTTCATTCCATTGAGGAATGATTCGGTCATTTCGGACTTAAGTCCGCTCTCGATGGCAAGTTGGTTTTCCTCCAACCATTCTTGAGCAACGTACTCAAGATAAGAATCAACACGCTCAGTAAGTTCGGTCTTAACAGCAGCAACTTCTTCAACGAGTTGTGCTTGATACTGAACTTGAATCTGCTCTTTTACTTCCTCAACCTTAGATTTGATTGCGGTTTCGAAGATTGTGCGTGCTTTGTCTTGGAATTCTTCAGAAAGTTCTTCACCAGAGAACAGAGCGGCAACGTCTTCATCGACGCTGAATTCTGCTTCGGTTTCTTCTTGAACTTCTTCCTCAGTTTCGTCGGTAGCTTCAGCAACCACTTCTTCCTCAGTAGTTTCTTCTTCAGATACTACTTCCTCCTCGGTGGTTTCTGCTTCAGAAACGATCTCCTGATCTTCTTCGACTTCTTCGGACTCTTCTTTAACACCAGCAGGCATAGTGTCTGCTGATTTCGCGCCCTTATTGACAACATCCTTTACCTGTGCAAGGCTAGGAGTTTTAAGTTTTGCTGAATCGTCGTCGGGACGATAGTTTTCAGGGGTAGGACCGCCAAGATCTTCAACGCTTGGTTGGCCATCAGGTCTACCTGTGGTCAACTTAGGCATTGGCTCAGCAGCAGCAGCCCCTTTGGTTACTGCATTTTCCATTTCTTGTAAATTGCTACCTACGGACATGTGAACTTCGATTAATTAATAATCTTTATTTATTTATATTATTATAGATTTGCTAAGAAATCTTGGAACAATTGTAACTTATGTTCCTCAAGTGTTCTTTCATTAACAAGAGTGTTAATACGGTTTTGAGTCTTTTCAGCAAGTTGCTGACGAAGGATTCCTCCTTCCCATACCCACTCTTTTCCTTCCATAATTCCTGATACAAAAGCATCAGGTGCAGAAGGATCGGCAACGATATCAGCAGCAGTTGCTAACATGAAATCTTCACCTACAACTTTACAACCAGTATGATCCTCTTTGATTGAACCTATACCGCGAGAAGAAACTCCAAGCATAACTCCCTCACCGATGAGAGATTGTGCAATTTTACCCATAGGGGTATCAAGAAGTTGTGCTTTTCCTCTAAAATTATTTCCCTCTTGTTTAAGAGAAACAATCTTATGTGAAACGCGATCAAGGTTGACAGTAGGTCCATCGGGATGTCCCAATTCACCAAGAGCACGTCCTGTAGTTACAAAATTTTCATTATATCTACCAACTTCACGAGCAAGTGTTTCGGTAGGGTACATTCTACCATTACGGTTTTTAATACCACCCTGAAGGAAAGTTCCCTCAATAAAACACTTCTTACACTTACCAATTTTTTCGGTAATAAATTCTACTTTTGAAATTTCTTCTGTGATTAGTTTCATCTTCTTATGCGGTAAATCCTACTTTTGCACCCAATACACCAGCATTTGCAGCGAAAATACACTGGGTTGGATTTTTTTCGAGATATTCTACAGATCCTGATGGCATTGTAAAAGAACCAATAACATCACCACTTCTTGTTGCTACAACGGTAACAAGATGTGCGCTACTGTGACTATTGACTAGGCGAACAACAGTTGCCTCAGAAAAACTGACTGCGGCACCAGTTGTTGTAGGCAGAGCTGCCTCTGCACCTTTACATAAAGTTCTTGCCATCACTCCTCCGATTCGGCTTCTGTTTCAGGATTAAACATAGAAACGGCAACTTCTGGACGCAAATTTTCAATGCCTCCTGCTGCTTTATTAAACAAAACATCCTTAATTTTGTCGCTAATATCCGATGCCGAAGCATCAGTAGCAATCAAATCGATAACATCTTCCATGAAATTAATCGTATAGGTATATTTTTTATTTATATCTCTGCCGATTTAGTATCTTTTTGGAGATTTGCATCGGTGATTGCACCATCATCTTCCAAATCAGGATCCATTGGAATATCACCCAAATCATCACCACCAGGTAGTGGTTCTCCAGTGATCGGATCTACTGCATTTGGATCAGGGATAATACCATCAGAAATTTCTTTTTCAATCTGAATGTCAATTTCTTTAATTTCTGTATCTGTTTGACGTAAAATCTTACGGCGAACATAATCAACAGAATAATATTTACCAATATATGGTTCAATCGATGCCAGAGTTCCTAGACGCTCATTCATCAATTCACTGTCTTTTAGTTCTGCAAACTGGTTATCGTATAAAAAGTCGTATTGAATATGATCAGAAATCTTTTCCCAATCTTCTGGTGTAATAATGTTTTTTAAGATTAGCTGAGTTTTCAGCATATCACTAAACAAGTTTGCAAATCTTTTTCTCAGTCTACCAACAAATTTTGTGAATTTGAGTTCATCTCTAAGAATTTCTGAAGAACGACCAAGATTAAATCCACCATCAGAAGCAATTCTAGATTCTGGAACTCCAAGTGCTCTATAAAGTTTCTTTTGGAAATACTCAATATCAGCAAGTTCGCCCAAATTTTGACCGCCTGGTAGAGTTGTGATTTCAGTTCCACGACCACCCTCTCTTCTAGGTAACCAGAAATCTTCCATCATAGACATGAATTTACGATCATCTCTGATCTCACCAGTTTGTGCATTATAAACCTGCTTATTTCTATAGCGGTTCATAACATCACGCAGATATTGTTCTGCTTTCACTTTTGGTAGATTACCAACATCAATGTAGAAGATTCTACGTTCTGGTGCTCTTGATAGTCTGTAAATAACCAAAGAATCTTCAATCATTCTAAGTTGATTGAGTGCCTTGATTGCTTTATGGAGATATGAAAGAACCGAACCTTTATTCCTATCAACTAATCCAGAAGTGACATAGGTAACTGTATCTTTTGCCATTTTGATACCTTTCTGCCCACCTGCGCCAGATACCATTCCAATCGGAAAGTTTGGTTTTGGTGAATATACAAAGTATTCTTCTATTTCTGGATATAGAACTTTACTTGTTTCTGAAGTTCTAGAAAGATCAATTCCTTCTGCACCTTTACTCAGTTTCTTTTCTTGACGAACAAACTTCATTTTTGAGGGATCAATATACCTCAGTTCTTTAATCCCTTCTTCTGGTTTTTTAATATCTATTACTTTATGGTAATATAAACGTCCATCAACGTACCAATTTCTAAAAATTTCGTGTGATTTTTTATCAAAATCTAATAGTTCTTTGATATATCTAAATTCTTTTCTAATAATATCTTTTAGTTTATCACTCGCACTAACATTAGAAAGTTCAACCTCTACAGGTGAATCGTAGAGATCACTAACAATTGCTTCATTAACAACGTCTTCTACAGCATTATCCACCTCTGGGTGGATTGACATTTCTCTATATCTTTTTAATAATTCGTGCTCATTTCTATATGCACCTTCAATATCGACATACGACCCGTAAAATCCACTAGCAATAAAATTATCAACCCCGTCCCCATTATTAGGGGGAACGGGGGATAATACTGATTTTGATTTTGATTCACTAGGCTCAATAGAAAATCCAAAGAGTTTTGCCATTTTATAATTTTACTGAGTTGTTTTAACTATTTATCAGTTCACCGCTGGGTAATCTGATGAACTATCACCAGCACCAACAGTCCAATAAAGAACTTGGAATTCAACGGTGAACTCTTCAATAGTATCAGTGGTGTCCATTGAGAGTGCGATCTCCGAGACATTTGTTGGGAATAATCCAACAAAATTGTAAAGTCTCAAAGTATCACCATTTCTATCAAGTTGCTTAACTAGAGCATCTGCAGTATACATTGATGGATCAACTTCACCAGATCCGTTTGTTAGTCTGCTGATACCGTTCATCCACTGTTCAACAGATGTTCTGATTTGGAAATCAGCATCATTGAGAACAGTAACTGTCCAGGTATCGAAAGTTCTTTCACCAGCAACCTTAAGGATCCTTCCACGGAAAGGAACCTCAACTGGAGTGATATTGGAAGCAGGTAAATTTGCTGCCTTTACCATGAAAGGAACTTTACTTGCAATACTGGTAGTATTGTCAATAACTGCGTTTTCAGCAGAAGGAGTTGCTTCATTACTCATGAAACCGAGTGCTTGACCTGCACCATTTGGAAAGTTTAATTCAACTTCAAATAGATTAGGTCTGACTCCACCTCCCGCTAATTGTCCTTTAAATTGGGAAATTGTTCTGAATGCCATTTTTTATTACCTCGTTAAGAGTACCTCTTGAGAATTAATAGAATTAAACGTTTCCAATCACTTCTGCGAATGAGACACCAGTTCTGGTGGCAACAAACGTCAGTCCAACAAAGTTGATGGAGCGTGATGGTTTAACAAAGATGTCTGCAACAAATTCATTAGAATCAATAACTGCTGCAGTGTTGTTAGATTCATCGCAAATGAGTCTAAACTCTTGAATACCGCGCTTTGCTTGAACATCTCTGAGGAAAGGTTCAACAGCATTAACGAAAGAACTTCTTGTAAGAGGATCGTTAAATTCGAACATTACGTCTCTTGCCGCACCCTTGATTGCTTCTTCAAGATAGATGAACAATCTACGAACGTTGATTCTATCAAACGCCGATGATTTATTGAGTGCAGTCTTATCACCAAATAGTGTGATACCACCACCAGGTGTGAAGATTACTGGGTTGATTCTTGCACTATAGAGTCTATCTCTCTGTGTTTGACTTGGGTTGTAAGCAAGTTTTACCGCATTGAGAACAGCACCTCTTGCAGTTCCAGCAGGTGAGAACCATGGGAAGTTGGTTGCATCATTTCTAGCACACATACCAGCAATGTCGCCATTCAGTGGGACATAACGGAAAGTATCCGCAAATCTGTCATACATGTACTTGTATCCACTATCCATTACTCCATACGAAGATGAGGGAATAGGAGCGTAGAAATTTAGAACGTTTTGAGTGATGTCAGCAGCACTCTTAACGGTATAACCACTACCACTTGTAGTGAGAAGTTCAGATCTGCAAGGTGAAACGAATGCAACACAATCTTTTCTAGTATCGGCAATGTTGATTACCTTACTTGCAAGTGCTTGTGCAGAAGTTCTTTCATAACCTGCACCACCCATCAGAACAAAGTTGATATCATAATCATCATTGTTCAGGAAAAGATCGTAACCAGCGGCAAGATCACCAGTGCTTGCAGCAAGTGATCCAGTTGCATCAAGATCTGCGGTTCCATCATAATTTAAACCACCAGCAAGAGTTAAAAGTTGGTTACCTGTTGCACCAAACTGAATTCCCGATGCTGATTGGTCCCAACCAATATCAGAAGCCTTGGTAAATGATCCACTTGTAAAACCAGTAGTGGTGATACCTGCAGGTGCTCCACCAGCAAAGATATACTCTGAAGATTCTGCAGAATACTTTCTCCAATAAGAGGTAGCACCAGCAGAATAAGTAGCATCAGATGCCTTAGAAAGTGCAATGTGCTTTTCAAGAATAGTTCCTGCGTTACCAGTTACATCACCATCAGCATCAAATACAACAACATGAACTTCATCATGTCTTGCACCTTTATCTTCAGCATAAGTTGAAGTTCCAGGTCTATCCGCTAAAGTGCTCCAAGAAACTGTGGTGTTACTATTAACAGAAATGGTTTGATTGTCAAACCAATCTTGTTGAGTTGTTCCAGTTGTTGATGCAAATGCAACTGCTTGACCAGCAGTATGAATACCTAGTGCTCCGTCTTTTGCGAAAGCATATGTTCCACCTGGTTGATAGTCAATAACAGTTGCAGTTCCTGAAGCAGAAATATGTTCAACAACTTTAACTGAAATCTGTGTTGCAGATGCTTCGGTAATGATTCCCTTGAGGTAACCATCAAGTGCTTCTGTTGTTCCAGCACCAATTTTGGTTCTACCAATCATTGATTGGGTGATACCCATACCAACAGCAACACCAGTTCCAAGACCATCGAGTCCAGAAAAACCACTGAGGATCTGGTCTGCCAAACCATCAATGATTGCAACCTTCATTCCATTACCCCAAGATCCAGGGTATTTTGCTGCAACTGTTAGTCCAGGAATAACGTTCTCGTCATAACCGAGATTTACATAATCCTCATAACTTCTGATTTTGGGTGCAGATCCTGAACCTGCGAATGCGTTTTTAAGATCAGTATCATCAGATCTTACGACCTGAAGAGATCCACCATATGCAAGATACGAAGATGCCACCAACCACGTTTCGTAGTGGTTATCAGTTGCGTATGGACTTCCGAATGTGTTTAAAAGCTCCTGCTCACTATTGATAAGAACTGGTTCATTGACTGGACCTTTTTCGAAAGGTCCAACAATCGCACCAATACCTTCGGCAGTTGGATCAACCCTTCCAATGGTTAGATCAACTTCCTTAACAACAATGCCAGGAGATGCTAAATTTAGCGGCATCTTAAGTTCCTCTCTCAGTCCTAGTTTATTCTAAAAATATTTATTAAAACGGGTATTTTCATTCGGGAAACAGTGTGTGAACATCTACCAATCAGGATATAAATCAAGATATTTGCAGATATCTTTCGATTTTTTTATCTTTCTATTATTAACCACTCTTATTTTCGTGCATTCTTTACACTCATATGAATATGCAGAAGGTCCCCAACCCTTTCTAGTTTTATAATATCCATCAACTAAATCCTTTATCACTCCACATGACTTACATTTCCTTTGTTTAAAGATTAAGTGTTCTAATTCAAACTCCTCATCAAAGTCCATTACATATAATCCCACATATAAGATTTATCACCATATTCATCAGCATACCAAGTTTCGCCTTCATTATCAGTAAATGTAGATTCGTTAAATCCATCAGCAATAAAACCAAACGGTGCCATGTCTTGTTCTATCTGATTCTTTTGTTCTTCATACAATCTTTTACGAACATCATTATCAGTCATTTCTTTGAAGTAGTCTTGTGCAACTAACCAGGAGAAAATAACTAAACACATAGCAAGGTCATCATTACAACCTTCTTCTGCTTCAAAAGAATTATGTTTTTGAGCAAATGTTGTTAATTCTGAAATAATTTCATAATCCGAAACCAATATCTTATCGTCTTCTAGAAGAGTTTTTAAATTTGAACATCCTAATTTTTTAACTGCTGCCGTTGTTCGCACTCCAAGTTGAGATTTTTTACCACTAAACCCAGATCCAACAATTTGACCAGCACGTCCTCTCATAGAACACATGAGAAGATTTTCATTTTCTAAATCAAAATGTAAAATACTTGCTACTTGATCACCAATATCATTAACTTCTACTAAAACAAATGAATTATTATATGCTCTCGTGACTTCATCAATAACACTAGGAAACAACATTGGTTTAATTTCATTGTTTCTATACTTTGCTACTACCCTATATGGGAACTCTGTAATATCAAATATAATAAATGCAGAATAATCGTTCCCCATCCCGCGAGCAACATCGACAGTAGTAAGATAGTTGTGTGATTCTTGAGGATCTTCATAAATGTCTAAACCAGCATTTCTTTGAATTGGTTCATCATAAACTAAATTTCTTAACTTTGCAGGACTAATAAGAGTATTAACAGATCCAAGAAATTCGCATTCAAATTCAACTTTGAATTGTTGCTCAGAAGTGTTAGCAATAGTTTGTTCTTTCCATACTATATCTCTACCAGGAACTTCTGACCAGTGAACATCTGTTGGTATATACTCATTCTTACCTTTTTCCGCATCATGCCACATACGGTAGAAATGATTCATACCCCTAGGAGTAGAAACAATAATTACCTTTGTGCTCTGTCCAGAAGAAATAGTAGGATAAACAGAGGCAAAGAAGTCATCAGCAATGTGATTTGGGATGAAAGCGAACTCGTCAAGAAAGATGACATTATAGGATCCACCTCGGACAGCAGATGAAGAAGTAGAGTTAGCTGAAATTTTGGACCCATTTTCTAATTCGAGAGAACCCTTATTCCAAGATATAATACCTTGTTGCATCCATTTAGGCAAGTTTTCGTAAGCGAGTTGTAATCTTCCAAGTAGATCTCTTGCTGTAGATGCTTTGTTTGCTAAGATTGCGACGTTAACATTGTCGTTAAAAACAGCGTAGTGTAAAAGATATGATACACAAGTTGTAGACTTGCCAGTTTGACGAGGCATCTTGCATATATTAAATCTTTGATCATGAAAGTTTTGAATTAACTTTTCCTGAAATGGATACATGTCAAAGGGGACAAGACCATGATCAAGTGAAACGATTTTTATATAATTTCTTGCAAAATAAACAGGGTCACTTTTACATTTGAGAAACTCAACGATTATATCTTCAGTCCACTCAATCTGAGTATTTGCTTTTTTTAGGTTAGGATTACCAAGATAAATTTCACTCATACACTAACCTCAACAATTCCAGCGTTTTCGTGCTTTACAGATTTTCTTATCTGGGGTCTTAGTACAATCAATGTTATGCATATCTTTTTGACCCTTGGAACGGGAACAATATGATGAACGTCTCTTTGAAGACTTACTTCCCTTCTTTAATTTAGATGGTTTTGTTGTAACAGCAGTTTGCAATTTTGAACCTGGATTTTCGCGCTTATATGCATTAACTGATTTTTGACTCATACCATCAACACCGTCTTTACGGTTTGATTTTTGCCAATCTTCCATAAACTGACTGAGAGTTTTATCACCTTCATACCCTGCTTTTACACAGCGATTATAAGTTTTACCAAAGAGTTTCTGAGTTCCTGCTTTTTTGTAACCCTTCCAACACTTCTTTGCCTCACCAAGCAATCGACTTCCAATACCATCTGTTGCCTGAAGTGGTGTTGTTTTGATAATATCAAATGAATCTATCTGAAGTGCTTTGAAATCATCTCTCCAGTTGGAGTGATCATATCCTTCTTTCTTGGTGGAATTTCCCCAGTTAGCAGCACCCTTTTTACGACACTTAACTAGAGCACCAGAGGCATAAGCAGAAGGCCATACAGAATAACGTGACTTTACCTTATGATAACAAGCATCCTTCTTACCCTCATCTACAAGGTTACCTTCTGGTTCAAATGAATTTTTTTGAGTCACGATTTTTGCTGCTCCTTTTCTATCGGGATTTGGATCTTCTTTACGCTTTTTAGCAGCTCTCTTATCTCTTTCATCTTTACTCATTGCAGAACGATCATCTGCATCACGGCAATATGGTTTAGTTGTTTGACCTGGTTGTTTAGCACAAGGTTTTCCATCATATTTACCACCAGCTTGTTTCCATCCACCACCTTTAAACCAATCACGAAGAGAATATCCCTTATCCTTTGCAGATTTACCATCTCTTTTTTCCGTGATGGTTTCTTCATTAGTTACATAATCTGCTGCAGTATCAATGTAATCTGCTGCCTTGGTAATTTTTGATTGAACCCACGCCTTAAGTTCACCTTCACCCTTTTTACCCATTTTCTTTTCAAGACGGGAAGCAGCGTTCTTAATAGTTTTGAGTTCTGAACGAGCCATGGAATACTCATGATCTTTCTTTTCTTCACTCATACCGCCACCACCATCTCCACCATTACCATTACCACCATTACCATTTCCGTTAGTATTGCCATTACCATCGTTACCATTTCCATTAGTATTTTTATTTTCGTCAGATTCCTCATCTTTTTCACGACGAAGCCATCCACCCAGACCCACACGATATCCTAGTGGAATCTTTTTACACTTTTCATCTTTATAGCAGTAATAATAACCCTGCTTACACTTTTTCATTGTTAGTGTCTGAGTTATTATTATTTAGAAAACCTTGTTTTAGTAGTTTTTGCAGATCTGATGTTGATCCAACAAATAATGCATTATTTGTAACATTATTAGTTGTCTTTGTTGTTGAATCTTCTTCAAGATCTTTTACTTTTTTCTGAAGATCAACTAACTTATCTGTTGTATCCGCAACACTTTTGATAAGTTGTCCAGCAACTTCATATGCTCTGGGACTTCCACCTTCCCCAGCAAGTTCCATGATACCATTGATCGCTTCTTGACCTTTTTCAATCAATGAATATAAGTTCGCTCTTGTATATTCATAATCCTTTGTAAGGTCTTGAGAACCTTTATCGGGAACCTTTAGTTCAGTAGGTTGCCCTTCTGTTTTAACAATCTCACACTTAGTGTTAAGAGCATCATCGATAGAATCAAATTTGTCAGACATAAATTAAATATCAATTTTTCTCGTTGGACTAAAGTCTGCTCCACTCTCAAAGAAATCAAGACTTTCGTTGAATCCAAAGTCATCACCTGGTGCAATGAGAGTATCATCAGCAGTGCTGAGAACATTGAGTTTTGATCCCTTACGGTGTTCTGCTGCAATTGTTGCGCTGTGTGCCCTCTTAACCGTTACAGAGGTGCTAGTTAACTTAGTTACCTTCATGATCTCACTATCAATGATAACTCTATTATCAACTGCAATACCAGAAGTATCATTTAATTCAATTACAGTTTCTGTAAGATCAATAGTTTCTGTTGTTAGTGATCCAGTATCGTTATCATAATCTTTTCTTGCCTGTGGGGTAGCGGCATATCTAACTTGTCTCTTCGCTTTCTGTCTATCAGTATCGGAATAGTAATCAACTTGAACCTTACGGATAATTCCATCCGTGCTATCCGCAATGGGACCAAACAGATATGTTTTTGCTGTAAATTGTAATGTATAGATTAAAGCTCTACGAGTAGAAAAATCACCTTCATAATCATCTTGAAATGAAATATTATCCAATACAACTGGTATATCTCTTTTTTCTCCAATTGAGTCTACTAATTCAACAGTAATATTAAATGATGGTTGAAAATAAGGAAGAATTTGTTCAACAATTTGAAGAGCATCATCATTTAATTTTGTGAGAATGTTTAACTCAAATCCAAGATTATATGGTACTGGCATATAAACTTTTTTAATTCTACTATTATCATCTACTGCCTTAAAAGTTTGAGTTATTGAAACTTTTCTTGTTGGGTCATATGAAATACTATTCATTTCAAAAGACATTCTTGGCAATGTAATTTGAACTGCTCTATTCAAATCTTCTTGCTGTTCTAATCTTGCTAAGAATTTTTGAGCAGGACCATATGCTAGTGGAACCTTGATTTCACTTTCAACATTTCCATTTGCATCATCATGTTTCACGTAAATTTGATTAAACAGAGTTCCAAAAGAAACAACTGTTTTTCTAATTACTTCGTGATAAAAATATGTGCCTAACATTAATAATTACCAAAAGGGTTCGATTCTGTAAAATCAACTATGAGATCTGCCTCAGTCTCAATAGAATCATTGTCAGTATATTTATCATAGGTATCATCATTGGTATAAAAATCTGCTGCATACGTTGCAGAAGATGCTGCACCAACAATCAATTCACCATTTGTAAATGTTCCATCAACATAGGAAATTTTAAGTGTATTGGATGCAGGAATCCATTCTTTGACCCTTGCTGTTGTTCTAGAAGATTCTCCTGTAATTAATTCATTGAATTGATATGTTCCAATACCTGAAATTGCTGGAGGATCTGCAACAGTGACTGTTGGGTTTTCTGTATAACCAATACCAGGATTAACAATTCTTACTGCAGTAACAACATTTCCTTCCGAAATTTCTGCCCTTGCAACTGCTCTAATACCATTTTTATTTGAATCTTCATTGGAGATTGAAACTGTTACAGATCCATCATAACCACTTCCACCACTAGTAATTGTAAATCCGGTTACCGTGCCTCCAGTACCAATAGTTGCTGTTGCTGTTGCTGTATTGATACCAGAAGATGGTGTTGACAATGTAACTGTGGGTGCAGTTTTATATTGTGTTCCTGGATTTGTCAATGTAATTGATGTGACAATTCCACTCGTGGTAGATGCCGTTGCAACTGCACCTAAAGATGGATGAGCAACCGTAACTGTAGGAACTGCAGGATATGCAGAACCAGCATTGACTAAAGCAAAGGAAACAACACCTTTATCTGTAGTTTCAATTGAAGCAGTTGCTGCTGCTCCAACACCACCACCACTATAAATTGTTATTTGGGGGGAAGAAGTATAACCAAATCCAGCGTTTGTTAATAAAATTTCTTTTATTGAACGAACACCAGCAACTGATGTTGTTATAGCAACTGCTGTTGCAGTTCCACCTGATACTGGTGAATCATCAAACTGAATGATTGGTGCTGATGTATAACCATTTCCATCATTATTCAAAAATACTTCTCTTACATAACCAGTATTGATAACAGGGGATACTGATGCAGTCTCACCGATTCCAGTAAGTTTTAGTGTAGTAATATAACCTTCATCTTGAATTTGAGTATCTATTTCATCAACAGATGTATTAATAACTTCGTCTTCATATTCAAAGAGTTCACACTTGAGTTGATAGACGTAGTTTTTACCTAACTGATAGAAAGGATCTTCGTGTTCTACAAATTTAACTTCAAATAATCTTTGTCCAAAAGGAAAATAAACTAAATCACCTTCTCTTGGTCTACTAGACACAACAATTTCATCATCACTTTCTCCTTCAAGAAACATTGCAATAAAATCATCAAACCTTTCTTTCGATATTGTAATTGTCAACTCATCTCTGAGTGACATTCCAAATTTAGTTAGAATATCTCCAGCACCAGAATGTCCTTCATATGTGTTGACATACGCTTCAACAGTGTAGTTATCATCAAATTTGGAAGTTTGAATTTCGTTTAATATAGTATCTCTATTAACTATCTTTCTCGGAATGTAGGTAATATCAACCCCATACATTCTAAGTTGCTCATTAATTAGTTCTTGAACAAGTCTTTGTTCGGACTGAGAACCTTGTAGAAAAAATGGGTTTAACATTATCCAATAAGATCTAGAGGTGGTAATTCGTGCTCAAGCATCATTATTTGCTTGAGTTGTTCTATTTCTTTTTCAGCATCTTCATAAATTTCTCTACCATTTAATTCAATACCACCTGGCAATTTAACTCCCCTAAATTTAATTAAATTTTGTCCCCACTGGCGTTTGATTAATGATGTTAAATATTTTTTAACAAAACTATCATTATAAACTTGAGTAAATGAATCTGGATCAAGTGCTCTATAACAATCAATAACTAAAAAGTCTCCAGCATTCTGTGCATTCCAATCAATATCAAGATACATTCTATCTTGACGCTTATTAAATCTGATTTGCTTATCAGTTGTTAATAAGAAATCAATATCTTCCAAATAACTCTTAGTCATTGCATACTGCAATAACTCAACAGAATTAAAGTAATTTAGATCGTTTAAAAATAATTGATATTTAATACTGAACATTCCACCAGAGATGCTACTAGTATCAAATTTAAATATCTTTTCAATTCCAATAACTGAATCTGGAACTTGAATAAAATTAGAATTCTCGTAAAAACTTGATGTGAAAGATCCAGAACCACTATCTACAGAAGTTGCTGTGGTGGTTACAATTCCAACACCAGTCGATCCGTTTGCTCTTCCCCTATCAATATCTGCTTGCTGTAGTTCATACTTAAGGTACATCCTCTCAACACCGTCAAAATGGCGCTCATTGAAGTACTGGATGGCATCATCAACTAAATCATCTATTTGGTCATCATCAACATTTATCTCCAGGACAGGAGCACCTAGACGCCTTAAACAGTAATCAATTAATCCTTGACGTGTTGATGGTTTTGCCATTATTCTTCAACCTCTGAGTTCTGATAATCATCATCTTTTGTTGAAGGTTTTGATTTAGATTCGATAGTTACTGGTTCTGGTTTTTTATATCCCAAAAGTTCAGATAGTAATCTATTCTTTTCATCTTCAAACTCTTTTGTTAGTGTTTGAATCTTTGCCTCCAACAAAACATTTTGATTTGTTAGTGATGCTAATTTTTGATTATAAATGGTCACTAACACATTAATATCTACTTCACTATTCATAATCTCTAGAAGGTTCCTCCGTCAATTGTTGATGTCCAAGTTGGTTTACTTGTATATGTAGTAGCAACGTTTGTTGGGTTTTGATTGACACTAGCACCATCAGTAACAATATCATTGGTAGTATCAAATGTTCCTTGAACACCAATTAGAGTTACACTATTAGATGATGAAGTTGTAGTCTTCACCATACCATATGCAGCACTATTATTTTGTTGAGTAATTTGTGCTCCAGCACTCAAACTTGTATTACCATTCAAAGTTAAAACAATCTCAGTAACCGCAGTTAATATTTGAGTTGAAGTTACTGTGGTATCAGCATCGCCTGGTTGATTTGTAGATCTTTGAAGACCAGTGCTATCAAAATATACAATACCATTAGTATCATAATTACCAGATTGATAATAGATACCTTTGATATCTAAGAAACCTTTTGCTCCCCCAACAACACTATTGTTAATAGATGCATCAGGAATGTAGGTTAATCTTCTACTGTTATCAGCATGTGTTCCATGATTTAATGCACCTGCAGAACTATCAGCGATAGAACTGTCATCCATACCAAAGAAACCAGTTTTGTTATTTCCAACGCCACTGCTTGTGTTATAATCGAATGAAATACCACGGTCTGTATTGGTATCAAATCCGTGAGTTACTGTAATTTGTGTGGTTGTAGAAAGACCAGCACTTGTTGCTCCACTAAATGTAACAACTTTTGCTGCAATATCAATTGCAGAAACTGTTGCAATACCTGAGGCATTAATGCTGGTTGCTACAAGAGTATCACCAGTATTAATACCAACAACAGAATCTAATCTTGCTGTGCTTACACCAGATTGAACATTAGTGATAACCGTTCTTACACTGGTTACATCACCAAGATTCATGATGGACTCATTAACAGTAACCGAACTTGAGTTTACTGTTGTGGATGTTCCATCAACTTGGAGGTCACCTTTAATTATTACCTTTCCTTCATTACTAAAACCATCAGGGAAAGGATCAATATAAAGAGTATTTCCACCACCAGATCTTGTTGAAATAACGTTAGATGAAATACCAACGTTATCAATAACAAACTGACTACCTGTTGGAATCAGATATTGTTGTGCAACATTCCATACCCAGGGAGCACCAGTAACCTGAACGGCATTGGAATTATCCTCATCATATTCAATCTTGGAGTCTTTACTGTCACCAAATACTAAGAACTGATCATCTGGGATAACAACTTCGCCAGTGCCGTTAGTTCTTAATACAATATCACCATCCGTATCATTTGATGAAATTGTATTTCCATCAATAGTCAGATTGTCAACTGTCCATTGATCAACTCTTGGTAAACGAGTGATTGCTCCAGTTCCACCAGGATTTCCTCCATTATCCGTTAAAAGGACAGGAATAAAACCATTTGATGGTGTTGTTGGATTATCTTGCCCTGCAACTAATCCAGGTGCAATACTTAAAAGGTCGGTATAATACCGTCCACCAATTAATTGTGGATTTTGTGAGTTATCTCCAGCAAATACTCTTCCGCCCCTATTACCATGTGTTCCATTTCCAATTGTAAGTGCTAACTCACCATAATTTAGAGTACTTGGTGCAGAAGTACCAGTAGATCTTTTGACTCTAATGATACTCGCCATTAGAATGAGCCTCCATTAATATCTAAATTCTGTGTAGTTCCTGGCGTTAACTCTAATGTTGCGTCAAATTTATTTGTAGTGGAATTAAATACAAGAACCATTCCGTTCTCTAAACCACCACTTACATTAACATCACTCAAACCAGCAAGAGTCCCCGATGATTCTCCAGCAATTGAAGAAACAACTTTGATTGCGTTTTGTTGACCTACTCTTACTTTTATGTCTGGCATA
>CESO01130446.1_pt1 | contig 24055 bp, 14 predicted proteins | sample 356341 | NCBI WGS metagenome assembly CESO01 (sample SAMEA2621812, study PRJEB7988) | marine metagenome | biome: marine biome (ENVO:00000447); feature: deep chlorophyll maximum layer (ENVO:xxxxxxxx); material: "saline water (ENVO:00002010), including plankton (ENVO:xxxxxxxx)" | depth 35 m | reverse complement strand
AAAAAAAAATAGACTTGCAAAGAGCCGTTTACCTTTTCTCCTACCCTTTTATCTATATTATTGCCTCCATCCCTTATAGTGTTTTGTATGTTTTATCCGATTTTTTACGATTGGTGATCTACAATCTGCTGGGTTATCGAAAAAAAATAGTTCGATCTAACCTTAAGAGAGCCTTTCCCTACAAAAGTAACGAGGAGCTTATATGGATCGAGAAAAGATTTTACAAACACTTTTGTGACATTACACTAGAAGCGTTTAAGTCCTTTAAAATGAGTTCAGAGGAAATGCAAAAGCGAATGGTTTTTAAAAACCTGGATGTTTTGACGCAATTTGAGAAAGAAAACAGAAGTGTCATCATTATGTGTGGGCATTATGCAAGTTGGGAATGGATGTTGTCCATAGGATATCACACAGTCTCTCAGGGATATGGTATTTACACTCCCATCATGAACAAATACCTCAATGAACTGATCATTGAAATCAGAAAAAAGCATCGAGGGAAATTAATTTCCCGTTATAGTGCGATTCAAGAAATTAAAAATCTTCACGAGGGCGGTACTGTAGCGGTCTATGGTCTTGTCAGTGATCAATCTCCACGCCCCAAACCTAAATCTTATTGGAGGCCTTTTTTGGGAGTCAAGGTTCCTGTTTTTCTGGGGGCTGAAATGATCGCCCGAGAATTTGATTTTGGAGTGGTATACGCCAAAATTAATCGTGTTAAAAGGGGGTATTATGAGGCCAGTTTTGAGTTGATCAGTGATCAGCCAAAAAAAACTAAAAAAAATAGAATTACTGATACCTTCACCGAATGGTTAGAGCAGGACATATACTGTGACCCTACTCAGTATTTGTGGACCCATAAGCGTTTTAAACATATGGACAAAGCCCCAAAGGATTAAATCATTTCTTCAATCTCTTTCACAAAGCGTTGTGCCAATTCACTTGCCTCTACTTGACTTTTTGCTTCTGCGTAAACCCTAATTATGGGTTCGGTATTGGATTTTCTAAGGTGTACCCAAGAGGATTCAAATGCTATTTTTACCCCATCTATAATGGTGGGTTTTTTTTCGGAATATTTTTTTTCTACTTTTTTAATAATTCCATCAACATCCATTCCTTTTGACAAGGAAACTTTTGCTTTACTCATGGCGTAGTCAGGATATGAAGCCCTTATTACAGATACTTTTTGGTTTTTCTCTGTTAGAAGGCTTAAAAATAATGCAATGCCCACCAGCGCATCTCGGCCGTAATGAAATTCGGGATAAATGATACCTCCATTTCCCTCACCTCCTATTACTGCCTCGACTTTCTTCATTTTTTCAACTACATTCACTTCACCCACAGCACTGCAATGGTAGGTGCCGCCTCTTTGAATTGTAATGTCAGACAGTGCCCGGGTTGAGGAAAGGTTAGAAACGGTATTTCCCGGTGTTTTTGACAAAACATAGTCAGAACAAGCAACCAGTGTGTATTCTTCTCCGAAAACCACACCGTTTTCATCGACAAAAGCCAGTCGGTCAACATCAGGGTCCACAACAATTCCAAAATCTGCTTTTTCTTCTACTACTTTCTCAGAAAGCACTGTTAAATGTTCCTTTAAAGGTTCGGGATTGTGAGGAAAATGTCCTGTAGGATCACAATAAATGGGAACGGTAGTCACACCAAGTGCTTCCAAAAGAAGAGGTATGGCGATTCCTCCGGTAGAATTTACGGCATCTACCACCACCTTAAATTTCTTTTGGCGAATATCCTTTGAATTAACCAAGGGCAACTCTAAAACTTTTTGAACGTGATCATCTATTGCTCCTTTAGCCGGGGTTACTTTACCCAAATGATCGACTGCTGCAAATTCGAAATCTTGTTTTTCGGCAATTTCTAATATTGCTTTTCCCGAGACAGCATTTAGAAACTCACCCCTTTGGTTGAGTAGTTTTAGTGCATTCCATTGCTTGGGATTGTGGCTGGCGGTGATAATGATACCGCCATGAGCTTGATGTTGTGTCACTGCTAACTCAACTGTGGGTGTGGTGGACAGCCCCACATCCAACACTTCTATCCCATAGCCTACCAAAGTTTGATTGACTAAACCTTGTACCATACTGCCTGAAATTCTGGCATCTCTACCTACCACTACTTTGTATTCTTTTGCCTTTGAATTTTTCTTTAACCAGCAGGCATAAGCTGAAGTAAATAAAACAGTATCAAGTGGAGTGAGGTTGTCAGAAGTTTTTCCTCCAATGGTACCTCGGATCCCGGAAATGGATTTGATTAAAGTCATGGTCAAAGATAATGAATACTCTATTTTTAGCCTCCTCATTTTTTTTCTTCTTAATCCACATTGTTGATTTATCACTTCACTGGGCCAATTGTATTAATTTTGAATCAAATTTTCAGGAACAAATAATCGAATGAATTACCTGGCACATGTCTACCTTTCCGTGGCTGATGAAGCCCTGACCATTTGTAATTTTATAGCAGATCATGTAAAAGGAAAAGCTAATTTAGACTATCTTGAGACCATTCAAAAGGGAATTTTACTGCATCGAAAAATTGATCATTTTACCGATCAACACCCCTTATTTAAAAAGAATGTCAACCTATTGTTTCCTCAATTCGGTCACTACAGCAGGGTCATTGTCGATATGTTCTTTGATCATTTTTTGGCGTCTCAATTAGAGTTTTATCTCCCCGCCCCACTGTAGGACTTCAGCAGGCAGTCTTAGCTCTTGATGCAAGGATACACGGGGAGTCTCCCTTATAAAAAAAAATATTACCGGTCATCGCAAAATACAATTGGTTTGTGGCTTATCGATCTCTGCAGGGCTTGGAAAGCATTCTTTATCAAATATCTCAGCGCACAAGATTCCCTTCTAATATGTCCTTAGCGGTTCTAAATTTGGAAAAAAATTACTCAAATATCGCCTTGGATTTTAAGGTTTTTTTTAATGAATTGGAAGGTTTTGTCAAACGCGAAAAAGAAAATCTTTCGGAAAGTCACATGCAGAGTTTTATTTATTCACTTTGAGATAAGTTAAGATACTCACTTATATAAGATTACCTATATAAATTCTTATTTTTGCAAGATTGACTATGAAAGAAAGCGATAATTGTATTGACATTCAGGGAGCAAGGGTTCATAACCTTAAGAATGTAAGCCTTAAAATACCCAGGGAAAAGTTAGTAGTCATTACCGGACTTTCCGGTAGTGGAAAATCTTCATTGGCCTTTGATACCATCTATGCAGAGGGACAACGTCGGTATATGGAAACTTTTTCGGCCTATGTAAGAAAATTTTTAGGCAATCTTGAAAGACCCGACGTAGATAAAATAGATGGTCTTTCTCCTGTAATTGCCATTGAACAAAAAACCACCTCTAAAAGTCCGCGTTCTACTGTAGGCACCATAACCGAGCTATACGATTACATACGACTTCTTTTTGCACGTGTGGGAACAGCATACAGTTATGTAAGCCAGGAGAAAATGGTCAACTACAGTGACGATCAAATCCTTGAATTGATATTGGAGGAGTATATGAAAAAAAAAGTCATCATTTTATCTCCTTTGGTTAAGGCGCGTAAAGGACATTACAGAGAATTGTTTGACTCTCTTTCCAGACAGGGTTTTCTGAGGGTAAGGGTAGACGGTGAAATCCTGGATTTAAAACGCGGTATGCGTGTGGATCGATACAAAATACATGATATCGAATTGATTGTTGACAGGTTAAGGGTTAAAAAAGAAGAAAATGATCTCAAAAGGCTGAACGAATCCATCAAAACGGCCATGCATTACGGTGAGGAATCCATAGTCTTGATCGATGCAGAAACAGAAAAACCTCGCTATTTCAGCAGGAAGTTGATGTGTCCCACCTCCGGGGTTTCCTATTCACTTCCGGAACCCAACTCTTTTTCTTTCAACTCCCCCAAAGGGATGTGTTTGAATTGCAAAGGTTTGGGAAATCAGTTTGACGTGAGTAGAAACAAAATCATTCCCGATGATCGAATTTCCATAGAAAAAGGAGGGATCGCTCCTTTAGGAGAAAAGAAAAGTAATTGGGCATTCAAACAAATGGAAGTAATCGCCAAACGCTATAAATTTTTTCTCTCCGATCCGATAAAAAAAATACCAAAAGAGGCACTAGAGGTCATTCTTAAAGGGGGAAATGAAAAGTTCTCAGTAGCCTCCAAAGAACTGGGAATTACCAGAGATTACAAAATTGACTATGAGGGTATCGAAAATTTCATCAAACACCAATTTGACAATACTGACGCTGCCGGTATCAAACGTTGGGCCTATGGGTTTATGGATGAAAAAAAGTGCAGTATATGCCAGGGAGCTCGTTTGAATCAAGAATCTTTAAACTTTAAAATTGACGATCTCAACATTGCCGATGTCAGCTCTTTAGATTTGGGGGACCTTTTTCAGTGGTTTGAAGATTTATCCGAAAAATTGTTCCCTAACGAGCTTAAAGTAGCAGAAGAAATTATCAAGGAAATCAAAACAAGGTTGCAATTCTTGCTGGATGTAGGCCTCAATTACCTGTCATTAAACCGCTCTTCTAAATCCCTATCCGGAGGAGAAGCACAACGCATCAGATTAGCCACTCAAATAGGATCTCAATTGGTAGGTGTTCTATATATCCTAGATGAACCCAGTATTGGTTTGCACCAGAGGGACAACGAAAAACTTATCAATTCCCTTGAGTCATTGAGGGATATTGGTAACTCAGTCATTGTTGTGGAGCACGACAAGGACATGATATTGCGTGCCGATCACATCATTGATATAGGGCCTATGGCCGGGAAAAACGGAGGTGAAATCATTTCCGAGGGAAGCCCCAAAATGCTAAAAAAACAGCAAACACTGACCGCACAATATCTAAACCATCAAAAGAACATAGAGTTACCCGAAAAAAGGAGAAAGGGCAATGGTAAGCGCATTATTTTGTCTGGCTGTACCGGAAATAACTTAAAAAATATTGAAATCAATATTCCTTTGGGAATCATGATTGGTGTTACCGGTGTATCGGGCAGTGGAAAATCAACCTTGATCAACGAAACCCTCTACCCTATTCTCAATACACACATATACAACGGTGTCAAGACTCCACTGCCCTATAAAAAAATTGAGGGACTAAATTACTTGGATAAGGTGGTAGATGTCAATCAGTCTCCTATCGGCAGAACTCCTAGAAGTAATCCGGCCACCTATTGCGGTGTTTTTAGCGAAATCAGAACCTTATTTACCTTGACACCGGAGGCGCAAATCAGAGGTTACAAGCCTGGTAGATTCAGTTTTAATGTCAAAGGAGGAAGGTGTGAAACCTGCCAAGGAGGAGGAATGAAAGTTATCGAAATGAACTTTTTGCCCGATGTACATGTAGAATGTGAAACCTGTAATGGCAAACGTTTTAACCGAGAAACGCTGGAAATAAGGTATAAAGGTAAATCCATTGCCGACGTTTTGGAAATGACGGTCAATCAGGCTTGCGATTTTTTCGAAAGCCATCCCAAAATATATCGGAAATTAAAAACAGTTCAGGATGTCGGTTTGGGATACATTACCTTGGGTCAATCCTCTACAACCCTATCCGGAGGTGAGGCACAGCGCATTAAATTGGCTACCGAATTGTCCAAAAAGGATACAGGACAAACTCTATATATATTGGATGAACCCACCACCGGACTTCACTTCGAAGACGTTAGGGTATTGATGGAGGTATTGGAGCGACTCGTCAAAAGAGGTAATACGGTCTTGATCATCGAACACAATATGGATGTAATCAAATTAGTAGATCATTTGATTGATATAGGGCCTGAAGGTGGTAAAAACGGAGGAACTCTAGTGGGCGAAGGTACCCCCGAAGAAATTGTAAAACTTAAAAAAAGTTATACTGGTAAACATCTGGCGAAAGAACTTAAAACTGTTTAAAATGAACCTATTTAAAAACCAAAGTAAAAATTGGAGCGAAATTAAAGCCAATGACTCTTGGGCATTGTTCAAAATCATGGCAGAATTTGTAGATGGGTATGAAAAAATGAGTAAGATTGGCCCCTGTATTTCCTTGTTTGGCTCTGCCAGAACAGCTTCCGATGATCCTCAATACCAACTGACGATTGACATTGCTGAGGCCATAGTTAAATCTGGGCTTGGAGTCATTACAGGAGGGGGGCCGGGCATCATGGAGGCTGCTAATTTGGGCGCAAAAAAAGGAGGTGGAACTTCTGTTGGACTCAACATTAATCTGCCCTTTGAACAAAAACACAACGAATTTATTGACGATGATAAACTGATGAATTTTGAATATTTTTTCGTGAGAAAAGTCATGTTCATTAAATACTCACAGGGGTTTGTCGTTATGCCCGGTGGCTTGGGCACCCTCGACGAACTGTTCGAAGCATTGACATTAATTCAAACTGAAAAAATCAAAAAATTTCCGATTTTATTAGTGGGGAAAGAATACTGGAGTGGACTATTGGACTGGATTAAAGTTGTCCTTTTAAAAGAAAATAAGCTTGATCCTGACGACTTGAATTTAATCCATGTGGTAGATTCTAAAGAAGAAGTTGTGGAGCAGCTTCAAAAATTTTATAAGCAGGAATTTTTTAAACCAAACTTCTAATATTATCATTACAAGAAATCCAACATATTTTATCGCATTCATTTTGATCGGAGGTTGTTTCATTTTCGCTCAGGATAAGATTTCATATGATATAGATGCCTCCATTGATGACAATAGAAAAAAAATCACAATTCGTCAAAAAATATTCTTTAAAAAACCCTATACGAATAGTGGGGACACCCTTTATCTTTCGGATTGGTCCAATGCATATTCTAATGCCAAAACCCCTTTAGCTCAGAGGTTTGTAGAGGAATACGATCGAAGCTTTTATCTTTCCAACAAACTCAAGTTTGGTGCAACAAACATCAACTTCATAAAAATCAATGGTTTGCAAGCCAAATGGGAAAGAATGGATAACCAGCCCGATATAATTAAGGTGATCTATGACTCAAAGAATAAGGAAAACAATACATTGACCGTAGTCCTTGACTATCAGGTGGTGATACCGGATGTTAAATTTACAGGATACGGATACAATGACAAAGGAGACACCCTCTTGAGATATTGGTATATTGCCTTAAGTCCGATTTACGAAAACCAATGGAAAAACTACAGCAACCTCAACCTTGACGACTACAGCATCCAAGTGGCCGAATATCACCTGAAACTTAGCATTCCCGAAGGATGCACTGTCCAAGCCAACCTTCAGAAAAACAAGGTAGAAGATGGGGTGCATTACTTTTCCGGTCAACACACAAGAGAAGTAAGCCTTTATCTTTCAAATGACAACCCATTTCAAACTTTTAAAACAGCCGATGATCGAGTTATTTTGACCGATATATTTAAAAAAACTAAAAACAAAGAGGTCAATATTGACAAGGTCAAGCGGATTGATGAGTTTATCTCCAATGTATTCGACTTTAAAGGAGAAAATAGGTATTTGGTACCGGCATTGGTTTATGACAAAAATCCTTTTTTTGGACTGAATGACCTACCAAAATTTTTGGCGCCTTTTAACGATTTATTTTTAGACGAAGTAAGCTTTTTAAAATCCTATTTGCATTTTTACTTATCGAATAACATACCGGTAGATCTCAGGCAAGACCATTGGATTATTGGGGGACTTCAAACCTACTTGATGATCAAGTACATCGAAACCTATTATCCTAATGAGAAATACCTGGGTCGTGTTGGAGGATTTTGGCTAATGAAAGCCTACACTTTGGCAGACATCGACTTCAATGAAAGTTTTTGGATGTATTATGAGTTTATGGAACGGGCCAATCTTCATCAGTCCGATTTCTTGCCCAAAGATCAGTTGGTCAAGTTTAATGAAAAAATTGGCTCTCCCTACCACGTTGGTATTGGGCTGAGGTATATCGAGCATTATATAGGAAAAAAACCTCTTAATCAAGCATTAAAAGAATATCTCAACCAACCTTTGAAACCATTAAGTTTACTTGATTTAATGAAAAAAAACAGTCCCAAAGACATTAATTGGTTTGGAAAATTTTATCTCAAAGAACGATTGCCCATTGACCTTAAAATTAAAAACCTCAAAAAAAACAATGATAGCATTGAAGTAAGAATCTCCAGACACTCTGATGACAAGATTCCTTTTATTCTCTCTCAAGTCAAAAACGATTCGATAGTTGATCAAATGTGGATTGATGACATGGGAACTGATTTCAGCATAAAACTAAAAGATTTAAATCCCGACTTCGTGGCCATTAATCCAGAAATAAGATTACCCGAGTCCAACAAGAATAACAATTGGCGCCACGCCAAAAACTTTCTAAACCTCAAACCCCTTCAATTCAATTTTTTGAGGGATTACGAATCACCCAAAAGAAATCAAATCTATTACAATCCTGTAGTAAATTACAATCTGTATGACGGGTTATCACTAGGATCTAGATTTTACGACAAGGGTTTTTTGACTCAAAAATTCACCTTTGAATTGATGCCTCAATACTCTACACTTCAAAAAAATTTGGTGGGCAAAGTAAAAATGTTTTACCGTCTTAACAATATCGAAAAAAGTAATTACGTAACCACTTTGGGCTTCTACGGGAGCAGTTACCACTACACTGAAGATTTGAGGTATCAAGTCATAACCCCCGGGATAAACCTTTATTTCAGGACTGATGATTTTAGATCCAACAAGCAAAATGCAATTGGATTATACTATTTCAGCGTAAAGAGAGACAGCCCACTGGATCCAATTACCAATCCCAACTACGAACTTTTTAATCTACGATATGTATATTCAAACCGTGGAGCACTAAAACACACCACTTTTGAAACCGGTTTACAGTATTCAAAAAAATTTACTAAACTAGAAATGACATTTGACTTCAGAAAACTGCTGTCCAATGGGAGTCAGTTGACTGCAAGGGTTTTTGCTGGAAAATTTTTAAATCACAACCAACGGGTGACGAATTTTTTTGATTTTAACCTCAATCGTCCACAAGATTATCTCTTCCGATACAACTATTTCGGACGATCAGAAAATGACGGTTTTTTCAGTCAACAAATTGTGATGGCTGAGGGAGGGTTTAAATCCATGCTGTTTCCCACCACTGCCAATGATTACTTGTTGACCTCCAATGTGACAATGGGGATTTGGAAGTGGATTGAGGCCTATGTGGATTTGGGAATACTCAAAAATCGCAATGTTAATCCTCATTTTTTGTATGGCTCCGGAATTCGTTTTAACATCCTTCCTGATTATTTGGAAATCTTTTTCCCCCTCAACACCAACAAAGGGTGGGAGTTTAATGAGATTCCGTATGAAACCAAAATACGATTTATACTCTTGTTCAGCCCAAAACAATTATCCAAACTTTTTTCAAGAAGGTGGTTTTAGAGTAGTTTTAAATTACTAGCCAAAGGAATATGTGCAATTTACCAAGTCAAATTTTTGTAAATTTATAGGAAGAAATGATGATTGAGAGCCAAGAAAGTAATACTACATTAAGCTTCGAGGATTACAAAAAACAGGTCCTTGAGGATTACAAACTTATTTTTACCAGTCGCCAAACCAGTATACTTGGTCGTAGAGAGGTGTTGAGTGGTAAAGGGACTTTCGGGATTTTTGGCGATGGTAAAGAATTACCACAAATTGTCCTCAATCGATTCTTTCAACCAGGGGATTTTCGTTCGGGTTACTATAGAGATCAGACCCTACTTTTTGCGCAAGGCCATCTCAATCCAGAAAAACTCTTTGCAGCCATCTATGCCCATGCAGATATCGAAAACGAACCCATGTCTGCCGGCAGACAAATGGTTGGTCATTTTTCCAATATGCTGATCGATGATAAAGGGCTTTGGCTAGACCAGACCCTTACTAAAAATCACGTTTCGGATGTTTCCTCTACAGCTACCCAAATGCCCCGTTTGATTGGCCTGGCTCAAGCATCGAAAATATACAGGAACACAAAAATCAAAAAAGCTAAGAAGTTTTCCAATAATGGGGATGAAATTGCTTGGGGAACTATCGGTAACGCAAGTACCAGCGAAGGTATATTCTTTGAAGCCATCAACACAGCGGGGGTATTACAAATCCCTATCGTAATTAGTGTTTGGGATGATGGCTATGGGATTTCTGTAGACAACAAACAACAAACGACCAAGGAAAGTATTTCCAAAGCCTTGAGTGGTTTTGCCAGAGAAGACAATATGGGAATTGAAATTTTAAATGTCAAAGGGTGGGATTATTCATCACTGATCAAGACCTATAACTATGCCTCCAAAATTTCTCGACAAAAGCACATTCCTGTTTTAGTTCACGTTACAGAGCTTACACAGCCCCTAGGACACTCTACTTCCGGTTCTCATGAAAGGTATAAGTCCAAGGAAAGGCTGCAATGGGAAAAGGAACACGATTGTAACTTTAAGTTTAGAGAATGGATTATTTCCAATGGAATATCAAATGAAGAATCCCTAAATAAAATAGAATCCGAAATTAAGACTCAAGTCAAGGAGGCCAAAAACAAAGCCTGGAAAGCCTACCAAAAACCCATTTTTAGTCAAAGAGATCAACTCAATGAATTTTTGGAAACATTTATGACACAATCCAACAATGATGTGGAATTAAAAATCCTTCATAGAAATTTAAATGAAAAAACAGAACTCTTTTTTCGCGATGTAATTGCAACTGCCAGGAAAACATTTCCCCTGCTGGTCAAAAACGAGATTAAAAATACGGAACCTTTTAAAAAGTGGTTAAAAAACATCAAAGACATATTGCAGGAAAAATACTCCTCCCACCTTTATAGTGTGGGGATCAACGGAACTGACCATGTTGAATCAGTTTCCCCAAAATATCGAACAGACGCTCCTATGGTAGACGGAAGGATTATTTTGAGAGATAATTTTGACCAATTGCTCAAAAAAGAAGACCGTTTAATCATTTTTGGAGAGGACAGTGGAAAAATTGGTGGAGTCAACCAAGGATTAGAAGGATTACAGGATAAATACGGTGATACAAGGGTTGCCGATGCCGGAATAAGAGAAGCCACGATAGTGGGACAAGGAATTGGTATGTCTATTCGTGGGTTGAAACCCATTGCAGAAATTCAATATTTGGATTATATACTCTATTGTATTCAGATTTTAAGTGATGATTTGGCATCACTCAGTTATCGAACCAAAGGAAGACAGTTGGCACCTCTGATCATCAGAACAAGAGGCCACAGACTGGAGGGTATTTGGCATTCTGGTTCTCCCATGGCCGGTTTGATCCATTTGATTAGGGGGATACAACTTTTAGTCCCCCGAAATATGACCCAAGCTGCCGGGTTTTACAACACTTTACTCAAAGCCAATCAACCTGCAGTTGTCATTGAATCCCTCAACGGTTACCGAATTAAAGAAAAACTCCCTTCAAATCTGGGAGAATATTGTTTACCCATCGGTAAAATTGAAGTGCTAAAAGAAGGGACTGATATTACCTTGGTTTCCTACGGATCCACCCTGAGGATTGTCCATGAAGTAGCCCTAAAACTGGAAGGTTATGATATCAGCGCTGAGGTAATCGATGTTCAAACGCTGATCCCTTTTGACAAGGAAAAAGAAATTAGACACAGTATAGCAAAAACCAACCGTTTGCTGATCGTAGACGAGGACATGCCGGGGGGAGCATCGGCGTATATTTTACAACAACTATTGGAAGAACAAAATATATACTCTCTTTTGGACAGCCAACCTAAGTTACTCTCGGCTAACGAACATCGTCCTGCATATGCAGAAGACGGGGATTATTTTTCAAAACCCTCTGCCGAGGATATATTCGAATATGTTTACGAAATAATGTATGAAAACGACCCCAATAAATTTCCTTTACTTTGATCTCAAGCGGCAAAAACCTTGACCAGTAGATCCTGAAGTATGCTATATGGATCTCCTGACTTAACCCCTACCCCTTTACTTTTCAAATCAGCTTCTAATGTCAATTTGATGACCTTGCTGGCCTGCTTAAGACTAAATTTTCTGCAAGCCTGCTCATAGTCTCTCACAAAGTAAGGATTGACCCCCAACAAAGAAGCGGCTTTTGACTTATCTCCCAAACCATGATACAGCAACACCCTTTTAAAAAAGTTATAGAAGCCTGAAATGGTCAGTACCAAAGGGTGATTTTTTGGGTTTTCGGCCATATACTTGACGATTTTAGAGCATTGGTGATAATTACGCTTAGCTACGGCTTTATAGAGTTCGAAGTTGTTGTAATCTTTACTGAAACCCACATGCTGCTCTATGAGCTCTGCAGTGATTTGGGTATTTTTATCTAAAACGATTTTTAACTTCCCAATTTCTTTTTCAATTTTGCTCAAATCGTTGCCCAGTGCTTCGGCCAAAATTTGAAGGGCTTTGGCTTCAATTTTAAACTGAGCCGCCTGCAAGCAATCAGCAATCCATTGCCCCACCTGGTTGTCATATAAAGTTTTGGTTTCCAAAAGCGACCCTGACTTCTTGGCAACTTTGTATAGCTTTTTTCTTTTGTCAAAAGCTTTGTATTTAAAACATAAAACCATAACTGTTTGTGTTTGAGGCTGTGAGAGGTATTCGGCAATCAAATCGGTAGATTTATCCAAATGCTGCGCCTCTCTCACAACTACCAAATGATGTGTGGCCAAAAGTGGGAATCGTTTAGCAGCTTCAATGATCTGGTGGGGTTCTACCTCTTTACCGTAAAACAATGAATAATCGAAAGATCGGGAGACTTCGTCTGTTAATTTCTCTGTAATTTTAGCCTCAAGACGGTCTATAAAATAAGGCTCTGTTCCTGATAATAAATAAAAGGGTTTGTAATCTCCTCTATCAATGGAAGACATTAGCTGATTAAATTCCTGCATCTTAAAAAATTATATGCAATTTTGTACCATGGAAAAGCTTAATTTTCCCGATTTTAATTTTTTGTTTAAAAGTAAGGAAAATATAACCTTTATATTCGACCCCATAAGAAAAAAATGGCTGGTTTTAACCCCTGAGGAACGGGTACGTCAGCATTGCATCCAATTTCTGTTGAAAATAAAAAATGTTCCATTGGGGTTTATTCAGGTTGAGAAAAAATTGAATGTCAATAATACTAAAAAAAGGTATGACCTGGTTGTTTTCAAACCCGATCGCTCCATTAGCCTTCTGGTCGAATGCAAATCCCCTAAAGTGAAGATAACCCAAAAAACATTTGATCAAATCGCACGATACAATACTGTATTAAAAAGTGACTACCTAATGCTCACCAATGGTTTAATTCACTTTTTTTGTAAAATGGATTTCAAAAAAGGCCAATATCTTTTTTTACCCGATTTACCCTCTTACAACTCCAGCGAATGAATTCAATTGCTATTGCTATATTAAATTGGAACGGGAAAAAATTGTTAGAACGTTTTCTCAAGAATGTAGAAGAAAATAGTCCGGGAGCTAAGGTATACTTAATTGACAATGCCTCCACAGACGATTCAGTGGACTATGTCCAAAAAAACCACCCTAGTGTTAAAATCATTTTATTGGACGACAATTACGGTTACGCCGGAGGATACAACAAAGGACTGCTTTCCATCGAAGAGGACATCATTTGCCTACTCAACAATGACGTTTTGGTAAAACCCGGATGGTTACCACCTATTTTGGATCACTTCGAAAACCACCCATTAACAGCCGTCGCTCAACCTCACATTATGGATTTGAACCAGCCACGTAAATTTGAATATGCAGGAGCAGCAGGGGGGTTTGTCGACCGCTTGGGCTATCCATATTGCCGGGGGAGGATTTTCAGTCACTTGGAGGAAGACATAGGACAATACGACAAAAATGAAAAAATATTCTGGGCCAGTGGGGCCTGTTTTTTTGTTAGAAAAAAGTTTTTTCAATCCTTGGGAGGCTTTGATGAAGATTTTTTTGCTCATATGGAAGAAATAGACTTTTGCTGGAGAGCATTCAATCAAAATTTAAACGTCTATTCCCTTTATAAAACTAAAGTATTTCACCTCGGCGGTGGTACATTGAAACGCTCTCCCCAAAAAACCTACCTCAATTTTAGAAACTCCCTCTACCTTTTACTCAAAAATTTACCCGAAAAAAGAGGGATTAGAATTTTTGAGCGTATTATTTGGGACGGCATAGCATTCCTATTCTTCGTTCTAAAATTTAATTTTTCTAATGCTTTTTCGATCATCAGGGCTCATCATTCATTTTACAAGAACCATAGTAAAATTAAAGAAAAAAGGCGTATAAACCCATTATTTACTAACTATTACTCCAAATCCTCTTTGCCTTTTTATTATTTTTTTCTTAAAAGAAATAATTTGTAGGAGTCTAGAGGGTTTTTTTGGGTTTTTATGTTATTTTTACTAGAATTTAATCAACAAAATTAACAATGAAAAAACACCTTGCAATCGCAACACTTTCTGCCATTCTTCTATCGTCTTGTATTTCTCAAAAGAAATACGTTGAACTAGAAACCCTTCAACAAAACACTAAAGATTTACTTGATAGTGCCACTGTAAAATTGAATACCTGTAATGAAGAAAAGGAAGCTGCTGAAGCTCGATTGGCATCCTTGCAAGACAGAGTAAATTTTCTTCAGGCCAACAACCAAGACCTAATCAACAATATTGGTAATTTAACTACCCTCTCCCAAAAGGGTGCCGAAAACCTCGAAATGTCATTGGAAAGCATGAAGGAAAAAGACTTGAGAATTCAATCTATGCAAGAAGCCGTTACCAAAAAAGATTCCGTTACCCTCGCTTTAGTCACAAGCTTAAAAGGTGTGTTGGGTAATATGAATGATGAGGACATAGAAATCAATGTAGAAAAAGGAGTTGTATATGTGTCTATTTCTGACAAGCTTTTATTTAGAAGTGGAAGTTTTACCGTTACTCAAAAAGCTAAAGGTGTATTGGGAAAAGTTGCCAAAGTAGTAAACGACAAACCTGAAATCGAATTTATGGTAGAAGGACATACGGACAATGTACCGATCAAAATTGACGGAATTGAAGATAATTGGGATTTAAGTGTTAAGCGCGCCACTTCTGTTGTTAGAATACTTCAAAACGATTTTGGTGTAAGTCCAGCGAGAATGACTGCTGCAGGTCGCAGTTACTATATTCCACTTGCCGACAACGACAATGCCTCCAACAGATCCAGAAACAGAAGAACTCGAATTGTAGTGCTTCCAAAACTAGATCAATTCTACGATCTGATTCAACAAGGCATGAAGTAAGAATCTTCAAACGTTTATAGAAAGCATCTGCCATTGGCGGATGCTTTTTTTTACAACAGATCCGAGTCTCCCTTTCCCTCCCTCACAATCTGAGGGACAGAACTACACAAGTCCACAACGGTTGATGGAACATTACCACCAAAACCGTCCTCCAACATCAGATCAATATCACTTTCCCAACGCTCATATATCATGTCGGGATCTGTGGTATAATCCAAAATTTCGTCTTGATCGTGTAATGAAGTGGTAATCAAAGGAGCTTTGACTAGGTTCATTAGAGCCACTAATATGGGATGGTTGGCCATTCTAATACCAATTGACTTTCGCTTTTCGAAAGGTTTGTGAAGTTTTAAGCAAGGAAGAATAAAAGTATATGGCCCCGGCAAACACCGTTTTAACAGTTTAAAATTAGAATTGTTCAAAGGTCTGACATAATTCGACAACTCACTAAAATCCCTCATAAAAAAACTAAAAGGGGCTTTATCTAGTTTGATTTGTTTGATGTTGGCCAAGCGTTGCAGGCCATCTATATTATTACTTAGACATCCCAAGGCATAGACCGTATCAGTAGGGTAAATAATTAGTCCTCCTTGTTCCATTGCCTCTGCCGCTTTTTTTAGGAATTTGAGATTGGGTTTGGATTGGTAGAATTTTAGAAGCTCTGCCATTACTTTTTGATTAAAAGTTTGGCAAAACGCAATAATAGATGCTTTTGTCCCACCCCTCTAAAATCAATCAAGGCTTTTTTGTCGCTTCCCTTTCCTTCAATAGAAACAACTTTTCCGTAACCAAACCGGACGTGTTCTACTGTCATGCCCTCTTCGAGTTGTGTAATTTCAGAAGGAACAACTGTCGGTTGGGGAGTATCAGAAGCATTAATTTTTCTCAGTTTTCCCAATTGATTTTGACTGGGAGCCGTATTGATTTTGGTAGCTTTTGGTTTTTCCGAAACTGGCTTTTTGGGTGGATTAAAACCTCCAAAGATACCCTTATCGATCATGGGTTTAAAAACATAGTCGTCTTTGGGAATGACATAATCCAAATACTGCTCGTCCATTTCCTCAATAAAACGACTGGGTTCTGCATCCACTAGTTTGCCCCAGCGGTAACGGGAGAGGGTATAGGTTAAAACTGCTTTTTGTTCTGCTCGGGTCAGGGCCACATAAAACAATCGCCGCTCTTCCTCCAATTCACTGCGGGTATTGAGACTCAAAGCAGAAGGAAATAAATCCTCCTCCAGGCCCACGATAAAGACTACAGGAAACTCCAGTCCCTTGGAGAGGTGAATGGTCATCAGATAGACACAATCCACGTAAACTTCTTTTTCGTTATCAAAATCTGTTGCCAAAGCAACATCCTCCAAAAATTCGGACAAGCTACCTGTCGCATCTGCCAATTCCTTTTGTCCTTCGACGAAATCTCGAATACCGTTGAGTAATTCTTCAATATTCTCGATCTTTGAGATCCCTTCCGGGGTTCCATCTTTCTTTAACTCCAATACCAACCCGCTTTTTTTGGTCACCATATCGGCAATTTCAAAAGCATTGGATTTTTGGTTTTCGATTTGTAATCTCAAAATTAAATTAACAAAGCCCTCAAGTTTCTTTAAAGTTCCAGCATTGATAGAGAGATTCAATTGGGGAGCATTCTGAAGGGTTTCAAAAAGGGAAATACTATTGTTCTTTGCACCGATGATGAGTTTGTCCAAGGTAGCCTGACCAATCCCCCTGGCGGGGTAATTGATAACCCTTTTTAGGCTTTCTTCGTCTCTGGGGTTAATGATCAAACGCAAATAAGCCAAAAGGTCTTTGATTTCTTTTCTTTGGTAAAAAGAAAGCCCCCCGTAGATTCGATAGGGAATGTCTCGTTTTCTCAGCGCATCCTCTATGGCACGCGATTGAGCATTGGTTCGATACAATATGGCAAATTCCTTGTTTTGACGTTGCTCTTGCATTTTGAACTCAAATATTTGAGAAGCTACCTCCCTGCCCTCATCAGCATCGGTGGTGCACCTTTGAACTTTGACCTTACTTCCTTCCATATTGGAGGTCCAGACCACTTTTTCAATCTTATTTTTGTTGTGACTGATGATGGAATTGGCTGCATTGACAATGTTTTTGGTGGAACGGTAGTTTTGTTCCAGTCGGTACAACCTTACGTCATGGTAATCTTTCTGAAAATTTAGAATATTATTGATGTTGGCCCCACGAAAGCCATAAATACTTTGTGCATCGTCTCCCACCACGCAGATATTCTGAAATTTATCGGATAGTGCTCTGACAATTAAATACTGTGAGTGATTAGTATCCTGATACTCATCCACGAGGATGTATCGAAAACGTTCCTGATATTTGGCCAATACCTGAGGGTGCATGTTCAACAACTCATTGGTTTTCAGCAAAAGATCATCAAAATCCATGGCGCCGGCTTTAAAACAACGCTCAACGTACTCCTTGTAAATTTCTCCTAACTTGGGTCGTCGCGACATGGCGTCGGCCTCCTGCAATTCTGGATCGTTATGATAGACTTTTACAGTAATTAAGTTGTTTTTAAAAGAAGAAATACGGTTTCGGATCTGTTTATATTTATAAATATCTTTATCAAGTCCCATTTCTTTGATGATGGAGGCGATCAAGCGGTTGCTATCTTGGGTATCATAAATGGTAAAATCCCTTGGATAACCCAATTTATCAGCTTCTTGTCTGAGAATTCTAGCAAAAACAGAGTGGAAGGTACCCATCCACAAGTTTTTGGCCTCCCCATCACCTACCAATTCTGCAATTCGGGCTTTCATTTCCCTTGAAGCCTTATTGGTAAAAGTCAACGACAATATGGAAAAAGCATCCACACCTTGTTGCATTAAATGTGCAATGCGATAGGTCAAAACCCGTGTTTTTCCCGACCCAGCTCCAGCAATCACCATGAGCGGGCCATCCTTGTGCACCACGGGCTCAAGTTGTGTTTCGTTGAGTTCTTTGAGGTAATCTGTGGGTGTTTCGTTCACTATTTAAAATTAAGTCAATAATTAAACCCTTAGAAAAACACAGACCTTTAGTTATCCACAGCTTTTCATGAATTTTAAAACCAATTCTGAAATGGAAATGTTCTACATATGCGTGACTGTCAAAATCAAGAATTATTATTGATCTGTTAATTTTAACTTCTAAGCATTTATTGTTTTAACGCTTCCTTAAGTGGGTAAACATATTGTAATTACTAAGTTTGAAATACCAATGATTACCTATCAAATTTGCGTAAAACCTTTTTTTATTTTTTCGATTTTATTCAAGGCCAAATGACTGACCAGCAAACCCCTTTAGATGCGCCCAAATACAAATCTTACATTCTGCCCTATGCTCGAATCAAGTGTTCGGCAACTCCTCCTGAAAAGGCTCCTTTGGTTCCACCGCCGAAAATGACTCATGCTCTCATTAAAATCTATTTTATCCCAAATTAAGAGAAGTTTTAAACAATACAAATTGAATCATCTTGAAAACAATTATTTTAGTAAACTGATGGATGCACTTCAAACCCCAATAGAATACCTTAAAGGAATTGGTCCCAGTAGAGCCAATTTACTAAAACAAGAACTGAACTTGTTCACTTTTCAAGATTTGCTGTATTTTTTCCCATACCGTTATATCGATCGTTCTACTTTTTACAAAATTAACGATTTACCCAAAAATTCCTCTGAAGTTCAAATAAAAGGAGAGATCGTTAATGTAGAAATGATCCGACAAAAAAGAGGCAAACGCCTAGTAGCCACTTTTACCGACGGGCAAAATAAAATGGAATTGATCTGGTTTCGGGGTCATCAATGGATTAAAGAAAGTTTGAAATTAAATACGGCCTATGTGATTTTCGGCCGCCTCAATTGGTATGATAACCGACCCCACATGCCACATCCTGAAATGGATACTCTAGAGAACTTTGAAAAAGGATTTTCCACGGCCCTTCAGGCGGTCTACCGCAGTACTGAAAAACTACTTTCCAAAGGCATTTCTCAGAGGGTTATCATCAAAATGATGGGGGAATTGATGCGTTCTTCTGAAAATCCATTTGCAGAGACCCTTCCTGGGGATTTGATCACTAAATATCGCCTGATCGATAAAAATACAGCCCTTAAAAACATACATTTTCCTAAGAATCAAGATACCCTTACAGCTGCGCAAAACCGATTGAAATACGAGGAGTTGTTTTTTATTCAATTGCAATTGTTGATGAAAAACCTTCAACGCAAGCAAAAAATAAAAGGTTTTGTTTTTAGTAAAGTGGGGGATTACTTCAATACTTTTTTTAACAACAACCTTCCTTTCGAGCTGACAAAGGCTCAAAAAAGAGTGATCCGTGAAATCCGAAAAGACATTGGCACCGCTCAACAAATGAACCGTTTGTTACAAGGAGATGTGGGGTCGGGAAAAACCATAGTGGCCTTAATGGTGATGTTGATTGCAGCCGACAATGGTTTTCAATCCTGTCTAATGGCTCCAACCGAAATTCTGGCCAAACAGCATTATCAATCACTAAAATCTATGGTCGGAGGTTTGGACATCTCTATTGGACTCTTGACTGGTAGTTCCAAAAAAGCCGAACGGACCCAATTGGCAGAACTTTTGGAATCGGGGGAGTTAAATATTTTAATTGGAACCCATGCCGTAATCGAAGACAAAGTAAAATTTAAAAACCTCGGATTTGCGGTGGTCGATGAACAACATCGTTTTGGAGTGGCACAAAGGGCTAAACTATGGCGAAAAAACAGCATCCCTCCACATGTTCTGGTTATGACAGCCACTCCTATTCCACGCACACTTGCCATGAGTGTCTATGGAGATTTGGATATTTCTGTCATCGATGAATTACCCCCCGGACGCAAAAAAGTAAAAACAATACATCGCTATGACAGTAACCGGCTAAAGGTCTTTAAGTTCATTGCTGATGAAATTCAAAAAGGTAGGCAAATTTACATGGTATATCCACTGATCAAGGAATCTGAAAAAATGGATTACAAAGACCTGATGGATGGCTATGAAAGTATTTCTAGGGCCTTCCCTCCTCCTAAATATCAAATCAGTATTGTTCACGGTCAAATGCCCGCAAAGGACAAGGATTATGAAATGGATCGCTTTATCAAGAAACAAACTCAAATAATGGTGGCCACCACTGTGATCGAGGTGGGTGTAAATGTACCCAATGCATCGGTGATGGTCATAGAAAGTGCGGAGCGTTTTGGATTGTCCCAATTGCATCAACTGCGCGGTCGTGTAGGTAGGGGTAATGATCAAAGCTACTGCATACTGATGAGCAGTCACAAACTCACTAATGAAGCTAAAACCCGCTTAGAAACCATGACGGCTACTACCGATGGGTTTCAAATTGCTGAGGTGGATCTTAAACTCCGAGGCCCTGGTGACCTTATGGGCACCCAACAAAGCGGAGTACTACAACTTAAAATTGCCGACATCATCAAAGACAATCAGTGGCTCAAAACCGCCCGAAGCGACGCTCAGGAATTATTGCGAGAAGACCCCCGATTAGAAGCGATCAAAAATACATCCTTGAGACAAACCTTGGCCAAAATGAAAGCTTATCAAAACATATGGAATTACATCAGTTAAAAAAGGTGGTTAAGCATAGATTATTATCTTTACCCTTCGATTTAATAGTCATTTATTCTCGATGAAAATATCATACAACTGGATCAAACAGTTTTTAAAAACTGACCTTCTATCAAAGCAAGTATCTGAAATATTGACCGACTTGGGTTTAGAGGTTGAGGGAATCACCACATTCGAATCTATCAAAGGAGGACTTAAAGGGGTTGTTGTTGGTGAGGTATTGAAATGTTCACAACATCCCAATGCCGATCGACTGCGGGTTACCGAGGTTGATTTAGGAACCGAAATAGTACCCATCGTTTGTGGTGCACTCAATGTGTCTCAAGGACAAAAAGTTGCTGTTGCCACAGTTGGTACATCGCTCTTTGACCAAGAGGGAAATGCCTTTTTGATTAAAAAGAGTAAAATCAGAGGTGAAGAAAGCTATGGCATGATCTGTGCTGAGGACGAATTAGGCTTAGGTGAATCCCACGACGGTATTATGGTTTTGGATGCTAATTTAGAAAATGGTACTCCTTGCAATGAGATTTTTGATATAGAAGTCGATACTGTTTTTGAAATTGGGTTGACACCCAATCGGGCAGATGCCATGAGTCATATGGGGGTGGCTAGGGATTTAAAAGCCTATTGTCAATTCAATGGTATTAAATTCAAATGGTCCTCTCCTAGTATAGACCATTTCAGCATTGCTCCTTCTGAAAAAAAGTTTAGCGTATCGGTAGAATCTGAGGATAGGGCTCCCAGGTATATGGGTATCAACATCACCAATTTATCAATAAAACCCTCCCCTACCTGGCTGCAAAAACGCCTTAAAGCACTGGGGATTGAACCAAAAAACAATGTAGTAGACATCACGAACTTTGTATTGCACCATATAGGACAACCTCTACATGCTTTTGATTTGGATAAGATTAAGGATGGAATTGTGGTTAAAACTGTTTCTCAAGACACTCCTTTTGTCACCTTAGATGGCTTAGAACGAAAACTCCATGCAGAGGATCTGATGATATGCGACCACCAGAAACCCTTGTGTATTGCCGGGGTATTTGGTGGCCAAGACTCCGGCGTCAGTGAGAGTACGACAAGTATATTTTTAGAAAGTGCCTACTTCGACCCTATAAGCATCAGAAAATCAGCCAAAAGACATGGACTAAACACAGATGCCTCTTTTAGATTTGAAAGAGGTATAGACCCGGAGATCACACCCCACGCGCTCAAATATGCTGCCAATCTGATGGTGGAATTGGCAGGGGGAACCATTGAGGGAGAACTATTCGAAATCAAGCAAGATTTGCAAGAGGCTCCCAAATTCATGTTGACCTTTGAACAAATCAACAAGACCATTGGGCAAGAAATCTCCAAAGATGACATTTCCAATATTCTAAATGGACTTGAAATCAAAATAGATAATTCTAACGAAGAAGGAATGTTAGTTGAAATTCCACGCTATAGGGTGGATGTGACCCGCCCAGCTGATGTCATTGAAGAAATTCTAAGGGTTTACGGCTACAATAATGTAAACGCCTCGAAGCTACTGGACAATAACATTTCTGACTTTGTTGGTGCCGACGATCATCAAATTGCAGAGCGGCTGTCCAATCAACTGGTCAGTTTAGGCTTTAACGAAATGATGAACAATTCCATCACCAACCCTGACTATGGAGAAATTTCCCAAGACATCAAAGATGTAAAGGGGGTAAACATCATCAACCCATTGGGGCAAGAGCTCTCTCAAATGAGAACCTCAATGCTTTCCGGAGCATTAGAGGTAGTAGCCTTTAATCTCAATCGTCAGTCCAAATCCCTAAAACTATTTGAATTGGGCAAAACCTACCAGCGAAACAATGGTGCTTTCAAGGAAGAAAAATTCCTTTCTTTGATCATTAGTGGCGATGTCCATAAAGAAAATTGGAATGTAACCCATCAACCCCAAGTATTTTTCTATCTAAAAGGTGTTATCCATCAACTTCTCCAGAAAAACTGCCCGATTCAAAGAGAAGAGCACAGCACTGATAATGATATTTTTTTCGAAGGTTTAAGCTATACGTACAAAGGAAAATCGTTCGTGCAGTTTGGATTTGTAAAAAAAGAAATCTGCGATAAATTCAACATCAACCAAAAGGTATTATACGCAGAATTGGATTTTAGACAGATTGTTGATTTGGCTAAAAATAACAATATTCAGTACCAAGAAATCCCAAAATTTCCCCAAGTAAGAAGAGATTTTGCACTGCTATTGGATACTGGGGTTCCCTTTAACGCATTAAAGCAAATTGCTTTAAAAACGGAGAAAAACATTCTCAATTCCGTTCAACTTTTTGATGTCTATGAAGGAGACAAACTTCCGAAAGGAAAAAAGTCTTATGGCGTAAGTTTTTATTTCCAAGACCCAAAGAAGACGTTGACAGACAAATATGTAGATAAAATCATGGGGAAGTTGCGAAATCAATTTGAAACCCAATTGGGAGCTCAATTGCGTTAATAAAATTAAGCTTTTCTTTTTTTGACTTTTGTCAAAACCTATTTTATTCCTAATTTTACAAAAGAGAAAAAGATAGATGATGATGAAGAAACTTTTCCCCCCCACACAAATTGACCAAATTCTTGAGGATATTGCATTGCAGACCACTCCCCTATACATAGGAGATATGTTAGATGGTCAATCCTCTGAGCCTCAAAGCTCCAATAATTTTGATTTTGACCAACTGGAAACCCAAAGAATTTTCCACTTGGATCAGATCAAGCAGGTTTGTATAAACTATCGATTGCGTTTTTTAGACCTCAAATACTTCAAGGGAAATATACCTAAGGAGGGCATTGAGAAAATTATCCAATTGGAAAAAGAACATCAAACCTCTCTAGAGGGATTTAAGATTATGGCACCTTCTGTGCTTTTTAGATTAAAAAAAACAGATGATCCATTACTTTTTGTTCCTCTAGGCAACAACTATTTCTATCTCGTTCACAAATGGGGTAATGATTTATCTTTTTTCAGAAAAGCTTGGGCATGGCCTTTCAAAAATATATGGAACCTATTGATGGCTGTATTATTTGTCAGTTTTTTTGCGACACTTTTGACACCCTATCAAATTTTCACCAAAACCCCTACCCCCTCAACCTTTTGGATGCTTTACTTCTTTATGTTTAAGGCCATTG
>CESO01025944.1_pt1 | contig 24166 bp, 18 predicted proteins | sample 356341 | NCBI WGS metagenome assembly CESO01 (sample SAMEA2621812, study PRJEB7988) | marine metagenome | biome: marine biome (ENVO:00000447); feature: deep chlorophyll maximum layer (ENVO:xxxxxxxx); material: "saline water (ENVO:00002010), including plankton (ENVO:xxxxxxxx)" | depth 35 m | reverse complement strand
ATTTAAATTAGAACAAAACTATCGATCTACAAAAAATATTTTAGACACTGCATCAAACTTAATTTCTAATAACTCAAATAGAGTAGGAAAAAAATTATGGTCTTCTGCTAACCAAGGTGAACTTGTCAAATTGAATTGTTACCGAACTGGCAAAGAAGAAGCTCAAGGAATTAGCGATATTATAGAACAAAAGCTTAAAAAAAAATATTCTTTAAACAATGTATCAATTTTAGTTAGAGCTATCTACCAAACTCGAGAGTTTGAAGAAAGATTTCTTCAGGTTGGAATTGGATATCGTGTCTTAGGTGGAATAAAATTTTATGAAAGGGCTGAGATAAAAGATGCCGTGTCTTATCTAAGAATTATTAATCAAAAATTTGATGACCTAGCTTTAGAAAGAATAATTGGCGTACCTAAAAAAGGAGTTGGTGAAAGTACAATAAACCAAATTTATACGTTTGGTAAATCAAATAAGTTATGCCTCGAGGACTCGATTATTAAATTAATAGAAAAAGGTGAACTTAAACCTAAGATAAAAACGGCTCTTAGCCAATTAATAAATATTATACATAAATGGCGAAATGACTCACTTAAAATGAAACATTTTGATTTATTGAAATTAGTATTAGATGAGTCAGGTTACTCCTCAATGTTAAAAAATAAAAAAGATTTAGAAAATGAAAATCGATTAGAAAACTTAAAAGAATTACTTAGAGCAATGCAGGATTATGATAACTTACAGAGTTTTTTAGAACATGTAGCTTTAGCCACATCAATTGATCAGGAATGGGAGGGAGCAAAAATAAATTTGATGACAATGCATGCCGCAAAAGGTTTAGAGTTTGATGTTGTATTCCTACCAGGATGGGAGGAGGGTTTATTTCCTCATCAAAAATCTCTTGAAGAAAAAGGAGATTTCGCCTTAGAGGAAGAAAGAAGACTTGCTTACGTTGGTATTACTAGGGCTAAAAAAGAAGCATATTTATCATTCGCAATGAAAAGGGCTTACCACGGTGATTGGATGGATGCTTTACCATCAAGATTTATAAATGAAATACCTGATGAAAGTGTAGAAAAAAATGAAGTAGATTTAAACAGTAGTGATGACTTTGAGTTCAACCAAGATAATTCAATTGAATTTGATGAAGAATTTAGAAGTCCCGGATGGGATCGATATAAAAAAAATAAACTGCTTAAATGGAAAAAATAGAAAAGTTAAAAAAGATTTTTAAGAAAGAGAAGATAGATGGATATATTATTCCTAAAAATGATGAATTTTTTGGAGAATATGTTCCAGAACACAACGATAGACTAAATTTTATTTCTAGCTTCACTGGTTCTTATGGTTTTGCTTTAGTGCTTAAAGATAAAAATTATTTATTTGTTGATGGAAGATATACTTTACAAGCAAACAATCAGAGTAGAAGGATATTTAAGATTATTACAATCCCAGATAAAATGCCAGGGGATATCCTTAAAGGAAAAAAATTATTAATTGGATTTGATCCTAGTTTATTTACAGAAAAATCATTATTCAATTTTTTTGGAAAAAATAAATTTAAATTAAAGCCGATCTCCCAAAATTTAATTGATGTAATTTGGAAAAGAAGAATGATAAAAAATAATAATAAATTTTATTTACTACCAAATGAAGCTATAAGTGAAAACTACCAATTAAAAATCGGTAAAATTTCCAGATATTTAAAGAAAAAAAAATCTGATTTTTTGTTTGTTACTGCAAGTGAAAACAGTGCCTGGTTACTAAATATAAGAGGTAGAGATACCAAGTATGCCCCGATACCATATAGTTATATCTTAATTGATAAAGATAGAAATATTAAATTTTTTTGTGATTTAAAAAAAATACCTTCATCTTTAAAAAAAAGTTTTAAAAAGATAAAATTTTTAGATATCAAAGTCTGTTCTAAAATACTTTTAGGAATTAAAAAGAAAGAATTTATAATTGATAGTAATTCTTGTTCTATCTTTTTTAAGAATATTATAAATAAAAATAACAAAATACTTAACTTACAAGATCCTATTTATTTTCTAAAAGCTGTTAAAGGAAAACAAGAAATAGAGAATATTAAAAAAGCACATATTTATGATGGAGTTGCATTAACAAAATATTTATTCTGGCTTAAGAAGAACTTTTATAAAAAAAATATAACTGAAATAACTGCATCACAAAAATTATTAAAGTTTAGAAAAAAAAATAAAAAATTTAAATTCTTAAGTTTTCCAACAATATCAGGAACGGGACCTAATGGAGCAATTATTCATTATAAAGCCACAAAAAAATCAGATAGAAAGTTAAGAAAAGGAGATATTTATTTAGTCGACTCTGGAGGCCAGTACGAATTTGGAACAACAGATGTTACTCGGACTATTTCTTTAAAAAATTCAAATAACAGGATTAAAGATATTTTTACAAGAGTCCTTAAAGGACATATAGCAGTCTCAAATTTTAAACTTAGAAAAAAAACCTTTGGAGCAGAAATTGATTCTAAAGCTAGAAAGTATCTTAAACAAGTCGGTTTGAATTATGCACATGGAACAGGTCATGGCGTAGGATATTTCTTAAATGTACATGAGGGACCTCACGCAATATCAAAAAGAAACAGAATTAATTTTCAAAAAGGTATGATTGTCTCAAATGAGCCAGGCTACTATGAAAAAAATAAATTTGGCATCAGGATTGAAAACCTTATTTATGTCAAAGAAAATAAAAGAAGAATGGCTTTTGAAAATTTAACAATGGCACCTATTGAAAAAGATTTAATAATTCAAGAAAAGCTAAATAAAAATGAGAAAAATTGGCTTAATAACTATCACAAAATCGTTTTTAAAAATTTAATAAAGTCTATGAATAAAAACGAGGCTTTAGAACTTGAAAAGGCTTGTTCAGCTATTTAAAATTTTATTCCAATCCTTTTCTAAAATTATTTTAATATTAAGTTGCTTGGCTTGCTCAATTTTACTTTTTGTAGGTTTAGAATCACCGACTACTAGATAGTCAAGTTTTTTAGATATGGATCCAAGCACTTTACCTCCATTGTTCTCTGCAACCTCTTTTGCTTCTGATCTACTCATGTCCTTAAAACCACCAGTAAACATTAATTTTTTATTTGAAAATTTTCCACCGCTGTTTTGTGTCACATAATCTTTAATATTAAGTTTATAAATCAAATCTTCAATTATCCTAGTATTTGTCTTATTTAAGAAAAAATTTTCAATAGATTGAATTTGTGTTTCACCTATCCCATCTAAATCAACCAAATTAATTAGAATTTTTTTTCTATTTTTGAAGTCAAATAATTTTGAAAATTCTTTAATAGAACTGAAAAAACTTGCCAAAATTTTAGCATTTTCTTGTCCTATATGTCTGATACCTATTGAGTAAATAAATTTATCCAAAGAGATTGTCTGAGATTTTTTTATTGCTTTTTTTAAATTATTTATCGATAGCTCACCCCATCCCTCTAGATTTTTAATTTTGTTATAGTTAAGGTCAAAAATATTTGATGGCTCTTTTATTAAATCTAAATCCCAGAATTGCTCGATTACTTTTTTTCCTAATCCATCAATATTAAAAGCTTCTTTTGATACAATATGTTTTAACTTCTCTTTTGCAGTAAAAGTGCATTCATAACCTCTTGTGCATCTTCTAACAGCATCAAGTTTTCTTGTGCTTTTACTTAGTTCTTTTTTTGTCTCTGCACCACAAAGACATTTTTTTGGAAATATATATTTTTTTGAATTTGTATCCCTTTTAGAAATATCAACTGAAACAACTTGAGGTATGACATCTCCAGCTCTCTGGATTTTAATTGTGTCTCCAATTCGAATATCTTTTCTGCTAATTTCATCTTCATTGTGTAAAGTAGCGTTAGATACCACTACACCTCCAACCGTTACTGGTTCCACCTTAGCAACAGGAGTTACTGCTCCAGTTCTGCCAACTTGAATAATAATATTTTTTATTTTTGTAATAGCTTTTTCTGCTGAGAATTTATACGCAATAGCCCATCTCGGTGAATTAGAGGTGTTGCCCAATCTTTTTTGTAAATTTAAGTTGTTAACTTTATAGACGATACCATCTATATCGTAATCAAGCGATGAACGAAGCTGATTAATTTTTTCATGTTTTTCTTCTATTTCATCTATACCATTTATAATTGATGTTAAGGGATTTATTGTGAAACTCCACTTTGATAAATTTTCTAGAAAATCAGATTGTGTTTTAAAAATCATTGGTTCAATATCTCCAAATCCATAGGCAAAATACTTAAGTGGTATCTTTGCTGTCTCTTCAGGATTTTTTTGTCTAAGCGAACCACCGGCAGCATTCCGGGGATTTGCAAACTTATCTTTGATTTTTAAGAAATCCTTTTTTCCAATATAAATTTCACAACGAATTTCTATTAATTTGGGGATATTTTTATTTTTTATAATTTTAGGTATTGTATCAATTGTTTTTAAGTTTTCTAAAATATCTTCTCCAACAACTCCGTCTCCTCTCGATAAACCTCTTTTTAATTTACCATTTTCATATATAAGCGTAGCTGAAATTCCATCTATTTTTGGCTCCGCAAATAATTCAATATTTTCATCATTGATATTTAGAAAATTATTTACTTTTTTTAAGAAATCTTTCATATCATTTTTATCAAAAGCGTTTGATAATGATAACATTGGAATTAAATGATTAATCTTTTTAAATTTATTTGACGGAGGAGCGCCTATTATTTTTTTTCCTTCAGAAATGTTATTGAGATAAACATATTTTTTTTTTAAATCCAAAATTTCTTTTTTCAACTTATCGTATTCCGAATCCGTTATTCTAGGACTATCGTCTGTGAAATAAAATTTATTCTGTTTTAAAAGATTTTTTAATTTTTTATAAAAAAGTTTAATAATCTCTTTTTTATTTTGCATAATTATTTTAGAATTTTAATTACTCTTTTAAATATATTATCTTTATTTTCTTTTCTAATCTTCTTGTTAAAATCTTTGTAGTTTTTATCAAAAACTTTATAGGATTTTTTAAACCATTCACTAGAATTATAATTATATCCTAAAATAGCTGCGTAACTTTTAGCCTCATTTTCTAGACCAATATGATAGTAAATTTCAACCAACCTATGAAGGGCTTCCTCAACAAATATTGTTGTACTATATTTTTTAACTACAATTTTTAATCTATTAATAGCTGGTATCCATTTTTTTACCGAAATATAATATCTAGCAAGAAAAATTTCTTTTGCGGCTAGTTGATTTTCTACTAAATCTCTCTTAAATCTCAGATCTGTCGCATAATCTGACCCAGGATATTCTTGTAAAAAAAAATCTATTTTTTTTTTAGTTTTTATTAAAGGTTGTAAATCTTTTTTTTCATCACTAATTTGTTCATAGTAAATAATTGCAAGTAGATAATGAGCATAAATTGTGTTTTTATCCGCAGGATATTTTTTTAAATATCTATTTATATTTTCCTCGGCTTCAGCATAAAAATTAATACCATACAAAGAATAGCTTGCCATAATTGCAGATTTTGCTGCAAACTCAGGTTTATCAAAATTTAATTCGGCTTCAGTGAATTTTTTATTTGCAAAAAAGAAATCATTTTTTTCAAATGCTTCTAAACCTTCTCTGTATACTTCATAAGGATTTATTTTTTCAGATGGTTTGTAGACTTCTTTATTTTTGGAGCAAGAGTAGATAAAGATAATTATTATAAAAGAAAAAAATAATCTTATAGTCATCTCTTTTTATTATCAGATTATGGATAAAATAAAATAATAAATGAGGCTTATAAATATTAAGCGTTGGCAGCTAATTTTAAATTTGATTTGAAATAAATTCTATTTTTTTCGAGATTTGAGTCCAAGACAAAAATTTTATACTTATTTTTTTGTTTTAGAAGTTTATGTAGAAATAAATTAGAGAATTGATGTCCGCCTTGAAAACAGTAAACCGATCCTAAAATTCTGTAGTTACTTAAAAAAAAGTCTCCCGCTAAATCTAAAATCTTGTGATTAACAAATTCTTTTTTATTTCTTAATCCATCGTCATTAATTATTTTATCTTTATCAACTACAATAGCATTATCAAGATTTCCACCTTTAGCTAAACCCATTTTTTTTATTTTTTGAATATCTTCATATAAACAAAAAGTTCTAGACTCTTCAACTTCACTTAAATTTTCGCTTTGAAAATTAATATTATTTCTTTGGTTACCAATAATTTTATTTTCAAATTTCAATTCAAAATCTACCTCAAAAGTATCTTTAGGAGAGATTTCTATTTTTCTTTCCCCATCTATCAATTCAATTTTTTCTAAAACTTTAATATATTTTATTTGTTCATTAAGTTTTTTCAATTTTACCTTTCTTAAAACACTTAAAAATTCTTTTGCAGATCCGTCCATAATTGGGACTTCTTCACTATCAATTTCTATCTTTGCGCAATCTACCCCTGCAATAAAAAGAGCTGCTAACAAATGTTCAACTGTGGATACTTTGACTCCATGTTGGTTCATCAATGTCGTGGAAAGTGTTGTTGATGACACATTCTTGTAATCAGCAACGATTGTATTATTTTTATGTAAATCTATTCTTTTGAATACAATACCATTTGCTTCCTGTTCGGGTAAAATTGTAATTTTAGATCTTTTTCCTGAATGAAGTCCAATGCCTTCAAAAACTACTGGATTTGTTAATGTTTGCTTACATGCTCTTAACATGAGAGTGTTATACTAGAACTATCAGCTTAATTTAAAACAAGTAATATTTCTAAAAATAACAAGTATCAACCATTGAATAAAAAGTTAAAAAACCTTGCGATTATTGATTTTTTTGATTTAGAAATAGGAATAGCTTCTTTTTTCCAACCAAATTGAACAATTCTATTAGCAGCGTACAACTCATCTTTCAGATTTAAATTTTCTAAAAATATAACTTCAAACTTGTTATCAAAATTAAAAAAATCTTCATAAATTTTTTGAAAACATTTTAAATGCAAATTGTTACTTATTTCTAAAAAAATTGTTGTATTTTTTTGATTAAAATTTTTAAAATTAATATTTTTGGAATATATAAGCTCACTTAATTCTTTAATTCTTGCAGATGCTATATCTCTTAACAATTTTTTTTTTATTTTCCTGAAATTTCCTTCCTCAAAAAATTTTTCCTCTATCAACTCTGTTTCTGATATTTTATGAATTTTTTCATTATTATTAATTATTTGTTCTATTATGTTCATATTTAAAGATGTAATTTTTGAAATGTCCTTGGAAATAATTTCAGTACCAAAATTAAATTTTTGTTCAAAAATAGTCGAGTTGTTATTAACAAAAAAAAATTTTGAATTTTTTTCACTTAGGTTTAAATAATAAAATGTTTCAATTTTAGGAAACAAATCACTTATAAGAGATCCTTTTACAAAACTCTCATGTAATATTTTTTTTATTTTTAAATTACATAGTCTAAAAATATGCTCTAAATTTTTATAATCATTTTTATTAATCAAATTAAAAGATAACTCATGAGCATAAAAATCACCAAATAAACCAATGGGTAAATTATCTAATTTTTTTTTATCTAAACAATATTCTGAATTGAAAATATGTATAATTTTTTTATTTTCTTCAAATTCATCAACACATGATTTTAAAGAATTTATAATATAAGTTATATTTTCTTTAGAAATTTGTGTTCCATTAAGTTTTTTAAAACCACATAAGTTTAAAAAAGAAATTTCAAGATTATCTAAAATAACAATTATATCTTTAAAGGTATAATTAATTTTTTGCTCAATTATTAAAATATTTCTTCTTATAAGATTACTGATCTTGTCTATATCTGAAATCTTATTTTTATAAATGCCATCAATTGGAAAGATCAATTTTTCTAAAATTTCAAAATTGTTTTGATCATCATACCCTGTAATCAAAGATATTTCTAAATCGCCGATACTTATAAAAAGTTTAGGTGAATTGTTCATTAATTTATCTTAAAATTAGTTGATTGTTTAATCTATAATCAAAAATTTTATATTTTTCAAAATTAGTTTTATCTTTAATGTCAATAAAATTTATCAGGACTTCATTATAATTTTTTGCAGGCAATTTTAAAATCTTTTTATCATTCATTTCAATATCCCATCGATTAGCCTTAAAATAACGATAGCTTAATATTTGTTCAGTTGGAAAATTTATTTTAATTAAATTATTATATAGTATTTTAAAATTATTTTGTTCACCTTTTATAACTGGCAAGTTTTCATATTTTTGAATTTTTCTATATCTAATTAAATCAATTTTTTTTCCTAAGTAAAACTTTTTTTGATACTTATCTATTATAATTGCTATTGGTTCTTTTTCAAAAACTTTAATTACCAATTTGTCAGGAAAGATTTTTTTTATTTCAAGTTTTTTTATAAAACTTTTTTTATCTATCCTTTTTTTTAATTCAAAAGAACTCAGAAAAATTAAATTTTTATTATACAAAAAAGAAAAAACTTTAATCAATTCTCGATCTTCTAAAATATTGTTGTTTTCAATTTTAATTTCTTGAATTTTAAATTTGTTTATTGTGATTTTCTTTTGCGAGATAAAGGTTGAAAATAAAATAAATAATGCAATTCCTAAAATGAATCTATTTTTCATTTATTGATACTTGCATCCAATAAAATCTTTTCAACTAATTCTTCAAAATTAATGCCTTTAAAATTTGCAATTTCAGGTACTAAAGAAAGACTTGTCATGCCTGGCTGTGTATTAATTTCTAGTAAATAGAAATTGCCTTTATAAAATTTAAAGTCTGATCTTGTGATCCCTCTACATTTAAAAACATTATGTGTTTTTTTAGCAATCTTCAAAACTTCTAAATATTTTGACTTAGATAATCTTGCTGGCATAATATGTTTTGTTTTTGCAGATTTAGTATATTTAGCTTTGTAATCATAAAATTGACGTTTAGGTATTAGTTCAATGGCGCCCAATGGACTACCATTAATGATAGCTACCTGGATTTCTTGTCCTGGAATATATTGTTCTATCATTACTCGATCGTAATTTTTTACTAACTTCTTAATTGATTTTATTAAACTCTTTTTATTTTTACATAATTCAACGCCTAAACTTGATCCCTCATTTATTGGTTTAACAATAACTGGATAGTAAATTCTTTTTAATTTTAATTTTTTATCTACCGATGAAATTTTAATATTTCTATCTAATGAAAAATATTTTGGTGTTTTTATTTTATTTTTTAAAAATATTTTTTTAGAAATTAATTTGTCCATTGCATTGAATGAACTTATTACTCCAGAATGCGTATAGGGAATTTTAAGATATTCAAAGTAACTTTGAGCTACGCCATCTTCGCCATCCTTACCATGCAAAGCATTAAAAATAGCATCAGTTTTATTTTTATTTATTAAGTTGAAATTTTTTTTTTTGGGATCAAAAGAGGATACTTTATACTTAATTTTTTTTAATGCCTTAATACAAGCCTTGCCACTTTCTAAACTAACCGCTCTCTCTCCTGAGGTTCCACCGAAAACTACTAAAATGTTTTTAAATTTTTTTTTATTCACCTATTATCTTTATCTCTAGTTCTAAATTGATTTTAGTTTTTTCAAAGACTTTTCTTTTCACTTTTTCGATTAAATTTTCAATATCTGATGATTTTGCTTTTCCTTTATTTATAAAAAAATTACAATGTTTTTTTGAGATTGCAGCATCCCCTTCTTCGTAATTTTCACATCCGGACTCTTTAATTAAAATCCAGGCTTTTTTTTCTTCGCTTATATTCTTAAATGTACTTCCACAAGTTTTAATTTGACTGGGTTGTGATAATTTTTTTCTCTGCACTAAATCATTCTGTTTTTTTTCAATTTTTTCTTTTTTATCTAAAGATCCTCTTAATTTAGCTGAAATAATAATTAAATCTTCAGATAAGTTATTACCCCTGTATACAAAATTTATATTTTCTTTTTTAATTTCAATTTCTTTACATTTTTTCTTATCTATTACCCGGATTGATATTAATATTTGAGAGATATCTTGGTCATAGCACCCGCTATTCATTATAATTGCTCCTCCTATGGAGCCAGGAATGCATGATAAAAATTCAAGATTTGTAAGATTATTTTCTTTAGCAAAATCTGCCACTTTACGATCTAATGTACCTGCACCAACTTCAATAATATCGTCTCCAATTAATCTAGTGAATGAAAAATTTTTACCAAGCTTTATAACAGCTCCCTTTACACCATTATCTCTGAACAAGATATTTGATCCTGCTCCTAAAAATGTAGTTTTAATATCATTTTTTTTAGCTTCTTTAAAAAATTCAAATAATTCTTTCTTATCTTTTGGTTTAAAAAAAAATTCAGCATTTCCTCCTAAATTAAACCAACTATATTTTGATAATTTAACTTTTTGACTTAAATTCTCGTCAAATCTTTTAGTAAAATCAATTAAATTGTTCATAAAGAAAATTTAAGTTCAGAAATCCATTTAGATATTAATCCAGCGCCCATTCCAATAATAATTTCATTGCTGATTAAATTTTTTTTCAAAAAATTGCAAAGTTCTATTTCATTTTTGACCATCACTACTTGGGTGTTAGATTTTTTAGCGATTGAAGTAGAAAACCTAGTAATATCAAATTTCGGATCTCTTTTTTCACCAGCTGAATATAGAGGGCAGACGATCACTAGATTAGATTTTTTGAAGCATTTAGAAAATTCATTTTTTAATGAGATAACTCTTGAATACCTATGAGGTTCAAAAACACTTATAATTTTTCTTTTTTGATTTACATTTCTCACCCCATCTAATATTGAGCTTATTTCAGTAGGATGATGAGCGTAATCATCATAAAAATCATTTTTATTCTTAGAAAATACTTTGGTCATTCTTCTTTGAACGCCAGAAAAATTTTTAAGGGATTTTTTTATTGTGTTTTGGTTAACTCCTAAATTTAAACAAACTATTAGTGCTGCTGCAGCATTTAACACATTATGTTTTCCTAATAACTTAACATTTATATTTTTAATCATTTTCAATTTTTTATTTTTATCTTTAAAGCTCAAGTCGAAATTTGTACTTTCATAATAATATTTGATTTTTGATACTTTATAATTTGCTAAGTTATTTTCTCCATAAGTAACAATATTTTTATTTTTAATTCTTTTTAAAATCTTTTTAATATTTTTATTATCAGAACAAATGACAGATTTACCAGTAGGTGGTGTTTTATTGATAAATTCTATAAAAGATTTTTCTAAATTTGAGTAATTTTTATAATAATCTAGATGTTCATAATCAATATTAGTAACAATAGAATAGTTAATTGGTAATTTTAAAAAACTTCCATCAGACTCATCGGCTTCAAGAATTGCCCAATCTCCGTTCCCTAGTTTTGCATTACTTTTAAAAGAATTAATTACCCCTCCGTTAATGATTGTTGGGTCTAATTTTTGATCAGTTAGTATTTTTGCAACTAAAGATGTTGTTGTGGTTTTTCCATGAGAGCCTGTAATAATTATATTTTTTTTCAATGATACTGCATCTGCTAAAACTTCAGCTCTATTATAAATAGGGATTTTATTTTTCTTGGCAAATTTGATTTCAATATTATTATTTTTTATAGCTGTAGATCTTACTATTATAGTTGCTCCTTTTAAGTTTTTAGATGAGTGACCTATAAAAATTTTGATTCTATTTTTAATACAGGAAATTATATTTTTATTTTTATTTTGATCGCTTCCTTGAACTTTGAAGCCCATGTTTTTCATTATCTGTGCGAGCCCACTCATCCCGATACCGCCGATACCGATAAAATGAATTATATCCTTTTGACCTAAATTAATTTTTTTCATTAATTATTTTTTCTATATTAAAATTTAATTTATTAAAAACATCTTTGTCAGAATATTGTCTTTGATTTGATATAATTTTATTAAATTTTGTATTATCTTTAAAATTTGAACTAATAATTTTATATAAATTTTCAGAAATGTTTTTTTCTTCTAAAAGAAAACACATTCCTTTTTTTTCGTAAAATTTTGCATTTTTGTATTGATGATTGTCAGCAGAGGTTGGTAGTGGAATGGCAATTAATGGAATTTTAACATTAATTAACTCTCCTAATGCCGAAGCTCCAGATCTTGTAATTACAAGGTTTGATTTAATATAATAATCAGAAATTTTATCTGTAAAACTAAATATTTCAAATTTTATATTTTCATTCTTATAAAACTTGGACAAGTCATTTTTTTGATTTAACTGGCACTGCTGATAAACTCTTAAAGATATTCCGCTTTCTTTTAAATCTTTAAATACTTTTGGGAGCTTTTCTGCGAAGATTTTTGCCCCTTGGCTACCGCCAAGAACTAGAATATTGATAGTATCAAGTTTATTTTTCAAGTCATCATAAAGGTTTAATTGAATTATTTCTTCTCTAATTATATTACCGACTACAATTATTTTTTTTAAATTTTTTTCACCAATTCCCTCAAGATCTTTATATGAAACAAAAATCTTTTCTGCAAAATTAAGTAAATATTTATTTGCTCTTCCTATAATTAAATTATTTTCATAAATGATAAACTTTATTTTTAAAATTGCTGCTGCAATACAAACAGGAAATGAAGAGTATCCGCCCATCCCTATAATAATGTGAGGTCTATTTAAAGACAGTAAAAAAAGTGACTTAAGTGTTGAGTAACAAATTATTAATATAGATTGTATTAATGTTAAAATATTTTTTTTTACTAGCGGTGATGAAGTTATTTTTTTTAAATTAATTTGACTTGTGTCACCAAGGTAATTTAATCCTCTTTTATCAGTAGTAAGTATAATATCATAATTTTTTTTAATTAGATTTTTTGCCAAACTCAATGCAGGGAAAATGTGTCCTCCAGTACCTCCTGTTGCAATCAAAATTTTTTTTTTAATCATATAAATAAGTTTTATTTTTAGTATAATTTAAAACTAAGCCAGCTAAAACCGCGCTACCCATTAGAGAAGATCCACCATAACTTAAAAAAGGTAAAGTCATACCAGTTGTTGGCAATAAATTAGTATTAACTCCTGCATGTATAAATGATTGAAAGATTAATAAAGATGCCAAGCCACTTAAAGAAACCTTAATAAATTCATTATCCTGATTAAAGCAATTTTTAATTATTCTAAATGAAATATATAAAAAAATTGTAATTATAATAATTGAAACTAAAGAGCCGAACTCTTCTGAAATTACGGCAATTACGTAATCAGTATGAGCTTCTGGAACGCTCTCTTTTAAAATACCTTCACCCATTCCTTGGCCAGTTAAGCCTCCAAGTTTAATTGCATCAAGAGCTGAAGAAGATTGAAATTTATCACCTTGGCTAGGATCAAAAAATGAAATTAAACGATTAATAATATATCCAAACTTTTCTGGTAAGAAAAATAAAAGCGAGCTAAATAATATTAAAAAAATTGAGAGAAAAACCAAAATATAAACTAAATTAATCCCTGATACAAAAACGGTTGCGATCCAGCTACCAATTAATAATATTGTTTGTCCTAAATCTGGCTGATCGATTAATAATATGATTATGCAACATAGAAGCGTAAAGCTTAATAGATATTTTACATGTGTATTTTGAAAATTTTTATAAGTAAGTATTTTTACAGTCATCAAAATAAAAAATGGTTTTAATATTTCAATAGGCTGCAAATTAAAAAAATACAGATTTAACCAACGTTTAGCTCCTTTTGCTTCTATTCCAAATATTGGAACTAAAGCCAAAAAAATGAACGAAATTGTAAATGCTGGAACAACAAGTTTAATTAAAGCTTCTGTTTTAATTAATGAAATTATTATCATGATAAATACTGCTAAAACTGTAAAAATTAAATGTTTAGTAAAAAAAAAATAATAATCCTTATTTAATCTTTCTCCAGCAAGCGAAGAAGTTGATGAAAATGAAAAAAAAAGTCCTAGGAAAAATAGTATCAAAAAACAAAACAAGATTTTTTTATCAATACTCCTCCAATAGTTAAGTGTGAAAAATTTAAATGAATTTTCTTGCATATTTTTTACTTAATTTTTTGAACTGGGTTCCTCTTATTTCAAAATTTTTAAATTGATCAAATGATGCTGCCGCTGGACTTAATAGGATGGAGCACTTTTTTTTCTTATAAAATTTGTAATCTTTTGTTATTTGAATGATTGCGTTCTCAAGTGTTTTTGAAATTGAAAAAGAAACCTTCCCTTCTATCTGATTTTTGAAAAAATTAACACTTTCTCCAATTATATAACATTTAATTATATTTTCTTTGTAATTTAATAAATTAATTTTATCACCTTTTTTTGGTAGACCTCCCAATATCCAAAAAATATTTTTCAAACTTGAGATAGCTGAAGTAGCAGCTTCACAAGTTGTCGCCTTGGAGTCGTTAATAAAAGTAAAGTTCTTTTTTTTCATAAAAATTTCAAATCTATGCTCTAGACCTTTAAAAGACTGAATAGATTTAAGAAATGATTTTTCACTTATATTCATCAATTTAGATAATTCAAAAACAAAGGTCACATTTTCATCGTTAATATTGGAAGCTAAGTAACTATTTTTAATTTTAAATTTTATTTTTTTGTAATTTTTAATTTTTGGTATAATTAATCTACTTTGAAAATTTTTCTTTTTAAAAATCATCTTTAGGTTTTTATTAATGAAAGCATATTGTCTTTTATTTTGATTTTTAAAAATTTTAAGTTTAGCGTTTAAATATTCATTCTTGCTTCCATGCCAGTCTAAATGATCATTAGTAAAATTTATAAAAATAGCAAAATCTGGACAAATAAATTTTGAATGTGAAAGTTGAAAAGATGAAGCTTCAATTATTACAAAACTATTATTTACTTTGTTCAAACTAAGTAAAGGCTTGCCAATGTTACCTCCTAATAAACATTTAAATTTATTTCTTTTCAAAACATGGTCAAGTAATTTACATGTAGTTGATTTTCCATTAGTTCCAGTAACAACAATACTTTTAAATTTCTTATTCTCTAAATAAAATAAATCTAAATCAGTTATAATTTTTTTTTTATATTTCTGGAGGTTTTTATTTTTATAAAGGCTGATTCCTGGAGATAAAACAATATAATCCACTTGTTTTAATGTTTTATTTAGATTTTTTGTTCTGTAACTTTTAAAGAGGTTTTTATTTTTATCATCGTAAACTTTAAAATTTGAAATTTTTTTCTTTTTAAAAAACTTAATTACAGAACTTCCTGTTAATCCAAGACCATAAACAAGGAACGATTGTTCTTTGAGTTTAGGTGTTTTAAGCATTTTACCTTAACTTTAATGTTGCTAATCCAATCAATGCTAAGATTATAGCAATAATCCAAAATCTAATTACAATTGTAGATTCTGCCCAACCCTTTTTTTCGAAATGATGATGGATTGGGGCCATTTTAAATATTCTTTTTCCCGTTAATTTAAATGAAAGTACTTGGATAATTACAGATACTGTTTCTAAAACAAATAATCCACCTATTATAGCTAAAACTATTTCATGTTTTACAATAATTGCGATAGCCGCTAATGATCCTCCTAAAGAAAGTGAGCCAGTGTCACCCATGAAAATTTTTGCGGGCGGCGCATTATACCAAAGAAAACCTAAACACGCTCCCACGACTGATCCACAAAAAATAGACAGTTCTCCAACATCTGGAATATATTGTATTTGTAAATATTCAGAAAAAATTGTATTTCCCACAACATAAGAAATTAATGTAAAAGACAGTGCTACTAACATTACAGGTACAGTGGCAAGCCCATCCAAACCATCAGTCAAATTTACTGCGTTAGATGCTCCAATTAAAACAAACAATCCAAATGGAATAAAAAATAAACCCATTTGCCAAATTAAATTTTTAAAAAATGGAAAATAAAGATTGTATAAATATTCATGATTAGAAAATTTAATTAATAATGTTAAAGTTATTACACCTATAATTAGTTGACCAAGAAATTTTAAACTTGATTTAAGACCTCTAGAATTTTTATATTTTATCTTTAAAACATCATCTATCAGCCCCAAGCCTCCTAAAGATAAAGACACAAATATTAGCACCCAAACATATATATTTTTTAAGTCAGCCCACAACAAAGTGCCAGAAATAATTCCAATAATAATGATCACTCCACCCATTGTAGGTGTGCCAGACTTTTTTATTATATGATCAATTGGACCATCTTGTCTGATAGGACCGGTAATCATTTTTTCTGAAAATAGCTTGATAAGTGGTCCTCCAATAATAAAAACAACTACCAAAGACGTTACAACAGATAATCCAGTTCTAAATGTAAGATATTTAAAAACATTTAAAAATGAGTATTGGTCAACTAAAGATATTAAAAGACTGAACAACATTTAAATTCCTTTTATAATATTTTTGCTAAAATTATTTAAGCCTGTAGCATTAGAACCCTTAATCATTAAGTAGTCATTATTAGAAATAATACTTCTTAGATTTAAATCTATATCCTCTATATTTTGCAAAATATTTCCTCTTTTATTTTTATTTAGTTTCTTATAGGTAAATATAGTTTGTTTTCCCTTTACGAATACTTTGTCGATATCAGAATTGTTAATAACTTTTGAAATTTCTTCATGATATTTTCTCGATTTTTGACCCAATTCCAACATGTCACCCAATATTAAATATTTTTTTAATTTTTCTTTTTTAAATGAGTTAAGTCTTATAATAGCATTTTTTACTGATAATGGGTTTGCATTATAACTTTCATCAATAAATCGAAATTTTTTCTTATATCTTGAAATATTATAATTTTTTCCTCTTCCTGGAGTTGGTTGTAAATTCTTTATTAATGATTTAATTTTTGTAACATCAATTTTTAATTCATTCAGTACAGCTAAACTTGCCAGAACATTATAAATATTAATATCTCTTAATTCATAATCTAAGTTCTGATTATCTATTTTGACAAAAATTTTAAAATTACCATTTTTTTCAATAGTCTTTTTTAATAAAATGTTTGAATCTCTATGTTTACCATAGGTAATTATTTCAAGATTGTACGATTTTGCTTTTTGAAACAGAAAATTGAAAAATTTATCATCTCTATTTAGGATAATTTTCCCACCTCTTTTAATATTTTCTATTATTTCAGATTTTGCTTTAGCTATGTCTTTCACATTTTTAAAATTTTCTAAGTGTGCTTCACCAATATTGGTAATTACACCTAAATGAGGTTTTATTAATTTTGATAAGTTTTTAATTTCTCCAGCTTTACTCATTCCAACTTCGAAAACACCATATTTATCGAATGAACTTAAATTAGATAAACTTATAGGAACGCCTAAATGATTATTAAAAGATTTTGGTGAAAAATACGTTTCACCGAATTTTTTTAGCAACTGTCCTAGCAAATTTTTTAAAGATGTTTTTCCAGCACTACCAGTAATAGCAATTATATTTGCAGAAGATCTTTCACGTTTTAATTTTGCAAAAGAATTTAAAAATGAGTTAGAATTTTTTACTCTGATCATTTTTTTTCCAATTTTTTTTGCAGTGTCAGATACAACACAGCTTGCACCTTTTCGCAAAGCGTCTTTAACAAACTTGTTGCCATTATTTTTTTTACCTTTGATTGCTAAGAATAAATTACCCTTTTTAATTGATCTGGTATCAGTAGATAAACCATCAAAACTAATAAATTTTTTATTATTTGTAATTTTTTGTAAAATTAAATTATTTTCAAAATGATTAATTTTTTTTTTAGATATAATTCCTGATTTTATAATAGTTCCTTTTATAATTTTTTTATCAGAAATTTTAAAATATTTATTTTTATAAATTTGAATTTTTTCATGTCCTTTTCCTGCTATTAAAATTGTTTCCCCGGGATTAGCCATCTTTATAGAAACTTTAATAGCATTACGTCTATTTCCAATATTAAAACTTTTTTCTCTTGGAATATATTTTAAAAGCTCTTTTCTAATTTGATGAGGGTCTTCATTTCTTGGGTTATCATCTGTTATATAAATCTTGCTACAATATTTATTTGCTATCTTGGCCATTAATGGTCTTTTTTTTTTATCTCTATCTCCTCCACAACCAAAAACAATAGATATATCTTTTTTATGATCATTTTTTAAAAACTCTAATGTTTTTTGAAGGGCATCTGGCGTATGAGCATAATCTAAAAAAACTTTTGCTTTATTTGGAAGTGTTTTTACTAGTTCTAATCTTCCATTTACATCATTAATTTTTTTTATTTTTTCGTAAATCAAATGCTCTTTAATTCCACAAATTTTTGCAACCAAAATTGCCATAGATAAATTCTTTTTCTTAAAATCTGGAAAGGTAGGTAATTGACTTTTAATTTTTGAAAACTCACTATTTATATCAATTATTTTTAATCCCCGTTTTTTGGAGATATTTTTTAAAATCTTAAATGGCAAAATATTTTTATCTGAAATTATTTTAGTTTTTTTTTTTAAAATTTTTGAAAATAAAATAAGCTTAGCATTCAAATATGCTTTCATATTCTTATGATAGTCTAAATGATCTTGACTAAAGTTGGTAAAAATAGCTGATTTAAAATTTATATGATGAAGTCTCTCTTGATGTAAACCATGACTTGAGGCCTCGATAATTACATTTTCTATTTTTTTTTTTTTTAAAAAATTTAAAGTTTTATGCAATAATATTGTGTCAGGTGATGTTAGGCTTGTTTTTATAAATTTATTATTATATTTAATTCCCAAAGTTCCTATGGAAGCAACAGGTTTACCGTTTAACCTAAATATTTGATAAAACATATCAGCTACAGATGTTTTTCCATTAGTGCCAGTAACAGCAATAATATTTTTTGGTTTTAAGTTATAAAACCTTGAAGCAATTTCACTTAAATAATTTCTTACATTTTTCTTTTTAATAACTAAAATATTTTTATCTTTGAATTTACATTTATTTGAACAAATAATAACAGATGCTCCCCTTTTAATAGCATGATTAATAAAATTTTCGCCATTCTCTTTTGTTCCTTTAATGGCAAAAAAAATATAGTTTTTTTTTGTGCTGTTACTGTTTGATGAAATTCCTTTAACTGGAATATTTCTTTTACTAAAAGGAATTCCTTTAATTAAATTTTTCAACAACATATTGGTTTAAAAAATCCTTATTATTTATGGCTAAAATTGGTCCAATTTTTTCTATTATTTTGCCAGCAACATAAACAGAATTCCAACCAGAGGTATTATATGGTGCTTTAGTTTTTATTCCGCGATAGTTATAAACTAGATCTTTATTTAGTTTTGGATTCTCTAGCATTACAAATAATGAGTAGCTTGGTTTTCTTGTAGGAAACACAGAAATAAATGAATTTATTCTTTGTTTATTGTTTCCATAGCTTTCTGCAGTCCCTGTTTTTCCTCCCACATAATACCCATCTATATCTGCTAAACTTGCCGTTCCATTTTCGCTACTAACAACTTGCCTCAAAATACTTGATATTTCTTTACTAGTTTCGTTGGATATTATTTTTTTTGTTTCAATTTTATTTCTCTCTTTTATTAAACTAGGGGTAATTAAATTTCCTCCATTAGTAAGACTGGCATATAATGTTGTGGCTTGAAGTGGTGTGGTTGTTATTCCGTGACCAAAAGAAACTGTTTCGATTTTACATTTATTCCATCTTATTTCGTGAGGGACCCCAACTTCTTCAAGTTCAATTTCTGGAACTTTTGTCAAGTTAGTATTTTTAATAAATTTTTTAAAAGTATCCTCACCTATTTTTTGTGCTAAAATAACTGATCCAACATTTGAAGATCTTACCAAAATTTCTTCTGTTGAAAGACTACTTGGGTGTTCTTTCATATCAGTAATATTATGAATAGAGCACTTCAATTTTCTAGGTATGTTTTCAATAATAGTATCTTTTTTAACAATATTACTCTCAAGGGCTAATGCTACGGTAAAGGTTTTAAAAATAGAACCTAATTCATAAACCCCCTTTGTAATTTTATTAATATAATTTTTATCTTTAATAGTTTTTCGTTGATTGATATTAAAATTAGGTAAAGAAACTAAAGATAAAATATCACCGTTATTAACGTTCATCAATAAAGCAGCGGCTCCTGAAGCATCAAAAGTTTTTATAGCTTTGCTTAATTCTTTATTAATTATATATTGAATATTGCTATCTAAAGCTAACTCTAATGGACTGTCTTTTAAATTTTTACTTTTTAATTCTTTGTCAAAATATTTTTCAATTCCTGAAATTCCAAAGTTATCGTAATCGACTTGGCCAATAACATGGCTAAATAAATCTCCGTGAGTGTACAATCTGGCTTGAAATGGTTCAAATTTGATTGCTTTTTCTCCTAATGACCAAAGTTTTTGTTTTTCATTTTGAGTTATCCTTGTTTTAATGCGAAAATATTTTTTGCCATTAAGTTTTTTTCTAATCTCATCATTTGGGAGATCAGGAAAAATTAATCTTAATTTTATTAAAAAGTTTTTTTTATCTTTAACTAATTTTGGATCAACCGCAGCATGATATGTGTTTATATTTCTAGAAATTATTACTCCATTTCTGTCAACTATATCTCTTCTAATTAAGTTTAATTTAGAATTTTGATTATTAAAACTCGAAATCTCTTTTTGGCTCAACGAGATGTGGGCTATTTTAAGTGAGAAGATTGTAATTAAAGAGAAAAAGAAAAAAAATAATAAATAGTTTCTATCTTCGAAATTATTATGTTTTTTTAAATTTTTTGATTTCTTATTTGTTTCTAAATAATCTTCAAAGTAAAAACTTTTTTGATTAGTTATTTTATTTTTTCCTAATTTTTTTTTCATCTATATTTATAAGATTGGATAACTTTTTTTCAAATATACTTAAATCATGGATATCGTAGAATATATTTGATTGTTTAATAGGCTCAAATTTTTCTATATCTCTGCTTTTTAATTTTTTTTCAATTTTATTTGGTGAAGATAAATATGAAAATTCCAATTCGACTTCACTAATATTTTTCTCTTTTACTATAATATCACTACTTAAACCTTTTATTTGTTTTTCCATTATTCTTGACTGATTTTTTATTAAAGAGGTTATTATTAAAAAAATTGTAAATACAGTTAATGAAAAAAATAACTTTGAATTACACATTGACTGACTCCAGTTCTAAATAATTTTTGAACTTATTAATTAATTCTTGAGGATATTGAAAATCAGTATTGCTTCTAATTGCAAACCTTAACTTTGCAGATCTTGCTCTAATGTTTTTTTCCACCTCATTTTTAGAAGGTCTAAAAACTTTATTTTTATACTCCTCAAACAAATATGCCTCTTCAATTTTATTTTCAGGAAAATACCTTGATGGTCTAGACTTATTTTTTGAAAAATTATTGAAAAAATATTTTACTATTTTGTCCTCAATAGAATGAAAGGTTACAACTAAAATTTTACCGCCTGGTTTTAATTTTTTAGTTGCATTTATAATTCCATTTATTAACTCGCTTATTTCTTTATTTACAAATATTCGAAGAGCTTGAAATGTTTTAGTACAGGGATTTATTTTTTTTGTAAAATTTTTTTTTTTACTGTCTTCAATTATTTTAACTAATTGATTAGTTTTAGTTATCTTTTTTTTGTTTCTCGTATTAACAATATTTCTTGCTATTCTTGAAGCTTCTTTTTCGTCACCAAGAAATTTAATTATCGATTTTAAATCTGATTCACTAAGATTATTAACAGCTTCCAAAGCAGAAATATTATTAAGACCCATTGCCATGTCTAATTGTTTTTCTGATTTAAATGAAAAACCTCTTTCAAGGTTATTTAATTGAATTGAAGATAGTCCTAAATCAAAAATTATTGCATCTACGTTATCTTCAGAAATAGTATTCAGTTGACTAAATTTTATTTGATAAAATTTAAATCGTTTAGGAAATTTTCTCTCTAGTTCCTTTGCAATTGATTTAATATTATTATCTCTATCTATTGCTGCTATCTCAGTTCTAGGAATTTTTAGAATTTCTCTTGAGTATCCACCACCGCCAAATGTACAGTCAATATATTTGCCTCCATTAAATGGTGAGGTTATCTTCAAAATCTCGTTCAACATCACTGGAAAATGGGAGAATTCCAGTGATGATGTGTGATTGTTCATTACTTAATGATTTTTTCATTAAAATTTTTGTTTCCTCAAGAAGGCAGGAATTTCAAAATCTTCTTCTTCATTTAGATCTTGATCAAATAATTCATCTGTATCATGATGAGATTGTTCGTTACTCTCATTATTAATCTCTTCGAATGTATTATTTTCTTCAGAAAATAGTTTTGGGGTGTATTCCTCATTTATACTATCCGCCTGCTCTGTGGTTTCCTTGTTAATCTCTAAATTGGAGTTTTCAATATAAGAAGCGCTTTCAATTGATACACCTGTTGGAACCTCTGTAAAATTATTTTCTGTGCTAACGTTGTTAGGTATATCCTCGTTAAAGTTATTCGTAGAATCAGTAAGCACATGATTTTGAGACTCATCTTTAATTTCAAAACTTTCATCAAGTTTTAACGCTGTTGCTCCGTCAATTGCACCTAATGTGCTATTATCCATTCTGGGATTGTGAGAGAACAAGTTTTCTGAGTAACCAGTATTTCTATTCTGAATTCTTGATACCATATTTAAAACTGTTTTATTTTCTGTTTGGTGACCATCTAATGCAGTTGCAACAATTGAAACCCTTATTTTTCCATTAAGTTCGGTGTCTTCAATTGCTCCAAAAATTAATTCTGCTTCAGGGTCTACTTCAGCTCTAATTCTATTAACAGATTCTTCTACCTCAAATAAAGTTAAATCATCTCCACCAGTTATGTTTACAAGCAATCCTTTTGCTCCCTTTAAAGAGTATTCATCAATAAGAGGATTATTTAATGCCATTTCAGTAGCTACCTTGCCTCTGTTTTCTCCTTCAGCTTCACCGGTACCCATCATAGCTTTACCCATTGAACTCATTACAGTTTCTACATCTGCAAAATCAAGGTTAATCATTCCAGGTCTTACCATGAGGTCTGTTACACTTTGAACTCCATGTTTAAGAACATTGTTTGATAAGATAAAAGCATTTTTAAAGGTTGTAGTTTCGCTAGCAATTTTGAAAAGATTTTGATTAGGCACTACTATAACTGTATCTAAATGTTTTTTAAATTCTTCCAAACCCTGCGTCGCTCTTCTCATTCTTTTTGGACCTTCGTAAGAAAAAGGAAGTGTTGTAACACCAACAGTTAAAATATTAAGTTCTCTTGCGGCTTTAGCAATTACATGTGAGGCTCCAGTGCCAGTACCTCCTCCCATCCCTGAAGTTATAAAAACCATATTTGCACCTTGCATATAACTTGTTATTTCATTTAATGACTCGTCGGCTGCAGCCTGACCAATATCGTGTTTGGCACCTGCGCCTAAGCCTTTAGTTAAATTCATTCCAATTTGAATTTTTGCATCAGCTTTACTCATTTTCAAATCTTGTGCGTCTGTATTAACTGCAACAAATTCAACACCCTTCATACCGGAGTCAATCATTGCATTTATTGCATTCCCTCCAGCACCACCAACTCCTAATACTAAGATTCTTGGTTTTAATTCTTTAATTTCTCCACCACCAATATTTATACTCATTACAGTTCTCCCTTCTGTTTGTTTTCCCATTTTAAATTAGATCTGTTTTGAAAAGCTTTTTTTCTTGCGACTACTTTAAATTTTTTAAAATTGTTTGGTTCCCAAATTTGAAATGTTTTTCCTAAACCAACAAATAAAACATTGTTTTTTATTATTGCATGATCAAGCAACTTTTCAGATAATGAAACTCTACCTTCGGTATCAAACTGTAAATTTTCACTTTCAGATAAAATTGAGGTAGCAAAAAAATCTCTTTTTTCTTCGAAAGGATTTAATGAGTCTATAGTGTTTGACAGTTTTTCAATTCTGTCTTGCGAGCAGGCTTCCAGTGCAGCGTGATTGAACGAAGGATAGCTAATAAATCCATTGTATCCCATGGAGTTTAGATGTGATCTAAAAGTTGCTGGCACTGAAACACGTCCTTTCTTGTCTATTTTGTTTTCGTAACTT
>CESO01057247.1_pt1 | contig 24226 bp, 23 predicted proteins | sample 356341 | NCBI WGS metagenome assembly CESO01 (sample SAMEA2621812, study PRJEB7988) | marine metagenome | biome: marine biome (ENVO:00000447); feature: deep chlorophyll maximum layer (ENVO:xxxxxxxx); material: "saline water (ENVO:00002010), including plankton (ENVO:xxxxxxxx)" | depth 35 m | reverse complement strand
TTTTTTCTAAGGGATAATCTGCTATAAACCGATTTTCTACGAAATCAATCCATTAAGATTAGGAAGTAAGCTCTGTTTTTTTCTCTAACAAAGAAAGGGTACTTTTTCCAATGCAGCATCATGGTTTTTGACGACTAATGAAATTACTTGGATGAATGGGGATATTTACCAATGAATGAATTTAAAAGGTGTGAAAAATGACTAAATAGAAGCTTTTAGTCGCTTTATAATTAGCTCATTAGCACCATTTCTTTTCTCACAAAACGCTAAAACCTCTTTTTTATCCGTTTTGTTGTTAATGAAGTACTCTATAGATTTTTCAAGTTCCTGTTCTTTGCTTACACTTCTAGCAATGCCATTTTCTATAGCATCCTTTGCTTCTTTGTATTTATGGTATTTAGGACCAAATATTACAATAGATCCGAAAGCTAATGCCTCAAGTATATTGTGCAATCCATTTCCAAAAGCACCTCCAACATAAGATACTGAAGCGTATTGATATAGTTGAGAAAGTATTCCTATGTTATCAATAATTAAGATTGAATGATCTTTTATATTTTTTTCATTGGCTTGGCTATAAAGAAGACCTTCATTTTGTAATTCATTAGCGTAATCTATATTGTGAGGAGCAATAATGAATTTTACATCTTGCATTTTCTTGCTAATGTTAATTAGCATTTCACTATCTATCTTGTATGTACTTCCAGCCACTACAAGGGATTTAGAGCCTTTAAATGATGTTATTAAGGGTATTTCTTGAGGGTTTAAGCTGTTTTCAATAACTTTATCGTATCTGTTATCACCACTAACGCTAACTTGAGTGATGCCATTATTTTGTAATAAAGTTTTGGAGTTCTTGTCTTGAACAAAAAAATGTGTGACGCCACGGAGTATATTTAGTTGCCATTTGCCATAGGGTTTAAACAGGTAGTTTTCTGCTTTGAAGATGGCTGAAACTACGAATATAGGAATGGATTTTTTGTTTAGTATGTCAAAAAAGTTAGGCCATAGTTCAGATTTTATGAAAATGGCACATTTAGGATTTACTCGTTCTATAAATTTATTAGCATTTGAAAGTGTGTCAAGGGGAATATAACTTTTGAAGTCAACATTTTTATTTTTTCCAGCGTTTAAATAACCTGAAGGTGAAAAAAAAGTAAGTAGTATATTGTATTTTTTGCTAGTTGATTTTATGCTGTTTATTAAGGGTTTAGCCTGTTCATATTCGCCTAATGAAGCGCAATGAAACCAAATGATATCTTTGTTTAGTCCACTAGGAAGTCTTGCTATTAATTTTTTTCTTCCTTGTACCCATTGTTTGGCTTTTTTAGAAAAAGGACTTACAACTAAAATGAGTATTCTATACAGACGAATGAGTATTTGGTAAACAAGATTCATCTATTAAAAATAATAATACTCTTTGGTGGAACGCTTTTTGATAGGCACTATCCAGCCAAATTTTAAACCTAAGAAGGAGTCGTTTCTTAAATCATTAATAGGGCCTCCAACAATATGATTATAACTTCTTTGATTGTAAGAAAAAGATCTTGTTAATTCCATACCGGCATAAAAATGCAAACCGCTTTTATCACTAATGTTTAAATAGCCAATAAATGCAGATGTGCTGAGCCCATTAGTCAATTGGTCATACATCTTTTTACTTTCCTCATCGAGCTGTGGTACAGTAGAGTTTTTGACATCTATACGTGTTTTGTGTTGATGAAAGCCAACAGAAGCATAAGCAAGTAAGCCTGAACTTTGATGTAAAATAGGATATAGGTATCCCAGCTTTAAAGAAGTGTTAAAGCCTCTTTCGCTAAGTATAATTTCAGCAATTTGACCATTTTCATCAATGATATTATAATTGTCATCCATCAAATGATCTAGTATAGTAGTGTCTTTGACTTGGCTTCCAAATAAAAATGATCCGCTCAATGATAGGTATATATTGTTACTGTTAATGAGTGATACATCAAGTCCTAAACTAGAGTTGATGCCATAGTCGTTTTTCATATCTCCAAAAGGAAATTGAAGTTCATAGAAAGGAGAAATAAAAACTATTTTTTCTTTACTACCTTCACTTTGTGCATTTAGCTGTACCGTAATTAACAGTAAAAGGAAAAGAGATGAAAACTTCATTTGATAAATTTTATGCTAAGTTAATTATTATCAACGCAATTACTAACGAAGATATGATAGATTTATTGATTACCTTTGTTAATATAAATTTTGCTTGATGAAAACGATTTTAATTACAGGAGGAGCAGGTTTTATTGGTTCTCACGTAGTAAGGTTATTTGTAAATAAATATCCCGAAACACAGATTGTCAATTTAGACAAACTGACCTATGCAGGAAATCTAGAAAACCTCAAGGATATTGAAGGTAAACCTAACTATACGTTTGAAAAGGGAGATATCGTAGATTCAAATTATATCAATACACTATTTGCTCAATACCAAATCGATGGTGTCATTCACTTAGCTGCTGAATCTCATGTGGATCGTTCCATTACTAATCCATTGGAGTTTATACAAACCAACGTTATTGGAACGTTTAATTTACTTCACGCTGCTAAAAATTTATGGAATGACAATTTTGATGGTAAATTATTTTATCATATTTCTACAGATGAAGTATATGGGTCTTTAGGATCTGAAGGCTTTTTCTTAGAAACTACCGCTTACGATCCGCAGTCGCCATATTCGTCGTCAAAAGCAAGTTCTGACCATTTCGTAAGGGCTTATGGTAATACTTACGGACTTCCATTTATGATTTCTAATTGTTCAAATAATTACGGAGAAAATCAATTCCCAGAAAAGCTCATTCCTTTGTTTATCAATAACATAAGAAATAACAAATCTTTACCTGTTTATGGTGATGGTTTGTTTACTCGTGATTGGTTATATGTTGTTGATCATGCAAGAGCTATTGATAACATTTTCCATAATGGCAAAGTGGGTGATACCTACAATATTGGCGGTTTTAACGAATGGACAAATATTGATTTGATAAAACTACTATGCTCTATCATGGATAGTAAGTTGGGTAGAGAAAAAGGGAGTTCAGAGCAGCTAATTACCTATGTTAAAGATAGGCCTGGTCATGATAAGCGTTACGCTATTGATGCCAGCAAAATTAAAAAAGAGTTAGGTTGGGAGCCTTCTTTACAATTTGCAGAAGGTTTGGAAAAAACAATTGATTGGTATCTTAACAATCCAGATTGGCTAGATAATGTTACTTCTGGAGAGTATCAAAATTATTATCAAAAGCAATATCAATAATGTTCTCATTTTTTAAGCGAAAAGAAAGGTCGCTCGAGCCTATAACCTTTGAGTCTTTGGGTTGTGATATGCACTCTCATATGATAGCGGGTATAGATGATGGCTCTCCTGATGTAGAAACTTCTGTCGAACTTGTAAAGAAAATACATTCTTTGGGCTTTAAGAAAGTCATTACTACGCCTCATGTCATGCACGATTTTTATAGAAATACTCCTGATATTATTCTTGGAGGATTGAAAGATTTGCAAGGCGAGTTAAAAAAACAATCTGTTGATGTTGAGGTTTCTGCAGCAGCAGAATATTACATTGATTTTGACTTTGAGTCTAAAGTAGATGTTGGCGAGAAATTCCTTACAATGGGCGATAATCAAATTCTAATAGAAACGTCTTTCATTTCAGCTCCACCGAATTTTGGGGAAACTATTTTCAAATTACAATTAGCTGGATATAAAATTATTTTAGCTCATCCAGAGAGATATGGTTTTATGAGTTTCGAGGATTTAAAAACCTATAAAACACGTTCATTAAGCTTACAGATAAACTTACTTTCTTTATTAGGCTTTTATGGCAAACCGGTTAGGTTAATGGCAGAAAAACTAATCGACAATAACATGGTTGATTATGTGGGCACCGATTGCCATAATTTGCATCAGGCGAGTCTATATTCTAAGTGTTTCACTAACAAGTATTGGCACAAGTTGGTGGAAAGTGGCACCTTAAAAAATCACACTTTATAGTATTTGAGCACTTTCTGTTTCTAAAGCTCTATCCATTTTTTTGAATAAACCTTGCAATACTTTTCCAGGTCCAACTTCGGTAACAGATATTAAGCCATCATTTTGCATTTGTTTCATGGTTTGAGTCCATCTGACGGATGCGGTTAATTGCTTTATCAAATTACTTTTTATTTCGCTTGGGTTAGTTTCAGCTTGGGCTGTTACATTTTGATAAATAGGACAGTCACCCTTCTTGAAAGGGGTGTTTTCTATGGCTTCAGCTAGTTCAATTTGTGCGGGTTCCATTAGGGGTGAATGAAATGCTCCACCTACTGGCAGTTGTAAAGCTCTTCTAGCACCAGCCTCAGTTAATTTTTGACAGGCTTCGGCTATTGCCTCGTTGCTTCCAGAAATAACGAGCTGACCGGGGCAGTTGTAATTTGCAGGAACCACCACTCCATCAATTGTTTTGCAAAGCTCTTCTACAACACTATCCTCGAGCCCTAAAATAGCGGCCATAGTTGATGGGTTTTGTTCACATGCTTTTTGCATTGCTAAGGCACGTTTGTAAACGAGGTTTAATCCATCTTCAAAATTCATATAGTTGGCAGCAACAAGGGCTGAAAACTCGCCTAGAGAATGTCCTGCGACCATATCGGCATTGAACTTATCACCAAATACTTTTGCAAGTATAACCGAGTGCAGAAATATGGCGGGTTGAGTAACTTTTGTTTGGGTAAGTTCTTCCTTTTCACCTTCAAACATAATATCTGTAATTCTAAAGCCTAAAATATCATTGGCTTTTTCGAATAAGTTTTTAGCTAAGTCGGAATTATCGTATAGATCCTTGCCCATTCCTGGAAATTGTGCCCCTTGACCAGGGAAAACGTATGCTTTCATAATAGTTGTTTATCGTATTAAATTCATAAATTCTAATCTGGTTTTCTCACTTTCTAGAAAAGCACCAGAAAAAGCCGATGTAGTGGTTAAAGAGCTTTGTTTTTCTACTCCTCTCATCTGCATACACAAATGACGAGCTTCCATAACAACAGCAACCCCTTTTGGTTTTAATGTGTTTTGGATACAATCTCTTATCTCGTTTGTCAGCCTTTCCTGAACTTGTAGTCTTCTAGAAAATGCATCGACAACTCGAGGTAATTTGCTTAGGCCTACAATATGCCCGTCAGGAATATATGCAATGTGTGCTTTTCCAAAAAAGGGTAGTAGATGGTGTTCACACAAGGAATAAAATTCAATTTCCTTAACAAGAACCATTTGGCTGTAATCTTCAGAAAACATAGCAGATTTTAATATATCTGTGGCTTCAACGTCATATCCTTGAGTAAGGAATTGCATTGCTTTGGCTACTCTTTCAGGTGTTTTTAACAAACCTTCTCTAGAAGGGTCTTCACCTATCAATTCCAATACTTTAGAGTAATGCCCCTTTAAAGAGTCTATATTTTCAGTGTTATAATGTTCTTCTTTTTTGTAAGCGGTCATATCTTATTTTCCAAAATATTCAACAAAATTATTTTCTGTCTCTTGTACTTTAATACTATGTAATGTGGCACCTAAATTAGTAATGTCTGTATCTAATTCTTCCCAGATAGCAATAGCTAAAACCTCAGTAGATGCCATTTTGCCTTTCATAAAATCCACATCTAGGTTTAGGTTTTTATGATCTAATTTATCAATGACTTTATCGTTAACAATTTTCGCTAAATCTTTAAGGTTAATTACAAAACCTGTATCTTGTTTAACTTCACCTTTTACTGTGACAAACAATTCAAAGTTATGCCCATGCCAATTTCTATTAGCACACTTTCCAAAAACTTCAATGTTCTTTTGCTCGTCCCAATTTTCATTCCATAGCATGTGGGCGGCATTAAATCGTTCTCTTCTAGTTAGGTAAATCATTATTTTTCATTTGAGAATGGCAAATATACGACCTTTTACACAAAGGAATTGGTATCTTTGTACTATGAATGTATTAATTGTTACGGCTACAAAAGAAGAGCTTACCATCGCTTGCGACAATCATCTTGTCGGAGGTATAGGTATGGTGTCTACTGCTATTGCTGTTAGCAAAGCACTACAATCTAAACCCTACGATTTAGTTATAAATGCAGGTATTGCCGGTTCTTTCAATAGATCGTTGAATATTGGCGATGTTGTGGAAGTCATTGAAGATTTTTTATCTGAGTTAGGTGCTCAAGATGGAAATCGTTTTTTAACACCTGAAGAGATGAATCTTGAAATGCAATACAAGGTTCAAATGCCTAGCAGAACCCATTTAGAGGCAGTAAGGGGAATTACCGTTAATACAGTTCACGGTGATGATCTCTCCATAATGAAGATTGTTCATAGGCTTAACCCACAAATAGAAAGTATGGAAGGAGCTGCTTGTATGTTAGCTTGTCATGAAGCCAATGTTCCTTGTGTTCAAATTCGTTCTATCTCTAATTATGTAGAGAAAAGAAATAAGTCCAATTGGAATGTTGAAAAAGCAGTAGAGCGTTTGAATATAGAGTTACATCATTTTTTATCTTCCCTATGAAATTAAGTTTAGCTTATTCACCTTGTCCAAACGACACCTTTATTTTTGACGCTATGGTTCATCATAAAGTGGATACTGAAGGTTTGGATTTTGAAGTTCAATTAAATGATGTAGAGGCACTAAATAAAATGGCTTTAAATCACGATATAGACGTAACAAAACTGTCGTTTAATGCGTTTTTGAATGTTTATAAGGAATATGCCTTATTAAGTTCTGGCTCAGCTTTAGGTGAGAAATGCGGGCCTCTACTGATTGTTAAACAAAATAAATTAGATTCATTTAATGCCCAATCACTTGTAGCTATCCCTGGCAAATACACTACCGCAAACAGTTTATTTTCATTAGTATATCCCAATAATACCAATACCAAAGAATTGCTGTTTTATGAAATAGAAGAAGCTGTTTTGAATGGTGATGTTGATGCTGGAGTTATCATACACGAAAATCGTTTTACCTACCAAGACAAGGGTTTGGTAAAAATAATGGACTTAGGAGAGTATTGGGAAGAACAAACCCAATTGCCTATTCCTTTGGGTGGAATTGTAGCTTCTAAGCGACTAGATGTTTCTGTTCAGAAAAAAATTCAACGTGTGTTAAAGCGTTCTGTTGAATTTGCTTTTCAGAACCCTGAGGAATCTCAAGACTATGTCAAACAACATGCCCAAGAAATGGATGTGGAGGTTATGAATAGTCATATTCAACTTTATGTTAATGCCTATTCTTTAGATTTAGGAGAAAAGGGGAGGCAATCTGTTCGTTATCTTTTTGAGAGAAAAGGAATACCTACTACAAATTTAGATATAATCTAAAGCCCTTCTTTTAGTTCTACTAAGAAACTTCTTATTTCTTTTAGCCTAGAAATAATTTCGAAATTATTGATAGTATCTTCTTTATTTTCTTTGAGTTTATTTTTTGCGCCTTCAAGAGTGAAGCCTCTTTCCTTGACTAGATGAAATATCAACTTCAGATTTTCAAAATCTGCTGTTGTAAACATTCTATTTCCTTTTTTGTTTTTCTTTGGCTGTAAAATGTCAAATTCTTTTTCCCAAAATCGAATTAAGGAAACATTTACATTTAGAGTTTTTGCCACTTCGCCAATGGAGTAATATAATTTTTCTATTGGTTTTTCTTTGTACGGCATTAGTCGAAGGATTGATTTTCTTGTGAAGAAAGTTCTAGCATTCTGTCAAACTCTTCAGGAGATAAGTCGTTGTGAAAATAATAAGCAGGATTAATTTTCTTTCCGTCTTTATGAACTTCATAATGAAGGTGTGGAGCAGTAGATTTACCAGTGCTACCAACATAACCAATTACATCACCTCTTTTGATTTTCTGCCCTCTCCTAACAGTATATTTGCTCATGTGAGCATATAGTGATTCGTAGCCATAGCCATGATTGATAACAACGTGGTTACCAAAACCTCTTCTACTTTTCTTTACTTTAGAAATAGTACCATCGCCAGTAGCATAGATAGGGGTTCCTTTAGGTGCTGAAAAATCAACACCATAGTGAAACTTAGGTTTTTTGTAGTAAGGATCTATTCTTCTGCCATAACCTGAAGCTATTCGTTTTAACTCTTTATTTTTGACGGGTTGAATTGCGGGGATGGAAGCCATCATATCAGATTTTTTGAGAGCCATTTCTATAACTTCATCAAACGATTTAGACTGAATGTATAGTTGTTTAGAAATCTGATCAATTTTTTTGGAAGTAGAAACTAACAAGTCTGAATTGTCGTAGCCTTCTAATTCTTTGTAGCGATTTACACCTCCAATACCTGCTTTACGAATAGAGTTCGGAATAGGGTCAGCTTCAAAGATAACACGGTAAATGTTATCGTCTCTGTCTTTAATATTTTCTAAAACAGCAGAAAGTTGAATAAGGTTTTTGTCCATTAACTCATACTCGAGTTTTAACTTGTCTAATTCTCTTTTCAACATTTTTTCTTTTGGACTGTCGAAAAAGTTGAATGCAGCAATTAGCATTAATAAACCAAAAAAGCTGCTGGCTGATAAAAAAACGAGGATATTTTTAATTCTTGTTTTCCACGTTTTTTCAATTCTCTTGAACGAAAGGGTTTTTTTATCGTAAAAATACTTTGCCTTTTTCATAAGGTATTTTGGCTAAATTTGTCACAAAAATAGTTAATTCGCAGAAATTAAACGGTTACTCGCTGGTTATTGTTAACAAGGGGGTGTGAATTTGAAATAGAAATAAATGAAATCGATAGCTATCCGTCAACAGTTTTTAGACTTTTTTGAAAGTAAAAACCATCATACAGTATCTTCAGCTCCTATGGTTGTGAAGGATGACCCAACCCTTATGTTTACCAACGCAGGGATGAATCAATTTAAAGATTACTTCTTAGGAAACACAATACCTAATTACCCTAGAGTATGCGATACACAAAAATGTTTGAGGGTATCTGGAAAACATAACGACTTGGAAGAAGTTGGTTACGATACCTATCACCATACTATGTTTGAAATGCTTGGTAACTGGTCTTTTGGCGACTATTTTAAAAAAGAAGCTATCAAGTGGGCTTGGGAATTGCTAACCGATGTTTATCAGATTGATAAGGATAGATTATATGTTTCTGTTTTTGAAGGTAGTAGTGAAGATAAGCTCAAGAAAGACGAAGAAGCCTTTATTATATGGTCTAAATTGATTGATTCTGACCGTATTATTGATGGAAATAAAAAGGATAATTTTTGGGAAATGGGCGACGTTGGTCCATGTGGTCCTTGTTCAGAGATACATGTAGATATCCGTTCAGATGAAGACCGTAAAAATGTAGACGGTAAAACCTTAGTTAATGCTGATCATCCGCAAGTTATTGAAGTGTGGAACTTAGTGTTTATGCAGTACAATCGTAAAGCCGATGGTAGTCTTGAAAAATTACCTCAGACACATGTTGATACTGGTATGGGTTTTGAACGTTTATGTATGGTTTTACAAGGTGTTCAATCCAATTACGATACGGATGTTTTTCAACCATTGATACAACAAATTGCCTTGCTTTCTAATAAAGTATATGGTGATGATGAAAAAGACGATATAGCAATGCGAGTCATTGCAGATCATCTAAGAGCTGTTTCTTTTTCTATTGCCGACGGTCAATTGCCATCAAATACAGGCGCTGGTTATGTTATTAGAAGAATATTGAGAAGAGCAGTTCGTTATGCGTTTACTTTTTTAGATGCTAAGGAGCCTTTCATGTATCAGCTTGTTGATATATTAGTTCAAAATATGGGTGAGCAGTTCAAGGAATTAAATTCACAATTTGAGCTTATTAAAAAAGTTATTCAAGAGGAAGAGAACTCATTTTTAAAGACTCTGGATAAAGGTATTGCAAGGTTTGATAGTCTTATTATAGAAAATAATATAGTTTCTGGAAAAGATGCTTTTGAATTATACGACACCTATGGTTTCCCTATTGACCTAACTCAGTTGTTGGCTCAAGAAAAAGGGTATGCAGTAAGTATTGATGAATTTAATTTGTTTTTAGAGGAACAAAAAAACCGTTCTCGACAAGCTTCATCTTTAGAAACAGAAGATTGGGTAGTGATTTACGACGATGAGGTGGAAGAATTTGTCGGTTATGACCAAACGGATTCTAAAGTTAAAATTGTAAGATATAGAAAAGTTAAACAAAAGGGAGAGGAGTTTTACCAATTAGTATTCAATCTTACGCCTTTTTATGCTGAAGGAGGCGGACAGGTAGGAGATACAGGAACTTTATCGAACGAAAATGAAACAATTCAGATTCTAGACACTAAAAAAGAAAACAACCTAATTGTACATTTTAGCAATCAATTACCAGCTAATCTTTCAGCTAGTTTTTTAGCTAAAGTTGATTTAGAAAAAAGAAATAGTACTGCTAACAATCATACAGCAACTCACCTTTTACATGAATCGCTTAGAGAAGTACTTGGTGAACATGTTTCTCAAAAAGGCTCACTAGTTAACGCTGATTATTTACGTTTTGATTTTTCACACTTTTCTAAAGTTTCGTCGCATGAGATCAAGCTTGTAGAGGATAAAGTGAATTATAAAATACGCCAGAATTTATTGCTTGAAGAACATCGAAATTTGCCCATTGAAAAAGCTCAAGAAATGGGTGCTATGGCTCTTTTTGGAGAAAAATATGGCGATGTAGTACGTGTAATTAAATTTGGAACTTCTGCAGAACTATGTGGTGGTATTCATGTTCCATCGACAGCAAATATTGGGCTTTTTAAAATTGTTTCGGAAAGTGCTGTAGCTTCAGGAGTTAGAAGAGTAGAGGCCATATCTGCAGATAAAGCCATTGCTTTTTATGAGGATAAACTTAGTGCTATCAATCAGTTGGGGTCTTTGCTAAAGACACAGGATGTATTGAAGTCAGTTGGTCAGTTAATAGAAGAAAATCAACAGCTTAATAAAAAGATATCTCAACTTAATTCTGCTAAGGCGGGCGATTTGAAAAATGATTTGTTAAAAGAAGCTGAAGAGGTAAATGGCGTTCGTTTCATTGCTAAATCAGTTGACTTAGATGCTAAAGCGATAAAGAATTTGGCTTTCGAACTTACTAAGTCCAATGACAACCTTCTGCTTGTATTAGCATCACAAGTTGACGGTAAAGTAACCCTCACCATTGCTCTTTCTGAAAAATTATCTCAGTCCAAAGATTTACACGCAGGTAATATGGTTAGAGAGTTGTCTAAAGAAATAAAAGGTGGAGGTGGTGGTCAAGCATTTTTTGCTACTGCTGGAGGTAAAGATGCTTCTGGCATTCCTGTTGTGCTAGAAAAAGCAAAGGATTATCTTTAGAAATAGACGTTCATAGCACCTTCTTTAAGTGCATATTTAGATTGTATAATCTTTTTTATTTCGAATTCTCTTATGATATAGTTGATGAAGATAGCTGAAATAACTATCATATCTGCACGCATTTTAATAATGCCTTTGGTGTTTAGCCTTTCAGATAATGTGCTCTTAATCAAATAGGATTGAGCCCAATCGTATTCATCCATGCTAATTTTACTTGACGGACTTTGCTTATTTTCTTTAAGATTATCAAAATGATGTCTTATCATTTCTACTAATGTATCAAAAGAGCCAGACGATCCTACAAGTGTATTGCAGGGGTGTTTTTTTAGGTTTTCGGTCAAATCGAGTAATTCTACTTTTAAATGTGATTCAATGGCTTTTATTTCTTCACTAGTAATAGGGTCTTTAGGTTTAAATATTTCTTTAAGTCTCGATACACCTAGTTTGTAGCTTTTTTTCCATTTTATACCTTCAGAGTTGGCAATGATAAACTCAGTGCTTCCGCCCCCAATATCCATTATGAGCTTGTTGTCTGAACTAAAATCAATTGCTTTTTTTACCCCTTGGTAAATTAATTCAGCTTCTTTATCTCCATCAATTATCTCAATTTTTAAAGCTAGCTTGTCGTAAACTTCTTGAACAAAATCAGGTCCATTTTTTGATGAACGAATTGCAGATGTAGCGAATGCACGAACATTATCCACTTCATATTCACGGATTGTCTTTAAGTGGGCTTTCAGTGCTTCAATACCTCTTTGGTAGGGTGCTTTTGCAATGATGCTTTTGTCAATGCCGCCTTCACCAAGTTTTACTGCAATTTTAGTTTTAAAAACAGTATTAAAAATTCCATCTACCTTATTACAAATGAGTAAATTGAATGTATTGGTGCCTAAATCGATAATGGCTACTTGCATAGTTTAATCTTTATATTTTATCCATTTCCATAATTCTTTGTAGCTAGCTTTTTTACCATACATAAGAATGCCTACTCTATAGATTTTTCCAGCTAACCATGTGGTGAATAAAAAACCGAGAATTAATAAACTTATAGAAAGTATAAGTTCATGAAGTGGTACTCCAAATGGAACTCTTGCTATCATTATTATGGGAGAAGTAAAAGGTATCATGGATAGCCAATATGCCAAGCCACCATGCGGGTTGTCAATAACTATTTGAACAAGAATAAAAGATAAAATTAATGGAATGGTAATGGGAACAATAAATTGCTGACTGTCGGTTTCCTGATCGGATGCAGCGCCAATTGCTGCAAATAATGAACCGTATAGTAAATACCCCCCTAAGAAATAAATAATAAATGTTGTGAGTAATGATTTTAACGGTAGAGCCATTAGTGAATCATTTATGTCTGATAGTAATATGCCCTCATGGGCATTCAAAGAGGTAATATCTATTTCTGTTGAAAGAAAGCCATTGGCGATCAATATAAATACAAACCCTAAAATTATCCACATAGCAAATTGGCTTAAGCCCACTAACGCTACACTAATAATTTTTCCAAGCATTAGTTCAAAGGGTTTGACTGATGATATAACTATTTCAACTATCCGGTTTGTTTTTTCTTCTATGACACTTCGCATAACCATAGTTCCGTACATGAAAATAAAAATATAGATTAAAAATCCACCTATTAAGCCAATGCCAAAACTAGCCTCGGAATTTCCTTTAGTATTCTCTCCATTTTCGCCTACAATAAATGTTCTCAGAGAAGTATTGCTTTCTGAATTTTTGATTTTGTTGAGGTCAATTCCTTTCCTTTTCAGGTAAATATTGGTCAGCTGTTTGTCGATATGACTTTCAATAATTTGCTTAATAGACAAGCTCATTTGATTTTCTGAGTAGATATCTATATTATTTTCAACTTGAGATAGAGAATCTACCTTTGGAATGTGTAGTAAAAAGTTGTAAACCTCAATTAAAGATGATTTGTTTTGCTCAAAGTCTAGTTGGTTCAAGTCAACGTATTCTATACTATTTGAAGAAACAAACTTTAAGTCGGCGAAATTGTTTTCGTCTATAACTGCAACAGTTGATTTGTCGTCACTATTCATCGCCAATAAAGTAGGTATGACAAATATCCCAATCATAAATAAAGGAGTAAGCAGAGTCATAATGATGAAACTCTTCTTTCTTGCTTTGGATAAGTACTCTCTTTGTATTATTAAAAGTAGTTTATTCATTGCTTATAGATTGAATGAATACATCATTTATAGTTGGTAATTTTTCATTGAAACTGATGACATCAACTTGCTCTACTAATTGCTTGATAAGTGTATGTGTATATTCTTTGTCTTGAGCTTTGAAAACAGCATAGCCTTCGCTTGATGATAGCGTTTCAAAATGTTGAATATTACCTTTCAATTGGCCTTTGTATTTAACTTCAAAAATATGTTCTTTGAAATTTTGTTTTATTTCTTCAACGTTGCCATTTAGAATGCATTCACCACTATTAACCAAAGCTATATCGTCACACAATTCTTCAACAGACTCCATTCTATGTGTTGATAGAATTATGGTGCTTCCATTCTCTTTTAAAGCAATAATTTCATTTTTAATTATTTCGCTATTTATAGGGTCAAAGCCTGTAAATGGTTCGTCAAGAATAATGAGTTTAGGTTGGTGTATTACGGTGCTTACAAATTGCACTTTCTGAGCCATTCCCTTGGAGAGTTCTTCAACTTTCTTGTTTAACCAACCCATCATATTTAATTTTTTGAACCAATGATGAATTTTTTGCTTGGCTTCATTTTTAGGTAGTCCTTTAAGCTGAGCTAAATAAAGGCATTGTTCACCTACTTTCATGCTTTTGTATAGTCCTCTTTCTTCAGGCAAATATCCAATATTTTGAATATGTTTTCTTTTGAATTTTTCACCACTAAACAGTATTTCTCCTTTGTCTGGTGCTGTTATTTGATTTATAATTCTTATAAGAGTTGTCTTGCCTGCACCATTGGGTCCGAGAAGCCCAAATATTCTGCCTTCTTTGACTTCTATCGAAACAGAATTTAGAGCTTTCTTATTACCGTACTCTTTACTTACGTTTTGTATTTCTAATACATTCATTTTTCAAATAGACTGATGGAGTAGGGGAGTAATTCAACTTTATTATTTACTGTTTGGTTTTTGACTTTCGCTTTTGTTTCATTAGGTTTTGCATAGTATTGTGTCATCTTACTCTCTGCCATAACCGAATTTAAATCTGTAACTAAAGTCTTTTCAGATAAATTGACAATGAGAAGTTTTACTTTATCTTTTTCATAGCTAATGTATGCGTGTATTGGTGTAAATGTAATGCTTTTTTCTTCTCTTAAGTTATTGGGATTGTCTTTATTTTTTTTCTCATAGCTAAGAATCCAAGGTTTTGTTATTATTTTAATTTGATAAAAATGCTCAGCATTTTGCGTTAGTTTATTCCATAACGATGTTACAATTCCACTTGCCGTTGGTTTTAGGTAAGTGTCGTCTTTATTCATGAGTTGTAAGGCTGCAAATACTGGATATTTGTCTGCTCCTATACTATGAAAATGGAACATTTCTGCTTGGGTTTTTTTGAGTAATTGATCAATCTGACTAGACACTAAAAGACCATGTGCCCATTTGTTGTTGATGGTGTAGGGCTGTTGTTCTAGCATATTAAACTCTGTTACCCAAGTAGAAAAAGGTTGTGTTGTATTCCACCTCCAATTTTTAAGTTTAAAATCTAAATCCATTTTTGGAAAAGCAACTAATTGTTGGTATCCATTTAATGTGTTTAAATTGTACTGAGGGTGTTTAAAATGACTGTAATAGTGAAGTATAAAATGTAATTGTGATTTTTTTTCTTTTGAGAATTTATCTTGAAGTGCTAAAGATAGTTTCTTGTTCCACTCCCTTGTTCTTTTGTTTTTGTCGCCTCCAACTACGCCAATATGTACCTTAGGGAATTCTTGCCATATTGCTTCAGACCATTTTAAGCATGTGTCAATGTAATTATCAACAGTTGGATAGATGTGTCTAGTAAGTAAATTTTCAGCATATACCTCATTGCCAAGTTCAATATATTTTAATTCAATACCATTTTTTTTGACCTCTCTTAACATCTCAAGCTCTTTTTCTAAATGACTAGTGATAACGTTAAGAGTAATTACCCCTACAGATTGTGTGGCTTTTAACCCTTTAGAGAATTCATTTATAGTATTGTATTTATGTTCTTTTTTATTGTAGCGATAAAGTTGTCTCCAAAACGAATTTGATTTTCTGTTTTGTGTTGTAAGCTCTCTTAACTCTGACTCGTCAGAAATGGGTTTGCCTAAATAGGTGAATTTTTTTTCTTGAAGTTTCGGTACTAATTGTTTGTATGAAAGTGTCCAGCCTTTTTTCCAATCCCAATACAGGCTGTTAGAACCGCCTGGGTATCTTAGTGTTTTTGTATGCAAATCTCTGAGAGCTTGTGAAAAATCAGGCTCACTCCATTTAGGGGTGTTTGACATATCTGAGTTATAGCCCATTAAAGGTACAGCCATTGATTCTCCTATAGACATAGATATTACTTCTTGAGCGTAAGACTGTGCGCCAAGCATAAAACATATTAAGATTAAAATCTTTTCCATTTTTAACTTTAACGCCATATGACTCAAATTGTTTTAGTTGAACATATCTTTCACCCTCTCAAAAAATGATTTGTCTGAGGCTGTAGGCTTAGGGATAAAATTCTCAGATTTTTTTAATCCATTAAATATTTTTTGTTCTTCTTTGGATAGTTTTTGTGGTGTCCACACATTTATATGGACTAACAGGTCGCCTTTACCATAACCATTTAGAGATGGCAATCCCTTGTTTTTTAACCTTAGTATTTTGCCACTTTGAGTGCCTTCTTCAATTTTGATTTTTGCTTTGCCTGAAATGGTAGGAATAACAACATCATTGCCAAGAACGGCATCTACAAGGCTAATATAACAATCGTAGTGAAGATTGTTATTTTCTCTTTTGAGGTCTTTATGTTCTTCTACCTCTATGAGTACTATTAAATCTCCAGCATATCCGTCAAATGGTGCTGCGTTTCCTTTACCGCTTACTTTTAGCTGCATGCCATCTTCTACACCAGCAGGGATGTTGATGCTTATGACTTCTTCTTTTTGTGTCATGCCATTGGCATCTGTGCCACTTGGCCTTTTGTCTATAGTTTTTCCTAGTCCACCACATGAAGGACAGGCTTGAGCAGTTTGCATTTGCCCTAGAATGGTATTTGTTACTCGAGTAACTTGTCCTGTTCCGTTGCAATTACTGCATGTGTTGTATGTTACTCCTTTAGCTTGAACTAATTTTTTAACCTTTATTTTTTTATCAACACCGTTAGCAACCTCTTCTAAATTAAGTTTAAGTTTTATTCTTAGATTAGAGCCTTTGTGTCTTCTTGTTCCACCTCTACTGCCACCGCCGAAGAAACTGTCAAATGGGCTTCCGCCTCCGCCACCGAAAATGTCGCCAAATTGAGAGAATATGTCGTCCATATTCATTCCGCCACCTCCACCAAAGCCGCCTCTATTGCCCATTCCTGCATGACCAAATTGATCGTAACGTTGCTTTTTCTCGGCATTACTTAGGACGTCATAAGCCTCTGCTGCTTCTTTAAATTTTTCTTCAGCCTCTTTATTGTCAGGGTTTTTATCAGGATGATATTTAATAGCCATCTTACGATAGGCTTTTTTAATTTCACTTTCGCTAGCTGATTTGCTTACACCAAGTACTTCGTAATAATCTCTTTTGCTCATGTATTATTCGTTATTTGCTACAACAACTTTAGCGTAGCGAATTACTTTTTCATTTAAAAAATACCCTTTTTCTACAACATCAATAATTTTACCTTTCATATCGTCTGATGGTGCAGGTATATTAGTTATTGCTTCGTGATAGTCGGTGTTTAATTCTGTTCCTATAGGGTCGTCCATTGCTTTTAGGCCTTTTGTTTCAAGAGTGCTTTTTAATTTATTGTAAATCAAAACGACGCCTTCATCTTCTTGTTTCTGATTGGCTTTTATTGAGCGTTCAAAATCGTCTAAAACAGGTAGCAAAGCTGTAAGAACACTTTCGCCAGCAGTTTTATATAAATCCATTCGTTCTTTGGCAGTTCTCTTTTTGAAGTTTTCAAACTCTGCGAAAAGACGTAAGTGTTTATCATTGAGTTCAGCAAATTTTTCTTCTACTGTGATTTCTTGTTTTTCAACAATTACCTCTTCCTCTTTTTTAGTTTCTTTCTTTTTCTTTGCCATTTTTTAAATAAAAATTAATCTTTGATACGTGTTATAACAAAAAAAGTGCCAAACTATTGATTGGAGACAATTTGTCAGAAAATACACTTTACTTCAAGCGATAAGACAATTTATTTAGCTATTTTAGAATTTAAGAATGCGTTTAACTCTTCACCTTTTAAGTTCTTAGCGACTATAATGCCTTCACCGTCAATGACAAAGGTTTGAGGTATAGAGCGCACACCATAAATAGAAGCACCATCAGATTGCCACCCTTTAAGGTCGCTGACATGATATTCCCAAAATAATTTATCATCAGTCATAGCTTTTAACCAGCTACTAAATTTTCTATCTAAAGAAACACTATATACTTCAAGCCCACTTCCGTTTTCAAATTTTTGTTTTTTGAATTTGTTATAGGTCTTTACTAAATTTGGATTTTCTCTTCTACAAGGGCCACACCAAGAAGCCCAAAAGTCAATAATAACGTATTTCCCCTTTAAGGAGGATAACTTTAATACTTCTTCTTTTGGACTGTTGTATGCCAATTCAGGTGCTTTGTCGCCTATTTTCAATGATTGAGCATTAAGGTCAATGTTTGAGATGAAAAAGGCTAAGGCTAATAAAATTTTGATTGTTCTCATTGTATTAGTTTACACGTTTAATATTTGCTCCCAGCTTGTTCAATCTTTCATCAATGTTCTGATAGCCTCTATCAATTTGATTGATGTTGTCAATATTGCTAGTTCCTTCAGCTGATAATGCAGCAATCAAAAGAGAAACACCTGCTCTAATATCTGGAGAGGTCATTCGGGTAGCTCTTAATGGAGATTTTCTGTCTAAACCTATAACAGAAGCTCTGTGCGGGTCGCAAAGAATAATTTGAGCACCCATATCAATAAGTTTGTCAGTAAAGAACAATCTACTTTCAAACATTTTTTGATGGATGAGTACGCTTCCTTTTGCTTGTGTTGCTACAACAAGTATTATGCTTAAAAGGTCTGGGGTGAAGCCTGGCCATGGGGCATCAGAAATGGTTAGTATTGAACCATCTATAAAGTTTTCAATTTCATAGCTTTCCTGAGAAGGTACAAAAATATCATCACCTCTTCTTTCAAGTTTGATGCCTAGCTTTCTAAATACATTTGGTATTACACCTAGCTCATCGTACTTTACATTTTTGATAGTTATATCAGATTGTGTCATAGCTGCTAACCCAATAAATGAGCCAATTTCTATCATATCAGGAAGCACAGTGTGCTCACATCCGCCAAGGTATTCAACACCTTCAATGGTAAGTAAGTTAGAGCCTATTCCAGTGATTTTAGCTCCCATGCTATTAAGCATTTTGCACAATTGTTGAAGATAGGGCTCGCAGGCAGCATTATATATTGTTGTTGTTCCTTTTGCCATTACAGCGGTCATAACAATATTTGCAGTTCCTGTTACAGATGCCTCGTCTAATAGCATATAAGTGCCTTTCAGCCCTTTTGTTGTTACTCTGTAAAAACTTTCTTTTGAATCGTATGTAAATACAGCTCCTAACTTTTCAAAACCTATGAAGTGGGTGTCTAATCTTCTTCTTCCTATTTTGTCGCCTCCTGGTTTTGGAATATACCCTTTGCCAAAGCGGGCGAGTAAAGGGCCTACAATCATAATAGATCCTCTAATTCTAGTGCCTTTTGTTTTAAACTCATCTGAGGTTAAATAGTCTAGATTTATTTCGTCGGATTGAAAGGTATAACTGCTAGAACTTAATTTTTGGATTTTGACCCCTAAGTCAGATAATAAGTCAATTAAGATATTAATGTCAATTATATCAGGAAGGTTATTGATTGTGATTTTTTCTGGTGATAGAAGAACAGCGCATAGTATCTGTAAAGCTTCGTTTTTTGCGCCTTGAGGCTCAATTTCGCCGCTAAGTCTTCTTCCGCCTTCAATTATAAATGAACTCATTTAGTTTCTGTGTTGGTTTCTATTATTTCTATTATTTTTCTTCTTCTTTCTAGCGTGAGGGTTTTGTTGCTTTGGGTTTGGTGTAAACTTAGAAAGCTCAGTTCCCTCAGGAATAGAAAGTTTATTATTGGACAGTTTTAATAATTGATTGAAAATGATTTCATCTTCAACGGTGTCCAAATTCCAATTCACGTAGGATTTTTTCATTTGGTTAGCAATAGCAACGACAAGCTTTTTCTTTAGGTCATCGTCTTCCATTTTGATGGCCTCAGAAATCATTAGTTCGATTACTTTTCCGAAGTGATTGTATTTTATTTTGCTGTTAGGGTAGTTTAGTGGTTCGGGCTTTTCAAAAAGTTTCTCGATAACAGGTTTTTCGTAAGGAGACTCTACATCTAAGTCGAAATTAGAAATGACAAATAAGTGATCCCAAAGTTTGTGTTTGAAGTCTACAACATCTCTCAAGTGTGGGTTTAATTCCCCCATTATTTCGATAATGCCATTTGCCATCTTTTGTCTTTCAGCTTTGTCGTTTATTGTCATTGCATGTTCAACTAATTTTTGAATGTGTCTTCCGTATTCTGAAATGACTAATTTGTTTCTAGATGAGTTGTATTCTAAATCCATATATATGATGTAAAATTATAATGTTCGAATGTACGCTTTTTTTATATATCAAATTAAGGTATGATGTCTAATTTGGCAAATTTTAGAAGTAGTGTTTTTTGACCTATCCCATCAAAGAAAATTATGGCTTTTTTGTTGTCAGATTGTCCTTCTATTTGTAAAATTTTTCCTTGTCCAAAACGGTCATGATTCACTCGCATTCCAGCTTGTAGATGATTGTTCCTTGAGTTTTGGCTGCCTAATTTACTCATTGCTGCATTAGCCTTTGTTAAATTCGTAGGGTTAAATTTTGGTATAGGTTTCGTTTTTGTTCGGCTTGGTTTATTATAGTTATTTCTAGTATTATCTTTAAATTGTTTCAGTTTTGTTTGTGATTGGAATTGTTTTTTAGTTTGGAATTGCCAATCTAGATAATCTTCATTGATGTCTTGTAAAAATCGACTAGGCTCACAATCTATTAATTGCCCCCATCTCCATCTGCTTGTTGCATAAGAAAGTTGAACTTTTTTCTCAGCTCTTGTTAGGGCAACATAAAATAATCTTCTTTCTTCCTCCAGTTCTTCCCTTGAATGTACCGCTAATTGTGACGGGAAAAGGTTTTCTTCAAGTCCGACAATATATACATATGGAAATTCTAATCCTTTTGCAGCATGAATGGTCATCATTGTCACTTTGTTTAAATTGTCCTTATCATCATTATCTTGATCCGTGATAAGTGCTACATCTTGCATGAAGTAATCAAGAGAGATGGATTCGCCTCTTTTTTTGTTTTTTTCAACAAACTCTTTAATGGCATTTAGTAATTCTTGTACGTTCTCGTATCTGCTAACCCCTTCTGGAGTCTTGTCTTTATCTAATTCTTTTAGTAATGTGCTTGATTTGGCAATTGATTCAGCTAATGTAAAGGCGTCTTCTTTAAGTTGTACTTTGAAGCTGTTCATCATAAGAGCAAAGGCATTTAGTTTTTGAAGAGTACCTTTATTCACTCCAATTCTTGAATGATAAAAAGGATTTTCTATACATTCCCAAATGCTTACTTTGTTAGTTCTAGAACAAACGATTAGTTTTTGAATGGTGGTATTACCAATTCCTCTTGCGGGGAAGTTTATAATCCTTTTTAAGGATTCTTCATCGCTTGGGTTTATAAGTACTCTAAAGTATGCCAAAAGGTCTTTCACTTCTTTGCGTTGGTAAAACGATAATCCGCCATATATTTTATAGGGAATATTTCTTCTTCTTAACGACTCTTCTAACGACCTTGATTGAGCGTTAGTTCTGTAAAGTATGGCAAATTCATTGAAAAAACATTGATTGTTCATTTGTGTTTCAAAAATGGACTGTCCAACTATTTGCCCTTCTTCATTATCACTCATGGTTTTGCAAACCTTTATTATTTCACCAACTCCATTTTTACTGAAAACAGTTTTTTCAATTTGGTTTTTGTTGTGTTTTATTAAGCTATTAGCTGCATTAACTATGGTTTGTGTCGATCTGTAGTTTTGTTCGAGTTTAACTGAAGAAAAGTCAGGGTAATCATTTTTGAAATTTAGGATGTTTTTAATATTTGCCCCTCTAAAAGCATAAATACTTTGTGCATCATCGCCTACTACACAAATGTTTTCGTTCATTGCAGCAAGACGTTTCACAATCATGTATTGTACTTGGTTGGTATCTTGATACTCATCAACGAGGATGTATTTAAATTTGTTTTGGTACTTGTTTAATGTTTCGGGAAAATCGCGCAGTAAAATATGTGTATTAAATAATAGGTCGTCAAAGTCCATAGATCCAGATGTGAATAGTCTATTCTGATAGGTTCTGTAAACCATTGCCATTTCGTTTAACTTTCTACTAGCATCTTCTGCTTGTAAAGAAGCATTGGTAAGGTATGCTTTGTATGAGATAAGATTGTTCTTGAGAGAGCTTATTCTTCCTAATAGTACATTAGGTTTGTAAATGTCTTTGTCTAAGTTGAGTTCTTTTACTATGCTTTTTAGAAGATTTTTTGAATCTGCCGAATCGTAAATAGTGAAATTCTGTGGGTAGTTTAGCTTGTCAGACTCAAATCTTAAAATTTTTGAAAAGACAGAGTGGAATGTTCCCATCCATAAATTTTGCGATTCATTTCCAATGAGTTGATTAATTCTTTCCCTCATTTCTTTAGCCGCTTTATTGGTGAAAGTAAGTGCTAATATGTTAAAAGGGTCAACACCTCTATTTATAAGGTTGGCTATTCTGTATGTTAATACTCTAGTTTTTCCAGAGCCTGCACCAGCAATTACCATTAGCGGCCCCTCTATGTGTTCGACAGCTTGTTTTTGTGATGGATTTAATCCGTTTAAAAGTTCACTCAAAATGAAATGGGGTTTGTGTGTATTATCCTTCAAAATTAATTCTATTATATAATTATTTTGTCAATTATTTGAATCATTTTTCAACATATTGTTTAGCATTAAAATTTGATTAATTTAGTGCTTCGATTTATGAGTAAAATTCCACTATTATTTTCTGTCTTTTTAGCAAGCTTAACTTTTGCACAGTGTAGTCTAGAGATTTCTGATACTACTCATATCAATTGCAATGGCGAAAACACAGGAGCTTTTGATTTAAATGTTCTAAATGCTGCTCAGCCTTACTCTCTTAGTTTGAGTAATGGAGCTGTTGTTGTGAATGGAAATGGCTTCACCAACCTGTATGCAGGAATTTATCAAGTCATACTCTCCGATGCTAATTTATGTTCTGACACTATTAACGTTAAAATAAAAGAACCTTCTTTACTCAGTTTGGATTTGAGATGTGATGGAAATAATCTAATAGCCGATGTTGACGGTGGTGTAAAACCGTATTCATACTATTGGAGAAATTCTGAAAACAGTACGTTTTCAACTGATTCTATATTGAGTTTTAGTTCGAGTCAATTTTACGATTTTGAGGTTTTAGACTTTAAAGGTTGTCAATTGACCGATAGCGTTTATTTATCAGCTGATTTTAGTGTTGATAGAAAGATTGGAGATGTGCCCTTGACAATCCAATTGACAAATAATAGTGGTCAGGGTGTATATGAGTGGGATTTTGATGATGGAGAATCTTCTTATGATGCTAATCCACAGCACGTATACGATTTAGTAGGTTCGTACAACCTCAGTTTACAATTGACTGACGAGCACGATTGTTCAGATGAAAAAACGATTTTAATTGAGGTTCAAGGTTTTGACTTATCTATTGATGATTGGGAAGGTATGTTTAATGCATTTAGTCCTAATGGAGATGGGATAAACGACAGCTTTTCTTTTGTGGAAAACAATGCGATTTCTAAGTTTAGTGTTAAGATTTTCAATAGGTGGGGGGCGTTGGTTTTTAGTTGGACAGATCCTAGTTTTGAATGGAATGGCTTAAGTTTTGACGGCGATAATTTAAGTGAAGGTGTATATTATTATTATATGAACGCCACGGGTTTTGATGGTAAATTGTATGAAAAAAAAGGTTCAATTAGCTTATTTTTCTAGTGTGTTAAAAACTTTGTTGAAGTAGAATTTACCTAATTTGCTTTAGTAGTACTATTAATGTTATCTTTGGCTGTTTTGTAAGATATAAATGATATTTTTGTAAATTCTTATGTATATGAGTAAATTTACTTTTTTAATAAGCATTAAAAATGAAAAACATTAAAATTTATATGAAAGCCTTGTTTTGCTTTCTTTTAGTACTAACCTACTCTAGTACAGCACAACAAGTATTTATTAGTCAAGATTTTGAAGATCCCTTAACTATGGATTGGACTTTAAATGAAATAGTGCCTTTCTTGGGGACGGTTAGTTCTGACCAAAATACAATTATCGTTAACGACGAATACGACGGTGGATTTGTTGATTTTAATGGATTTTTAATAAATGTCGGTAACACTTCTGATCAAGGTTATCAACCCAATAGCAATTATCTTCATACTGCTGCCTTTGCAGCGATTGATGGAGATCCTGGCTTTGGTATAAATCCAGTTTTAAATGCAACCTACATAGATGCAGCATTTGG